>Ga0181338_1000034_pt1 | contig 44069 bp, 60 predicted proteins | sample Sp13VDMM110SD_FD_122168 | JGI IMG/M metagenome (GOLD analysis project Ga0181338, IMG submission 122168) | Freshwater viral communities from Lake Michigan, USA - Sp13.VD.MM110.S.D | ecosystem: Environmental > Aquatic > Freshwater > Lake | place: USA: Michigan | collected 2013-04-23
CTGATTGTGGGCGTGATTGAGGGCGAGCGGGTGCCCACGTCCCTCCGCAAGGTCGGCGGCTTGTGGCACTGGCGTATCGGCGTCGTGGGCGGGGCCTTCTATGTCGCGAAGGGCGGCGGCAAGTGAGCAAGCGCAAGACGCTGGTGTACGTCACGGTGCGCGACTGCGGGTTTGCGTTCGGGTGTGTCGGGCAGATCAGGAGCGCCCGCACGGGGGAGGTACTGCGCGAGACTGCCCTGATCTACCCCTACAGCATGGCCGCAAATGCGATGCAGGGGGCGATCACGATCGCCAATCGCGAGCCGCGCTACACCCTCTCAGACAAGAAGCACCATAGGGAGTCCTGACCATGACCATGACCACGATCCGTTTCGAGAACCCCACCGATGCGGGTTGCCCGATCGAGCTTGAGGAAATGGAGCGGTACGTCTCCGAAGTCGTGACGCACCTCGAATCGCTCTACGGCGAGTCAGCGGAGATCATCACGAGTGACAGCGGCGGGCAGACTCGGATCTACGTCAACGGCAAGCGAGATCACGATCTTGAGGCTGACGCGCAGTGCATTTGGGAGTCCGGTAGTTTCTGGGCCTGATCCTACGCCGCTAACCGCCCCGAATGACGCGGTACGAGCTAACCCCTGCATTCCAGGCCGCGGGTAATAGGGGGAATCGGAGCCCCCTACAGAAATTTTCTGGACTCTCCGGGCGGTAAGGTTATTAGAAAGTCGGGGCAGGAATCGGCCCCGCACCATGTAGCACCCCACCCGAATAGAGAAAGCGAGAACACAAATGCGAGGCGATACCGAGATCAGCAATAACGAAGACACGATCGACACCCGGCAGATCGAAGAGAGGATCGACTTCCTCGAAGATACGGAAGACGAAGACGAGAAGACGGAACTGGACGCGCTTCTGGCCTTCCGTGAAGAGATCCAGAGCATCACCCGAGAGTATGAGCATGGCGAAACGCTGATCCGCGACTCGCACTTTCAGGATTACGCGGAACAACTCGCGGAAGATTGCGACATGATCCCCAAGGGCCTTTCGTGGCCCATGACCTGCATCGACTGGGAACGCGCGGCGAACGAGCTGAAGTATGACTACTCGTGCGCCGATTTCGCGGGCGTGACCTATTGGGTGCGGTTGTGAGCGGCTACGCTGACTGCGTGTGCTGTGGGACCGTCTACATGCACAGCACCGAACCCGACGAAACCGTGATCGGGCCCGACGCGACCGACACACTCTGCGAGACTTGCGCCCACATGGGCTGTGGAGAAGGGGGCGACGACCCGAGTTGCCGAGACTGCATTCTTGACGGGGCGCGCGGGGTTCACCTGCCCATGGTCTTTGCGGTCAATTTCGATATGACCGCATGGCGTGTCTCCGCGGATGACGTGACGGCTCTCCGCGCTGGCGTGGATCACCCGGACTACTGGGAAGCGTGGGACTCTGCGATGCGTGGCGCGCATTTCAAAGAGCAGCGCGGGGGTACTGAGATCACCTGGCGACTGGAACAGGATGGTGACCTCTTTGCCTATGTCGATCACGTCAAGCTGTTTGAGAAAGGGAGTCAGTCGTGAGTGCCAAACTCAGTAATGAAGACTTGTCTGGGGTCTACTACCAACACAATCCCACGCTTCGCGGTTTTGTTGATGCGCTCCTGTGGGCCAGCGTTGACGACGAAGGCGAACCACTGGATCGCACCTATGGGCGCGGGGATATCGCACCAGCTACTCTGCGACGCATCGGGGGCTTTATCGCCAGCTTCCACGATGCGGCTGATACCGCGTTCCCGGAGGGCACCCCGGAACGCGACGACGGATCGCCCCTTGGGAGCGAGCAAGGAGGACACGATCTGTTTTTGACCGCTGCACACCACGGAGTCGGCTTTTGGGATGGTGATTGGGGCGATGGGGGCGACACCCTTACGGAGATCGTGCGCGCGCTAGGTGGGGATGCTTGCGAGTGCGTCTATGTTGGTGACGACGGTATGATCTACATCGGCGGGTGGGAGTCATGACTGACTCGCCTCGCTACTCCCTGGTGATCTCCGCGCGAAACGTGCGCGGGATCATCGGCCTGCCAGTCGCAACGCTGAATAGCGCAAAAGCACTCGCGCTCGAATGGAAGAAAACACTCACGTCGGAATGGTCGCTGTCAATCGTGGATTCGCAAGGGGTGACACAATGGACGCTTTGATCTCTGACCATGTGGTGTACGGATGATTAACGAGAAAAGAGAGAAGTCAACGATCTCGCCAAAGCGCGCGCTTGAGATATGGAAGAACCGATCCAGCGGTGGGGATTTCCACGGTGTTATTTCGCGTGCCGAGGACTTGGAGATCGTGCGTGTCTGGAACACGCTTCCCGGTGACAGGTCGTGGGTAGATACGCTACTGGCAATCAGTCGCGGAGAACACACCTAGCAGGTACAGTAAGCCACACCCGAACTGAATAGAGCCGACCTCGCAAGCCTGGAAACGGGTTTGTGGGGTCGGCTCTAGTCGTTTCGCGCATAGCGTAAACTCTATCATGCACGCACTATGCCTACCGCGTTGACGCGGTGGCCTAGATGCGCGCACCATTCCGCCCCTCCCATGACCTACCTTGATCGACCTATTACGATCGCGCTGTACGCGCCCCCGCAGTCTGCGCGTAGCGCGCCCCTGCCCCACAGCACGACGATCTCCGAGCTTGTGGCGACTCTCTGCGAGCCACCTCAGATCGTCGCGCGCAAAGGCGACGCCGCAGCATGGTCGCCTATCGCCTATTCGGGCGAACGGCGCGTAGCGTCTGACGCGGTGAGCGTTTGCGCGCTGGTGTACGACTTGGACCATTCGACGCCCACGGACACCACCAGCGCGCCGCCCACGGAAGCGCAAATGTCCGCGCTGTCAGACGCCCTGGGATCACTCGGATGGATCTACGCGATCCACGAGACGCACTCGGGGGGGCGCTACCGCCTCGTGATCCCTCTGGGCGAGGATTTGCCCCCCGCGTTCCACGCGGAAGCGAGGGTTAAAGCCCTAGAAATGCTCGGAAATCCCCCCGCGGACCCTGCGACGGCGGACCTTGCGCGCCTGTACTACGCGCCTAGCTCCCCAGGCCCTGAGAGATTCGCCGCGTCGGGCGGCGAGCGGCTGTGTAACCCCGCGGATTTCTTACACCTACACGCCCCTACAGGTAGGGTGACAAGCGCAGGAAGCGCACAAAAAGCCAAACCCCCGGAATCTGGTTTGGGCGAAAACCCGCCCCAGAAAACACTTCCGAAAATTTTTGACCTTCAGGAAATTCGCGCCGAGGTCGAGGCGCGTCGAGACGACAAGCGCGAACCTCTGGAACAACTCCTCGACGGCACCCTGCGCGTGCCTCCCGGCAATCGTGAAACGCTCCTTCACCCCGTCCTCTCGGCACTTGCCTGGATGCGGCACGCGCCCACGGAAGGGGTCGTCGAGGTGCTTCTGCGGCGAATCTTCGAGGTCCGCGAAGGCCACGAGCTGCACCTCGAAGAGTGGGTACGGAAGGCGACCGACAGCTACGCGCGGGGACTCGAAAAGAAGGCGGCGGCGGATGCGGGGGTGGCCGTCGTGGAGAAATTTTTTCGAGACGAGAGCTGGCGCGAGAAGCTCCAGTTCAAGACCGACTCGAAGGGGGGCGTGACGGGGCTGAAGCCTACGGAGTCCAACGTCCTGTCCGTCATCGAGAACGACCCCGCCTTCGCTGGGCACATCAAATGGAACGTGCTCCGTCACTCCCTGGAGATCAAGGGTGGCGTGCTTGAAGGCGAGCCCGCGGAGAGCCTCGACGTGCCCACGGCTGCGTGGTTCCAGCGCAGCGAGTACCGCTGTGAGGCGTCGCGCGAAGTCGTAGGTGCGTGCCTTCAGCACTACGCCCTCTCGCACTCCTATGACCCCGTGCGTGAGTTTCTGGAGGCGCTCCCCGCGTGGGACGGCAAGCCGCGACTGAACGACATGCTGCTCAAGTACGCGAAGGCTGAAGGGAGCCCTGAGTGGGTCCGAATCATCACCCGAAAATTTTTCATCTCCGCGGTGGCTCGCGCACTGAGCCCCGGCTGTCAGGTGGACACGGTGCTGGTGCTGCAAGGCGCGCAGGGCGGGGGCAAGACTTCGCTGGTGCGCGTGATGGGCGCAGGCTTCCACGTTGAGACGAACCTGGACCTGCATAGCAAGGACGCCGTGCAGGTGTCGTCGAGCGCGTGGCTGGTAGAGCTGGGCGAGTTGGCCTCGCTGAAAAAATCGGACGTGGAGTCCACCAGAAACTTTTTGACCCGCAAGGAGGACGCCATTCGGCTCCCCTACGGGCGCGTGGTGGTCAAGCTCCCGCGCCGCTGCGTGTTCATGGGGACGACCAATAGCAAGCAGCCCTTGAGCGACCCCGAAGGTAACCGGCGCTTCTGGGTGGTGAGTGTCCGCACCGTGGACACGACGGGCCTCGCGCTCGTGAGGGACCAGTTGTGGGCAGAGGCGATGCACGCCTACAAGAGCGGTGAGCAGTGGTGGCTGACGCAGGACGAGGCGGCGCGTGCGGTCACGGAGGCGTCCGTGTACGAGGCCGAGGACATCACGAAGATCGAAATCCTGCGGTGGCTGGAGGACCAGAAGAAGTGGCCGCAGTACCTCCACGCAGCCGAGGTGCTCACCCGCATCATGCACAAGGCCCCAGGGACCATCACGCACATGGAGGTCGCCGCGGCGAACCGCACGATGTCCTCGCTGGGCTGGGAGCGCACGCGCCGCCGCGTCGCTGGCGTGGCGGTCTACTGCTACCGACTGCCCGACCGCGCGAAGTACCTCCGCGAACTTGACATGGCCGAAGCTGGTAATATAGATATTGCTGAAACCTGACCAGGAGACGACATGACGAACGAAACAAAGCCTTACACGCCCGAAGAAGTCGAGCGGAGGCAGAACATCGGCACCACGACGACGCTGGTGCACTGGGGACGAGTACGCGCGACTGCCGTTGCGCTGTCCGCCGAGCGCGCGAAGGTCGCGCGGCTGACGGAGGCGCTGTTGGCCCTGAAACATCGCGCCCTCGTGTCTGGGCCGTGCTTTTGTTTTCTGTGGCCGGATGAGGAGCACGCGGCTGAGTCCTTCCTGCTCCGTGAGGGGCACTGCACCATCTGCACTGCGGCCCGTGCCGTCCTCGCGGAGGTCGCGTCGTGACGCTCACTCTCGTCTGGGTGTCCATGCTGGCGCTGGCCTTCCTGCTCATCGGCGCGCTCGGCTGGACGCTGCTGTGGGCGTCCGTGCTCATGGCCCGCGAGGACCGGGGCGGCCTTCGTGCGTCGTGGCGCAGAGAGCAGCGGCAGCAGGCGCGGCTGAATGAGCTTCGGAACTGCAACCGCCGACTCGTCTCTGAGTTGCGCGACGCGAAGCCGAAGGAGGTCGCGCCGTGAAGAAGACGACGCGGACATGGTTGGAGGCGGAACGCGAGTACGGGATCGTACAGGGGACAGTGCGCCTCCTCGCAGATGACGCGCTCGCCAGCAACGCCGCGCAGCGAGCGACGATTCGCGACCTGCGGGCTGAAAACAAAGAACTGAAGGCGCGACTGGAGGAGATGCGGCTGCGCTCCTGTGAGTGCAGCCCCAACGAAGTCACCAACTGCGGCGCGTGTGAGCTTGCCAACCTCGATAACAAGTACTGGACGGACGACGGATGAGTGAAGACTACGACTGGACGACGGCGATGCGCGCCCGCGTCTCGGAGCTGGAGGCGCAGCTCGACTCTGAGCGCGCCATCAACTCGTCCGTCGTCGCTCAATTGCAAGCGTCGCGCATGCTGCTGGAGGTGTCGCGTGGCGAGTGCGACAGGGCGCTGGCGAAGCTCGCCGCCGCGAACGCGGACCGGGCGCGGCTGCATGGGGCGCTTGCGATGCTGATGGACACGACCATCGACCAGACCTACTGCCTGAGCGCGACGTGCGGTCGCTGTCAGGAGTGCGATGCGCGCTCCGCCCTCGCATCGTCCGACGCCGCCGCGTGGCTCCACGAGCGCGACATGAGGGTCGCGGAGGCGGTGAGGAGTGCCTGCATCGAAGCGATGCGCGTGGACGGCACGCCTACCGGGATGCTCCGCTGTATCATGGAGCCCTTCGACCTCGCCGCCGTCGTCGCGGGGGTCAAGTGAGCCGCGCCTATGACGGCACGGTGGCGATAATCGTGCTCATCATCATCGCCGCTGTGAGCACCATCAAGCACCGAGAGGGGGAAGCCCAGACTGAGTTCTGGCGGCGCATGTACCTCCAGGCCGACAAGGAGTCTCGCGTACTCAACTGCGAGCCGCTTGACGGAAACTATGTCATCTGCGAGAGGTCGGCCCATGAAAAGCGTTGAAGGCGGCGTCATCAACGTGCTCTCCCCCTCGATGATCAACTCCTTCGACGCCAACCAAGCGTTCGGGTGCGAGCGTCGGTGGTGGTACAAGTACGTCAAGGGTCTGAAGGAAGAGTCCACTGGCAATCAGGAGCTGGGGACGATGCTCCACGAGCTGGTTGAGCAGCGCCTGCTCACCGGCAAGACCCCCACCATCGAGCACGAGGCCGCGGGCCTGTACCTCGCTGGGCAGGCAATGATTGAGTCCGTCGCCGCACGGAAAATCATCGGCGTGGAGATGCACGTCGCGGGCTTCCAGCTCGATGGTACGCGCGTGCAAGGCTACATCGACGTGGTGACCGAAGACGGCATCATTGACTGGAAGACCTCCTCCGACATTCGCCGCTACGGCAAGACGGAGATGGACCTGCCGAAGGACACGCAGATGGTCATCTACGCCCTCGCCATGCACCCGGACCTGGACACCGTGAAGCTGGCGCACGGTCAGTTCCAGACCAAGGGTCGTAAGACCACGAACTTCGTGGAAGTCGAAGTTTCGCAGGAGCACCTTGCGTCTCATAGGGATAAGGTTATTGTCCCTCTGATTCAGAAAATGAAGTCGGCGGCGCGAGAAGAAGATGTCTCGAAGCTGCCCCGCAACGAGAAGTCCTGTTTCAACTGCACGTTCAAGTCCCACTGTCCCAACAAAGAAAGTGAGTCCGTCATGTCGTTTTTCTCGAAGCTGAAGGCCCCCGCAGCGAACCCCACGCCCCCGCCCGCTCCCGTGGTGCAGAAGGTGACCCCGCCCGACCAGCCGCCGAGCAAGCCCGAGCTGGCCGCTGTGCCCGTGGAGGGCTTCCAGGCTGTTCCGCCCCCGCGGAAGATGGTGATGATCGACGTGCCCGCGCCCGAGCCTGAGCCCGTGAAGGTCGCGGAGCCGGTCGTCACCGAGCCCGTGGTCGAAGCTCCGGTGGAGGCCCCGAAGAAGCGCGGTCGCCCTGTGGGCGCGAAGAACAAGCCGAAGGAACTGGTGGTCGAGAACGTCACCGTCAGTCCCAACCTCAAGGCCGGTACGGTCATGGTGGTCGAGACGGAGAAGTTCGCCCCCCCTGTCGCGATCAAGTCCTGCACGGTCACCAAGGGTTACACCATCAATCTCGGCAACTTCAACTCCGTCCGCTTCGACATCGGCATGATCGCCGAGGGCGAAGACCTGGAGTTGCTCTACTCGACCCTGATGAGCGAGGTCGAGGAGCGGCTGGAGGCGGAAGCGGCGAAGTACGAAGCGGTCACGGACGAGAAGAACAAGGCGGGCAAGTGAAGATCATCGTCACCCCGCCACCTCCGCAAGAGGTCGAAATCGTGATGCACATCAGCACCGTGGAGTTGGATGCCCTCATCGCGGACCTCTCCGCTGTGAATACGCGAGTCGTCACGCAGTTGCGCGCGGGGCTCCTCGCAGCGGTGGGCTCGCTGTGAAAATCATCACTACCCCGCCGCCCGAGCCCGCCTTCGAGATGTCCATCCAGATGACGCGCCGCGAGGCGCTCCAGATTCTGGAGATGCTGAAGAACGCGAAGGTCGCCACGGCACCGTTGCAGCTCGCAGCGGCTATGAACGACATGCTCAGGAACGAAGACCTGTGAGCCTCCTCCGCTCGCTCCTTCCGCCCGTGGGCGAGCGGAAAGAGGTCTACATGAAGGGCCAAGCGGTAGGCGAGTCGCGCGATCTCCGTCGCGTGCTCGCGCTCCCGCGGCGTACTCGCCCCTCCGACGCGCAGTTGTTGGAGTGGGCGCAGTACATCAAACAGCACCTGGGCACCGGCATCACCACCTGCGAGTGCGAGACGAAGTATAAGAGGCGCTGCTGCGCGAACCTCCTGCCGGTGCAGGCGTGGGCGCTGTACGAGGCATCGACCGTGGGCGGGCTCCTGGGACCCATCGGTGTTGGCCACGGGAAAACCATTTTGGACCTACTCACGCCGATGGTCGTGGACGACTGTAAGACCGCGGTACTTCTCCTACCCCCGAACCTCAAGGCGCAGATGCTTGAGGTGGACTGGCACTTCTATGGACAACACTGGAAGCTCCCGAATCTTGCTGGTGGACGGTGGCTTGTACCTAACCGCCCCACCCTCCACGTCGTCGCGTTCTCTGAGCTTTCGGGAAGCCGTGCTACTGACTTACTCGATCGCCTGCGGCCTGATGTTGTCGTGGTGGACGAAGCGCACTCAGTTCGAAATCGTACTGCTGCGCGTACAAAGAGGTTCCGCCGATTCGTCGAAGAGCACCACCCCCGCGTCTTCGCATGGAGCGGAACGCTCACCTCCAGGAGCCTGAAGGACTATGCTGACCTCAGTAACTTTGCCCTTGGTGAGGCTTCGCCTGCCCCGCTCCACTGGCCCACTGTTGAGGAGTGGGCAGGACATCTTGATCCAGGCGAGTTTCGTTCTCCACCCGGACGGCTCAGTCAGTTTGGGGCGGATGCTCGAATGGGCTTCGCAAAGCGAGTTGTGGAGACGAATGGAGTTGTTTCATCGGGCGACACTGCCTCCTGTCAAGCGTCGCTCGTCATCTCCGAGCGCAAAGTCGAAGCCCCGGCAGTCGTCCAGCAGCACCTCGAAGCCCTCGAAGCGACGTGGACGCGCCCGGACGGCGAGGAGTTGATCGATGCGATGAGCGTGGGCAGGTGCGCGCGGGAGCTGTCCTGCGGGTTCTATTACCGCTGGCGCTGGCCTCGTAAGGAGCCGGTCGAGGTCATCGAGCGGTGGTTGAAGGCGCGGAAAGAGTGGCACAAGGAACTGCGCGAGAAGTTGAAACTCTCGCGCCCTCACATGGACTCGCCGCTGCTGTGTGCGAAGGCGGCTATTCGTTGGTACAAGGGGTATACGCATGTTGAGCGAGACGCAGAAGGTGGAGAAATTGCGCGAGTTGCTGTGCCTCCGCGAAGCACCGGAGGTCCGCTCCCGGTCTGGCCCAGCGTCTACTGGCCCGAGTGGGAGCAAGTCCGCGACACGGCCAAGCCCGAAACTGAAGCGATCTGGCTCGACGACTTCCTCGTCGAAGACTGTCTCGCGTGGCTCCAGGAAGGCCCCGGCCTCCTCTGGTACGAGTTCGATGGACTTGCCCAGCGCATCATGCGGGTTGCGAGAGATCGATCTCTCGACGTGCTTCACGCTGGGCCGGGCGCTGACGGTAATCAGCGGGTACTCGCCCTCTCGGGGGTGGAACGAGTATGCGCTTCGATTCGTGCTCACGGAACTGGAAAGAATCTCCAGCAGTTTGCTCGAAATCTCGTCGCGAATCCGCCTTCAAGTGGCTCAGACTGGGAGCAACTCATCGGCAGGACGCACCGGCAAGGTCAAACGGCGGACGAAGTCTCGATCGAAGTCTACCGCCATACGAGTGCGGTACTGAAAGCAGTTGAGAAGGCAAGAGACTTGAGCGAGTACATCGAGGAGTCTTTCGGTGCGACTCAGAAGCTGGCAAGCAAGGCGACTTGGGGATTCTAAAGATGAAACACTTGTTGCGATTCGCGAAGTGGCTCTTGTGGGCAATACCGAGCCTCGTCCTGTGGGTGCTCGGTAGTATGTTGTGCCTGCTGTGGGACCACGACAGACGAGGGGCGGGGCTCGTTCATCCAGCAGCGCAAGGTGTGTGGCGCGTCACCTGCCCTCGCTGCGGCATGGGCTGCGACAGCGCGGAAAAGGATCGGAAGTGAAGCCCAGCAAACCCGTATCTCGTCGTGGCGACTACACCTTCGAGCAGATCGACCACTCAGTCGGAGCCGCGCTCATCCGTGAGCACCACTACGCGCGCGGGTGCTCGAAGACGGGGGTGATGTACGGGATGCTGAAGGACGGCAGGCTCGTCGGGGTCGCCCAGTGGCTTCCCCCCACGAAAGTCTGCGCGCAGTCGGTGCTCCCCGACTTCGACTTGTGGAAGCGTGTAATCTCGCTCACGCGGCTCGTAGTACTCCCAGGGGAGCCGCAGAACGCTGCGTCAATGCTCATCGCGGCCTCGCTCAAATGGTTGCCAACGCTGCGTACCGACATCGGGCAGCGCAAATGGTTCGCGGCGGTCACCTACGCAGACGACTCACAGGGACACACAGGCGGGATCTACAAGGCGACGAACTGGATCTACAAAGGCAAGACGAAGCCGTACCCCCGCTGGGTGACGCGCTACGGCGCGCAAGTGTCCACAAAGGCTGGCCCTAAGACGCGGACGGCGACGGAGATGCGGGCACTGGGGTACGAGATCGCGGGTCACTTCTGGAAGCACAAGTACGTTTTCTTCTTCCCGGCTTGACACGACCACAGGCAGTAACTATATCAGTCCCTGTCGGGGCATCCCGCTCCGACGAACACGCAGCACGAGAGGCGAACACATGAGCGGTTTCCTGAGCATGGTGGCAAAGAGCAAGGCGAACAAGAGCAACGACGGCGACTTCTTCCTCCCCGACTGCAAGGGCGTCTGCACCATCGAACGAGTGTTCCAGCACAACGGCGACAAGGGCACGAGCGTCATCCTGACCGCGACCGTGGACTCCTGCGAAGGCAAGAAGGACGGCGTAACCAAGCACTCCGTGGGCTCCAAGGTGAAGAAGATCTACAGCATCAGCAAGTTCCCCACGGTGGCCCCCGGTCAGCTCAAGGGTGACATCCTGGCGATCGACGGGCTGAACGAGGACGACCTCTCGAATTCGGACATGGAAGGCGTGCTCGGGGCGATCTTCGAGGACGAGGCGAGCCCCATGTTCGAGCTTCGGGGCTACCAGACGGCGTTCGACACGCGCGTCATCGATCGCTCGGCCAAGGGCAAGACCAGCATCACCGGGGTCATCTTCAAGCACATCGAGAACAAGCCCGAGGAAATGCTCGCGCGTGCGAAGGCGATTGGCGAAAAGCTGAAGGGCCAGTAACGCTCAGCGACGGTAGGGAGGGCGAACCGTGAGCTTGTGTCGGGAGGGGTGATGTCCGCGCCTCCACACTCGCCGCTCTCGTAGTCTCGGCTGGGCATTCGCGCTTGCGTGAATGAGGGGTTCGATTCCCCTCCGAGGCCATAACGTCCGTCTGGTGGAACTGGAAGACACGCGGGGTCGCCCCCCGTCCCGAAAGGGGTGCAGGTTCGAACCCTGCGGCGGACACATGGCAGACAAGAACGACCCGATTTCTTACGCGAAGTACGTCCGTCAACTCCCTTCCACCGAGCGGCTTCTTCGGCAGTTCCTCACCATGGAAACAGGCCAGGGGAAGAACGCCGCGTATAACCGCGGGCATGACTTCAACTTCAAGTTCACCCAAGCGCAGCGCGACGAAGCCTTCCGGCTGATGGATGCCGGAAAGACCTTCGAGGAAGCGTTCGATGCTGTCGCTGGATGAGGACGACTACGAAGCCCTGGGTTGGGGCTCCGTACACGAAGTAATCTCCGACTCGCTGCACACGAAGCGGCTCGCAGCCGACACGCGCAACCGCGCTCGTGTGCGCCCCACGAAGACCGTCGAGGTCACCGAGGCCACGCTCCTACTCAGAAAGGCGCGGCGCTACGAGCACCTCAAGAAGTGGCGTGCGAAGAACAAAGAGAAGTACGCCGCGATTGAGAGGAAGTACGCGGCGACGACGAAGCGCAGAGCATCCAGGTCCGAGTACAATAAACAGTACTACGAAAGAAAGAAGGCAGAACGTGGGCAAGAAGCGTGACGCGATGTACGAGAGGTTGTTCGGTGAGGATGCATCCAGCTCGCTGGAGGAGTCGGTCGAGGCCGCGCTCGTGGAAGCCGAAGAAGAGGGCTACGACCGCGGCATCATCGAGGCTCCGCGTCTGAACGAGGACGACCTCCGCGAGCGGTACAAGTACCTGACAGCCGGTGGCATGTGGAAGGTGAACCTCGTGGAGTCTCCCGAGGACTCGTACCTCGCCGGTTTCCGCGACGCCTGCGAGACGCTGGGGATCAAGTGACCACCCTCCTGGCGTTCGACCTCGAAACGCACCTGATCCAGCCTGGGCTTCTCACGCCTCCCATCGTCTGCGGCTCGTTCGCTCGTCGGACCACGAACCAAGAGGTGGATGGCTACTTGCTGTCCGATCCGCTGGTCCACGTCGAGGGGGCACTGCGCCAGCCTGAGTTGGTCTTCTGCGGAGCGAACATCGCCTACGACTGGGGTTGCGTGCTGGCCGAGCGCCCCGACCTCCTGCCCCTCGTCTGGAAAGCCTACGAGGAAAAGCGCGTGTTCGACGTGCTCATTGCGGGCACGCTCGACGCCATTTACGGTGGTCGCCTCCGCTCGGAAGACGGGCCGACCGAGTTGTTCATGCGGAACGGCAAGAAGATTTCGAGCGGGCGCTACTCGCTTCAGAGCGTGACCGAGGACTACCTTGGGCGCTCCGACGCGAAGAAGAACGACCGCTGGCGCAAGTCCTACGCCCTCCTCGACGGCATCCCGCTGAACCAGTGGCCCGAGGACGCGCGGCAGTACCCGGTGGACGACGCCGTGAATACCCTCCAGGTCGCGGAGGAGCAGCTCAAAGTCTGCAACAACCTCCACAACCTCCCCGCACAGGCCCACGCTGCCCTCTGCGCGCACTTGGGCTCCGTCTGGGGTGTGCGGGTGGACGAGGGCCGCATCAACGCGCTGAAGGCCAACGTGGACGCGAACCTTGCTCGAATGCAGGAGTTTGCGAGCGCGCACAAGCTGATGAAGCAGGGCGGTACGAAGAAGGCCCCGAAGCTGACGAAGGACACGAAGTACATCAAGGAACTGGTCTTCAAGGCTTACGACGGGCTCCCCCCGACGACGGACGGCGGGGACATCTCCATGTCCCGCGAGACGCTCGAAGACTCAGGCGACGCCACGCTGGAGGCGTTCGCGGAGATGTCGAAGTGGGAGAAGCTGCGGACCTACGCGGACGACCTCGCCGCGGCGGCACCGACGCCAATGAACGTTTCGTGCAACATCCTGCTGTCAACGGGGCGCTCGTCGTACTCAGGGCTCATCCAGCTCATCCCACGCAAGGGCAACGTGCGCGAGTGCTTCGCGGCTCGACCCCGTACGGTGTGGTCGTCGGTGGACTACGCGGCAATCGAGATGAGCACGCTTGCCCAGGTGTGCCTCAACGCCTTGGGGTACAGCAAGCTCGCGGACGCGATCAACGACGACGTGGACCCGCACAGCCTCTTCGCGGCCAACATGACAGGCGTGCCCTACGAGGACTTCCTGAAGCGCAAGAAGGATCCCGTCGAGGCGGGTATGCGGCAGGCAGCGAAAGCCGCCAATTTCGGATTTCCCGGCATGATGGGCGCTGCGAAGTTCGTCATTGCGAAGAAGCGCGAGCACGAGAAAGTCTGCGAGTGGACGCACCGGGACGGTCGCTGCGGGGAGCAGAAGGTCCGCCAGTGGAAAGGCCGCGACCTCGACGCGCCCCTGTGCCAGCGGTGCATCGAAGAGGCTGAGAAGCTCCGCAGCTACTACCTGACTCAGTGGCCTGAAATGCCCGCGTACTTCCGCTGGGTGTCCGCGGAGGGCGACACGGTGACGCAGTTGGGCTCCGAGCGCGTGCGCGGGGGGTGTAGTGGCCCCGCGGCGGCGAACACGAGGTTCCAGGGTCTGGCCGCGGACGGTGCGAAGTCGGCGCTCGTGAAGCTGACGGAGGAGATGTACCTCGACTCGTCGAGTCCGCTGTACGGGAGCCGCTTGATGGTTTTCGCGCACGACGAGACGATTCTCGAAATCCCCGAAGAGAAGGCCCACGAAGCTGCCCATAGGCAGGCGGAAATCATGGTGAGCGAGATGCGGAGGTTCGTCCCCGACGTGAAGGTGAAGGCCGAACCGGCGCTCATGCGCTACTGGAGCAAGAGCGTGGAAACGAAGTACGACGCGAACGGTCATCTGGTCGTGTGGGAGGCAGCGTGAATGTGGATCCTTCCGAAATCAATTGCATCAGCCTATTCAGCGGAGCCGCAGGACTCGACATGGGAGTTGAGCTTGCGGGCATCAGCCGCCGAGTCGTTGTTTTCGTGGAGAGGGAAGCCTACGCCTGCGAAGTCTTGGCTTCGCGCATGGAAAAAGGCGACATGGCTCCAGCGCCTATTTGGACGGATGTGTCCACCTTCGACGGACGCCCATTTCGCGGCGTGGTGGAGTGCATCACTGGCGGATTCCCCTGCCAGGACATCAGCGTTGCAGGCAGGCAAGCGGGCATCGGTGGTGAACGAAGCGGGCTCTGGAAGCAGTACCTCCGAATTGTCTCCGAAGTTCAGCCTCGACTGGTCATCATTGAAAACGTCGCCGCGCTCCGCACGAACGGCCTCGAAGTCGTCCTTGCCGACCTTGCCTCGCTCGGGTTCGATGCAGAATGGGGTACTTACCGAGCGTCCGATGCTGGCGCGACGCACCAACGCGACCGACTCTTCATCGTGGCCCACCACCACCACCACACAGGACTCCATCGGGAGCGGCTCACACGGGTACGGTCCAGTTTCCAAGAGCACGGGGAGGCCGAGGTCGGAGGGTACGACGCTGACGGACAGAGCGGTGAGGATCTGGCAAACGCCAAGGGCGAGCGACGGGGAGAAAGGTGGCCCGAATCAGACGCTCAAAGGCGTCCCGAGCTTGGTGAATCAGGCGCGGCGCAGTTGGCCTACAGCGTCGGTGGGGGACGGGAGCAAGTACGCGGTGGGCGCGAACCCCAACTCTCAGGCTGCGAATTCACCGCACCCGAACGCGCTCGGAGTGAGCCGTGGGTGGCCGACACCCACGGCTCACGACGGGAAGGATACGGGGGCTCCGACCGAGTTTTTGAGGCACTCGCCGGGGCTCCTCGCGACGGCCTTGAGTGGCCCCCCGGCCCTGACGACCTCGAAACCTGGCGCCAGGTCATCGAGCAACGGGCGGACCTTGAACCCTCGCTTTGTCGAGTGGCTGATGGGCTGGCCCATCGGGTGGACCGACTGCGACTCACAGGTAACGGAGTGGTTCCTCGTCAAGCCGCTGAAGCTCTGAGGCAACTGCTTGACAGAGTTTCAATACAGTATTAGTTAAGGGGCACATGATTCCCAACAACATCGGAATGCAACTGTACCAGACCCTGGTGCGCTACGCGGAGGGCGGTAAGCGAGTGATCGCGGTCGTCCTCCCCCCTGCGCTCTACGAAGAGTACGCCTCAGAGCAGGGTATGAGCGAAATGATGCGGACCCTGAAGGTCAAGGTGACCTCCGGTGCCGTCGAGTCCCCGCAGTTCACCATCGGAGAGTAACGTGAGTCAGCCCCTGAACGTCGAGTACGTCGAGTCCGTCCTGAAGCTGGCCCTCATCGAGCGTCGCAAGCACGCGCTCGCGGAGTTGGGGGGTGAGCTGACGGACACGAGCGCGGCGGCCACGAGGTGGGCCACTGGCCGCTTCATGCAGTGCGAGGAGTTGGAGTCCATGCTTCGGAGCCCGTCCAAGCTCCGCGCGAAGGCCGAGGCCGTCTTGGCGCACCTGAAGGCGTCGCAGCCTTGAGCGCAATTCTGCACACCGCGGGCTTCCGCATCGTCGCCGTGGACCCCGGCCTCCGCGGGTGCGGCGTCGCGGAGTTCGTCGGTGGAGAGCTTCAGCGAGCGGCCTACGTCAAGAATCCCGTGGAGTCGGGGCGCGGCTACGAGGCTCACCGCCGCATGGGCGACGCCGTGCGCGAGTGGGCGTGGGAGCGCGGCTGCGCGCTGCTGCTCATCGAGCACCCGCGGGTCTACCCCGGCTCGGCACAGCAGAAGGGCGACCTGAACGACCTCCTGGACCTGACCGGCGTGGGCGGGGCGATTGCCGCGCGCATGGGCGTGAGCGGAAGCAACCCCGCAATCGAAACCGTCTTCCCGAGCGACTGGAAGGGGCAGGTGCCCAAGGACATGATGACCGAGCGCATCCGGCGCTGCATGACCGAGGAGGAGCGCGTCCGCATCGCGAAGTGCCCCGCCTCGCTGATGCACAACGTGCTCGATGGTTGCGGAATAGGGCTCTACAAGCTGGGCCGACTCAACAAGAAGGGGATCTACCCGTGATGACCGAAGAACTGCTGGCCCTGCTCAAGCTGTTTGAAGCGTCCACGCGCCCGCTCACGGCGCGCCGGATTGCCGACAAGACGAAGACCTACCAAGCCACCGCGAAGCGCCGCGTGGAGGCACTCCAGGTCGAGTTGAAGAAAGACCCACGGAACTACCAGATCAAGCGCACGCTCTACCGCGAGGGGAAGCGCGGGCCGTCGAGTACGGCGTGGGTGATGGTCAAGTGAACAGCTTTCCGTTCACCACGCAGCGCCCATTCACGATGGGCACGGGCTGAACGTGAACGATGCCGGACGCGGGCTCCATCCAGAAGACGCCGAAGCCATGCACCCAATCGCTGGCCTTGGCCTCGTGGATGTAGCCCGCGGCCTTTTCCGCGTCACCCAGCCAGCCCAACATCGCCGCGAGGTACGGAGGGCCGTCGAACCGCCCCGTCACTTCGTACGCCATTCGGTGGGTGTGCCCGATGACGACTGAGCCGCCGAACGCCTTGGCGCTCGTCCGATGCGCGTTCATCCCCGCAGAACCTGTATCATGTGTAAGGTTGAGCTTCCCAATTTTGGCGCTCTTGCGGTACGGGGTCCACTTCCAGCCCCGGTCGTGCAAGCCCAGAAGCTCCTGCCACTTGACCGCGTGGAACATCGCCGGGGCGCGCTCCATCAGGTAGCGGTCAAGCCGAAACTCGTGGTTCCCCTCGACGTAAATCTTGTTTTCCGCGCCCATCAGGTCGAGCTGGTCGAGGCACGCCTTCACCCCGTCCACCTCCTGGCCGAACGAGACGACGCCGGGTTTCGTAGCCGGGTGCGCGGAGAGCGTCTCGCCGTCAGCGAAGTCGCCCAGAATGGCGATGTGCTTCGGCTTGAGCCACTGCCCCACGCGGAGCATGACGTTCCACGCCTTTTCGTTGTGGTTGGGGATGTGGCAGTCGGGGATTAAAAGCCCGACTGCGAGATCACCAGCGTCACGGGCACTGCCACCGCTGCCCCTACCACCACGCCCAGCACCAGCCCTACGAGAACGGGAGTCGCCCACGATGGTTCCGCCTTGTGCAGCCGCTCTGCGCCCTGGAGCCGCTTCATCTCCGCGTCCACGGCTGCAAAGGCTGGCTCGTTGAACAGGTAACTCCCATTCGGGAGCGCCACGACCTTCGGAGCGTCGGGCAAAACAACGCCCCCGTCCTGAGCCCTCGCCTCACATACGACAAGCGCGGACAGCAGGACGAGGGCACGGCCCTTCACTTGAGCGTCTCTTCGACCTTCACCACCGCGGCGATGCCGTCCTTGGAAGGGTCCGCGGGGGCGGGGGGCTCCTTCTTGGGCAGCACCTTCACGAGGCCCTTGCCGATGTCGAGGACAGTCCCGAGGATCGGCACGTCCTTCTTCAGCAGCTTCAGGACCGTGATCGCGAGGCTCAGAAGCACGAGCACCGAAACCACGGCGACAACCAGCCAGCTCTGCGACTGCACTGCGTCGCCCAGCAACGTCAGCAACTCATCCATTCGGTCACCCTGCCTTTCTGTGAACACCCTTCCACACTTCTTTCAAGCGAGTCAACGTATCCCCGCCCAGTTCCTGTGCCTTTTCCCACGCGAGGTGCAGCGGGAGCATGTCGGTTGCGGTGACGTATCCGGGGTAGCCGATGTGCGGAAAATCGTCGTACCCCTGGCCCGAGTGCAGACCGCGAGCGGTGGCCTCTTCGATGAGTACCCGGTACGCCTCTTTCTGCCAGTCGGGCTGGATGCCGGGGAGCAACTGGTTCTTGTCGAGCACGAAGTCCATCGCGAGCCCGAAGTTGTGCGCGCTCTGCCCGCCCTTGGCGTTGGTCACCTTGGGGCCGGGGACGGTGCGCCCCTTCGCCCACAAGGCCATTTGCGTCCCGTAGGTGTCGTACCCGCGGGTGGCGTGGTAGGCGAAGCCGCGCTCGTTGCAGGCTGCGATGACGTCGAACATGACCAAGCGGAAATCAGGCTCGATCAGGTCCAGGTCGATGCGTCTGAAGTTACCTGTGGGCATCGACATAAACCCCCGCCTGCTTGTCGGTGAAGTCGCGCTTGCCGTCCGCGGCAGTGTCCGCGATGACGAAGCCCTCGACGGCGTGGCGACGGGCCTTCTCCGCACTCTCCGAGGAGTCCTTCTGAGCGCGCGAGTAGGCCCAGCCCACCTCCGCATACTTCTTTCCGAGGGAGTCGCGCGCTGCCATTTCCGACTCGATTTTCCGGTCGTTCTTTCGGGACAGGGACACGGCCACGGAGGCGAGGGAGGCCAGCAAGGCCAGTGCGGACATCAGGATCTCGGCGCTCATCGCTCGCACCAGTCCACGCTGACGGCCAGCACCCACGTCCCGGCGGCGTCGAAGACTACCGGGTTGCGGATCGCCAGAAGCTGCCCCGGCGCCAACTCGATGGGGTGGTCGCCCAGCGCGGAGTCGGACACCACCGTCCAGTCGCTCGTGGCACCTGCCGCGCCCACGGCCCCGAGGTGCATCGTCGAGAACTCCTGCGCCTCGTAGGTGATGCCCGTCACCGTCAGCGCGCCCGTGGTGCTGATGGATGCGAAGCCGCCCTCGCTGGTCTGTACGGCGCTGTTCGCCGCGCTCGCTGAGTCCTTGGGCGGAATGGCCGTCGAAAGCGTGGTGCCGCCCGACGTTGCCGCGCCCGCCCCCCGGTACAGGGCGAGCCGCCGCGTGGCGCTGATGGGCACCGTGTACGCTACCTGCGTGATGTACCTGAGCATCACCTTCGTCACGACCGCCGACTTGCCCGCTGCGGGACTGGTCCGCATTGCGAACACCGTCGCATTGGCCGCGAGCGCGGCGGCGACGATGCCGGTGCTCGATGACAGCGAGTAGCAGTTGGCCGTGGTCGGCCACAGCGACGTGCGGAGCGTCTTGTAGGTGGGGTCCACGGTGGCGAGGTCGGCACCTGCGCCCGACTTGAGCGGGATGCCTTGTGCGAGTGCGAGTGATGCGACGAGTGTGAGCAGCATGTTTCAGCCTCCAGTGCAGTGAACTGAGACGGTACCCTCAAGGCCCGCCAGATTGAGTACGGAGACGGTGAAGCCAACCCCAGGAACAAGGTCGCTGACGGTCACACGGGCACTGGCGAGACTGATGACTTCCACGGTGAGCCCTGCGTCATCTGTGCCCAGCACTTGGCACATAGCATGGCTTGCCGAGGTGATCCACGTCGCCACCACGGTCTGGCTGAAAAGGCCCGCCCCCGTGAGCACAACCTGCGCGTCAGCCCGGTTGACACTCCACGGTGGGCCTCCCCCGCCTCCGCCTCCGCTGGGGGTTGAGCAGGTGAGCACGCCAGCGGGCGAGATGTCGGTGACGTACTGCCCCACAGCGCACGCAGCGGGGTCGTGGTCGAAGGTGGCCGCATAGACTGCCGCGTCGGCAGAGTAGGCAGTCTGCGCCACCTGAGCGGTGATCGCTGCGTCGGCCATGTACGCCTCGCCCACCTTGCCGCCGTCGTAGCTTGAGCCGCCACCGCCGCTCGACGCCGCCGACAGGTACAGCACACCCCCGTCAACGCCACAGGTCATGTTCGTGCGGCAGTCGATGACGTACTGGCGCTGGCGAGTCGGCACACGCACGCCGTCCTGCCGCGTCTCGATGGGCGTCACGTTGAGGTTCATCGTCTGCGCGAGAATGAGCGAATGAATGAGTGAAAGCCTCATGGCGTGGATGCCTTCCGAGTCGCCCCGATTTGGACGGTGCCGCCCGCGCCCGACATGGACCCGCGGACCTCCAGCTCGTCCGTCCCCTCAACGTCAAGGTCGGCCATCACGGAGAGGAGAGCATTCACGGAGAAGAAATCAGGCACGGTGCTGGGTGCCCATGCGTCCATGCCCGCCTTGCGCCGGTAGACGGTGCCCGTGAAGGTCTGCGCGGCGTCCATGTTGAAGACCTGCACGGTGACGCGCTTGGCACCCTTGAGTTGGTCGCGCGTGAAGGAGCACAGCGTCGTCTCCGTGGGGGCCACGACCACGAAGACAGGCGCTACGAGTGGGCTGGAATGGGTGACGCTCATGGGGCACCGAAGAAGATGCCGACAAGCCGTACCACGACCCCGCAGGGGCCTTGGTAGGGCAGCGGCACGAGCCGACACAGCACACCAAGGCCGACACCGGCCAGGAGCATGATGACGCGCCGGTTACGGATGCGCTTGCGCGGAGGTTTCGACTCGCCCACAGCTCAACCCCTTTGCGCCCGTGGAGATACCCTCCGCGGTGACGATCAGCAGCCCTGCAAGCACAACCAGTACGTCGTAGGCGATTTCCTTGAGCGTTTCCATTGTATTTCTCCGGTTGGCGCGGGTTTACAGCCACTCCTGGGGCACGTCACCGGCCACCACGGAGCACTCGACCGGGACGCACTCAGCCCCCGCCGCGTACTGCGAGGGGCCGACGTTGAACCCGCGCCACCTGTATCCGCCGTCCATGAGCCCGTACGGTCCGCCGAACTGGCAATCCACCGGGCTCGACTCGTCCCACCCGCCGTCGCTGCGCCACCCGTTCGGGATGCGGCACGGTGAGTCGATCATCTGCAAGCGGTTGAGCCGCCCACAGAACGCCGTACCGTCGCCCGCGTCGTAGGTGTTGCAGCGCACCAGCTCGCACGACAGCAGGTCGTACTGGAGCGAGTCGTCCACGCCGTCCTCGCCGCCGTCATCCGCGCCCGCGTCGAGGTCGATGCCCACGAGGTTCTGGCGCAGGCTCGGCACCACCACCTCCGCGTTCTTGCCGACCGTCATCACCTCCGTCCCGCCGTCTTCCGTCGTCAACAGCACCTCGCTCGTGAACGGACCCAGCGAGTCGCCGTTCGGTTTGAGACAGTTGCCCGTGGACCCGCCGTCAAGCACCTCGCTCCCGAAGCATCTCGCCACGCGGGCGACCCGCGCGTAGCTCTGCTTGGGCCGCAGGAGCCCCGGCTGGGCCAGCTCGATGCGGCGCTTGGTCTGCCGCGTCAGCCGCTCGGGGCAGATGGAGACGACCGGCTGCCCGTCTGCAATTCCCGCGTCCCTCAGCTCAAGCATCGAGCGCGTTGCAGGCTGTGGGGTGAGCAGCAGAAAACCGCCAGCGAGGACGCCGACAGCGACGAGCATTGCGGAGAGTCGGGAGTTCATCAGCGGCACCGGGTGGGGTCGGGAGAGAGGCAGATGCGGGAAACGATGCCGTCAGCGGGGGCTGTGGTGCTGGCTGCGCCGAGAGCACCGGGAAGCACGCTGACGATGGTGAAGGCCGAGGTGAGCCCCCCTGCGCTCGTGGAGATGAGCACGCCGTCGCGGTAGTTGGAGATGGTGCTCGCCGCGCCTGCGCCCGAGTACGAGCACGCCTGTCGGTACACCTGCCCCGCGACGTAGGCCGCGATGACCGTACCAACCGAGCGACTGCCGGAAGTCGAGAAGATGTCGCACTGCTGAACGTTCGTGTTTGCCCGGTACAACTGCGTCCGGTTGGCTGCATCGGCCACGAGGTTCGCGCCAGCCGCCCACACCCCGCCGCCGTTGCCGCTCGGGTGTTGGACGGTGGCCGCCCATGAAACGCCTGCGGCCGTCGATAGCGAGAGCCCATCGAACGATGCCGACTCCACCACCCGCGTCACCGCCGCGCTCGTCGTGGGGGCGATGCTCGTGCGGTAGGTGCGCGCCTCGACGTTGCAGCCGCCCCAGATGACCGTCCCCGTGTCGCTCGTGGCCGCGCCGTTGAGCACCTGCACTGCGATGGCGACGCCGCTCGACGAGGCATCTGCAACTTCAACGATGCTCCACGTCGTCGAGGACAGGCCGGTGATGTTCGCCGCCGTGCCGTCGAGGCTGATGCGCGCACTCGTCAGCGTCCCGGCCTTGACGTAGCAACTCAGCAGGTACGCCGTCGCCGCCGTGACGGTGATGGTCTGCGAGCGCCCCTCGTAGGCCGCGCCGTCGTTGTCGTCAAACTGCACCGCGCTCGACGCGAGAGCGCCCGCGAAGGGTGATGTCTGCGAGCCGGTGAGTGTCGGCGTGCCGACGTCGGTCCACAGCACGTCTGCGTACTCGATGAAGCGAGGGAGGAGGTTCCCGCCTGCACTCTCAACCAGCAGCCCGAGCACGCCGTTGGAGTCGTACTCGACGCGAGGCTGGCCGCTGCTCAACGTCACGAGGTCGCCGTTGGCGATGCCGGTAGTGATGAGCCCGCCCGTGGCGGTCTTGGTGCAGGTCGCGGTGCTGGCACGCGCGAACGTCAGCGCCTCGCCGCGCGCTCCCGTGGGCGGGGTGGTGGAACACGCGCCGAAGGTGCCTGCGCCGCTGGCCGGGAAGGCCTCGAAGAAGGCGTAACTCATCACGCCGCCGCGAGCCCCTTCGTAGCGTCCAAAAGGCACACGCTCGACGCGGAGTACGCGCGAATCGGACGCGCCAGGAGCCTGCGCCAGCGTGAGGAGGATGAGCGCGAGCATCAGAAAATGGGCTTCTTTCGCGGGGTGACCATGAACTTGCACGAGCCCGCACTCGTGGCCGCGAGGACGCTGATGTGCAGGTCATTCTTGTCCAGAATGAGCATCACCTTGTCCTTGTTGTTCGTGAAGTCCACCAGCTCCGACGTCGAGACAGCCGCCGAGACGGTGCCGCCGAAGGCAGACGTGGTGCTCGAAACGTACACGTCCGTCGTACACTGCATGAGCACCTGCGAGCCGCGGGTCCACGTCGCGGAGCCCGTGGTACACGACGCGGTAGTCGCCGCCGCGCCTGTGGCAGTCGTCAGGGTGCAGACCACGGGCTCGGACGCGAGCGCGGCGGTCGAAAGAAGTGCTGCGAGAAGTGCGTATTTCATCGTGCCTCCAACTTCTGAGCTTCGGTCTGAATCTGCTTTTCGTTCACATCTTGCCGACCGTCAGGCCCCTTTGACGGCTTACCTTGCCCTGAGTCCTGCCCCTTCGCAAGCCCCTGCCCTTGCTGGAGGATCTGCACCTGCATGGGGCTCATGGCGAGTGCTCCAGGGCCGAGCACCATCGCAAGGGCATTCTTCTGCTGAAACGTCAAGGGCTTCTTGAGCATCATCATCCGCTCGCTGATTTTCTGCTGGAGATCCGCGTACATGGACGGCCAGACAGCCTTCAGGGCTTCGATCTGCTCAGGCGACTGGTAACCCTGCGCGAGGTTCTTCAGCACCTTCGCGGGGTTTTCCACGGCTTCCTTGTAGCGGTTGAACTTGTCGAGGTCCGCCGCGCTCGGTTGCCACGCGGGGGCGATGGACGGGGGCATACCCTCGTAGGGGTTCTTCGGGGCCTTGGAGTCGAGGTACTGCGCCGCCTTCACGATGGACGCCGCGGTCTGGCCTACCGTGTTGGGGGCCACCCCGTGCATGTCAGGCGGGATGCGCGCGTACAGGTCTTCGGGGTTCTTGATGAGTTTCCGCAGGCTCTCCGTGAAGTTCACGTACTCCTTCTGGGAGAGCACGGAGCTGGGCGTGCCCTTGCGTCCAGCAGCCGAGCCAAACAACCCGTCAGCCGCAGAGGCGAGCGCGGCGCTCTGCGCGTCGGAGGCGCGCTTCACGGCGTCGAGCGAGGCAAGGCGAGTGCCCATCCCCTGCATTTCCTCTGGGGACTCGGGGCTCATGCCCATCTGCGTGAGGTACGCGGGGCCTTGGTTGCTCATGGCGAGCCCCGTGTGCGTCTCCAGGAGATCCATCGAACCGCGAGCCGCCGCGGCCTCCAGCGTGGCGCGGAACGGCCCCAGGAGTTCAGGCGCGACAGCGAGCCGGTTCAGGACGTTCTTGCGGAACGAGTCCGCGAGGCCCTTCGTCACGTCGGACTCGGCCATGGCGTTGAGCGTCTCGCCCAGCAGGAAGCCGCCGTGCTTGCGCGCCAGCTTACCGCCTACGACGGTTGCGCCAGCCGCAGCCATGCCGGGGACACCGCCACCGGCTCCACCCATCGCCGTGAAGCCTGCGAGTTGCTCCTTGAAACCGAGCCCGCGGGACTCGTAACCCGCGGTCGCGTCGGAGAGCCCTTCCTCAAAGGCACTCATGGCGGCGTAACGCTTGTTCAGCTTCATCAGGGTCGTGTCACGGGGGACCGGCCCCACGCCCGCCTGCGCCTGCTGGAGGCGACGACCTGCGTTCTCCATAATGTACTCACGCAGAGAGCGCCGCGCGTCGTCGATGACGTCGTTGCGGACGGTCTGCCCGCCCACGTCCGCGATGCGCCGCCAGTCGCCCTGAATCTTCCACAGCTCGCGCCAAGTGGGCTTCTGCTCTGCGACGCCCTCCATGGTCTTCTGGACCTCTTCGAGCGCCGCCTGTGCGAACGGGTCGCGCTCGTACTTCTTGAGCGGAGCCAGCACGGCGTCGGTGATCTTCGTCCCATCCACGGGGTCGAAGTACTGCGCCGACTCCAAATGCCCCGCGATGTCGCCCCAGATGCGCTGCTCCGCAGCCTTCGCAGCCGCGACCGACTCCTGGCTCAGTGACGTCCCACGGTGAAGCACGCCCTCTTCGCGGGCCACCTTCAGAATGTCGTCCTCGTAGACGCCGTACTTGCGCGCCCACTTCTTCGATTCGATCATCGAGAGCGAGAGGTCGCCAGCCTTCGACTTCATGTACTCGCTGACGGTCTTGCCACCGGCCTTCTTAATGAGCGCGCTCGTGCCCTTGCTGAGTGCGCCGAAACCGAAGTCGAGCGCCGCACCTGTCGCGGCCGCCGAGAACGCAGCCGACGCCATGTGCTCCGCGGTCAAGGGTTGGTCCCCAAGCACGGACTCATTGACGGCTTCGGAGAGGCCCATCGCCGTACCTTCAAGCGCGCCCGCGCCAGCCCTGCCTACGAGCCCAGCCGCACGCATGGGAGCGGTGGCTCCCGCGAGCACCTTCCCCGGCCCTGCGACGAAGCCCGCGCCCGTGCCGATTGCCGACGCGACGGGGTTCTCCGCGGCGCGCATCTGCTGGGCCTGCATGGCTTGCTCAGGCGTCGTCCCCTCAAGCCCCTGCCCGAAGGCTGAGACGAGTTCGGGGCCGACGATGGGGACCGCCGCGCGCACACCGGCTTCGATGCCCGCGCGAATGGGCGACTGCGCGGCCTGGGCTCGCGCCGAGTCCATGTCCGTGGGTTGCTTGAACCCGTCAGAAAGTGCCTGCTGCACCTTCTCGTCGGGCACATCGTACATCTTCCCATCAGTCCATAGGAGCGACGCCATTACTGCTCCTTAGCATACGACGGGGGTGCACTCTGCGCCTGCTTCCGCAGCGACGCTTCGTACTCCTCCGGCGTAGGCAGGTTGCGCGAGCGGACGAACGCAGAATCGAGCGTCGAAAGCTCGTTCTTGTACTTCGTGACCGCGTACTTGATGAGATTACCGACCTTGTTCTGCGCGGCCCCGCTGGTGTCCGCTGCGGAGGGGATGAAGCCTTCGACGTACTTCGGGAAGTCGGCGTCCGTCAGCTTGCCGCCTTCGAGCACGGTGCCGATGGTCTGCGCGTGGAACTTCTGCGAGGAGTTCTTCCACTTCGAGGCGTCCGTAACCTGCATTCCTAGGCCGAGGTTGGACGTGACAGGGGACATCATGCCTACCTGATCCTTGTACTGTTTGGACATCTCCCCGATCTGGTCCCCGAGGCTCAGAAGACCGGAAAGCCGCTCCTGCTGCCCCGGCTTCATTTCCTGCTTGCCGTCCTTCCCGCCGCCCGCCGCCGCGACGCGAGCCGCGAAGGTCTGGGCGTTGAGGTGGTTTACCTGCGCCGCGGTCAGGGCCGCTTCCTGAGCCGCCTTGTTCGTCTTGAGCTTGAACTCCATGTCCGCTTCAGCCGACTTCTGGCGCAGGATGCCCGCGTTCTGGAGCGCCTGCATCTTCACAGTCTCGGAGCCCGTGGTCGCAGCCGCCGCCTCAAACTGAGTGGCGTACTTGTCGTGCATCATCTTCCGAGCGGCGGAAATGGCCTCGCCTTCGTCGAGCCCCTGCTGACGACCGAGCGCCACGAGGTTGTTCTGCACGTCCACCTGCTTGTTGATGAGCCCACCCTTGCGCTGGAGTTCTGCGGCCTGCCGCTGGATGTCAGCCTCCACGAGCCCGTCGAGGCGCTGGAGCCACTGCATCCCCTGTCCGGTAGCTCCGAAAAGAGCCCCGGCGATGACCGCCGCGGCCTTCTGCCCCGCGTTCTTATCGTTCCAGTAGCGGTTCGGATCGGGTGACTGCGATTCGAGATCGGCCATGCGAGCCTGGAGCGTGGCGAGCCCCACCTGCCCCTGCCGCATACGCTCCGAGCGAGCCGTCTCCATCGCCGCCTGACGAGCCCCGAGCTGCGCTTCCGCGTCCTGCTGCTGCGCGATGAGCGACGCCTTCTTGACGAGAAGTTCAGACTGTTTGTCGGCAATCCCCGCCTCTGCGGTGAGCTGCGTGGAGAGCGCGTCGTGTCGCGACTTCAGTTCCGCGTCGTAGTTCGCGGACTTGCCGCCACCCCCGGTGCCGGGGATTCGCCCGCTCATGCTCATCGAGCCGCCCATCGAACCGCTGGGCTGTCCCGCGGGGTCGATGCCGGGGGGCAGGGGCTGCGCGCCGGGTGCGCCGGGAGGACCACCCGCGGGGGCGGGAGCACCATCGGGGAGTGCGCCAAGCGGCCCGCCTGCGCGCATCATCTCACCTGCGCCCCCTGCAAGGCGCGTCAGCATAGGGGGTAGCGTGCCCATGGGGTCCGTCACCACGTCCGTAAGCGCCCCACGAGCCTCCGTGGCGAACTGGTTGAGGTTGTCGAGGAACCCCCGCTGCGCGGGGTCGCCTGCGTCAACCTGCGATCCGTCGAACGTCATCGGGCGAACACGAACCGTGGGTTTTACGGACGACTCACCAGCAGTGATCGTGGGGCTGATGGATGCTCCGTCCCCCTCGCTGACCTGCTTGTACGCGGGCTCTGACCGCAGCGCGCCCTTCACGCTCGCTGCGAGCCGAGACTCGGGGGTCGAGAAGTCGAGCCCCTCCTGCATCTGCGCCCGCGCATTCGCTTCGCGCACTGTATTCGCCAGCCCAGCGCCGGGGTCGGGGCTGATGTCCATCTCAGGCATCGTGACGCTGCCGGGGTTCTCCCTGATGTCCATCTCAGGCATCATGCGCGGGTGCCCCGGCGACCGCTCCTTCGAGTTGGCACCCATCGCCATTTGCGCCATGTTCCCGCGCACGCTCATGCCCGGCCCCGCGTCGCTGATGTACGGGCCGTCGTTCTCGGTCTGCGTGCCCGCACCGCCCGTGGTCGCGGGTTTCTGCGCGTCCCACTCCGAGGGCGAGCCCTGATCCGGCTTCGATGGGTTGACGGTCTTGTCCGCGGGCTGCGTCTCGTCGCTCAACTTCTTCGAGTTTTCGAGGTCTTGCTTCTGCTTCCACTCCTGGTGCTGAAGGCGCTTTTCGAGGTAGTCCACCGCCTTCTCGACGGGCATCTTCTTGAGCAGGTCGCGCGTATCCTCATCGGGAATGAGCGAGCCCGCACCGACCTGATAGTGCGGGTTCTCGAAAAGCTGCTGGAGGGCGCGGCGGCGCGTATCGGCGGCATCGGCCTTGTCCGCGCGCCCCATGCCCGCCCTCACGTCGGGAGAGCGACCCGCTTCGATTTCCGCGGGCGTGGGTTCGCCGCCCGTCTCGTAGGAGACGGAGGTGGGCTTGACGACCTGAATGGCGCGCTTCTTCACGTTCGCCCACTGCTCGTCCGTCATATTGCCGCGGACGATGGGCGTGACCACACCGTCCATGTCCACCTCGATCGTCTCCTTGGAGGGATCGGCTGGCTTGGACGGCATCTGCGCCTTCAGGGCTTCCGCGTAGTTCTTCTTCTTGTCGGCCATTTCGTTGATCCTTACTTACCGAGTCCGGTGGAGAGCGCAGTTGCCCCGCCAGCAAGCAGTGACGTGCCCAGTTTGAGTTGAAGCCCAGCAACCTTAGCCTCCGTAGCTTGGCGAAGCCGATCATTATCCGCGGCGGCCTGAGCGCGAGCGCGGTCGAGCGTCGTCCCCATCTGCGCGTAGAACCGGGACCGCTGATCCTCAAGCCCTTGAGCGGCGAACCCCGCGCCCATCTGCGCGTCAGCGGAGCGCAAATCCGCACCGCGAAGCGCACCAGCCGCGCCGCCGATGCCGCCCTGAGACTTCATGATCTCCGCAAGGCGCGCCTGCCCCACGTCACCCGCAAGGCCCGTCGAGCCGCCTTGGGCTCCGAGCATGGCTCCGCGCCCACCCTGCATGAGCGCCTGCTGCCCCATCTGACCCATCGCGCGCTGCCCCTGCATGGCTACGAGCGAAGGCCCCGCCTGCTGGGCGCGCATTTGCTGCATCAGCGCGAGCTGCGCTGCGCGCGACTGGTCAGCGACCGAGGTGTCGTAGGGGTTGGTTGCCTGCCGACGAAAGGCGTTGTCGCGAAAACCCTGCGCCGTGGTCTGGTAGTTGGCAAAGTTGTTGATCTCCTTGCCGATGCCGCGGTTCTCAAGCGCAAGGTTTGCGAGCGCCCCCGGCGAGTTGAGGATGGAGTCCCGCGGCATAACCGTGGAGCCCGAGACGTGCCCGCTCGCCGCTGGGGCGTTAGGGTCCACACCCGAGTCGCCTCGACGCTGCCAGCGGTCGTTGACCCACACGTAGTGCGTGGGGTCATTTTCGTACTTCGAGTCGTGACGGTCAGTAGCAGCCATTTGTCACCCGCCGTTAAAAGCATCGTCAATCTTCTGAGGGCCGGTTCGGTTGTCATTCCCGAACGTGGCAAACGTCCCCGTAATGCCAGCGACAGCCTGGGTGGCCTGATTCGCGGCCTGCGTCGCGAGGTCGGCGTAAGCCTGATCTACGCCCATTGAGCCGAGCCGCGCCTCACGCCCGCGCTGCTCACGGGCGAGCGAGGTCTGAAGTCCGTTCTGGGTATAGAAGTTCTGCATGTCTTGATTCAAGCCGTTGCCTTGATTGATGCCCTGCGCCATGCCGGTTGCTTGCGTGATGTCTTGACCCTGCTGCTGTGCCAGCATCTGCGCGAGCATCTGCTGCGCCGCCTGCTGCTCCTGGACCTGAAGCATCTGCTGATCGCCCGCGAGCCCGCGCTGAATGCCCTGCTGCCCCGCCTGCACGCCGCGCATGGCCGCGCCCGCGCTCTGGCCGCGCATGGTCGAGCCGAGGCTCGCCTGCTGCGCCTGCGCCGCACCGTAGCCCTGCTGAAGCTGCTGCTGCGCCTGCGAGTTGGGGTCGCCCGCGGCCTGCCGCTGGAGGTCTTGAATCACCTGCTGCTGCTGGAGTCGCGCTTGATCCTGATTCGCGGTCTGGAAGGTGGGCAGGTCTACGGAGTTGGGGCCTTTTCCGTAGAAGTCCTCCCACCACTTGGCCCCGGCTTCCGTGGCCTGGGTAGCGGATACGGGCTGCCCCAGCGCATCCACCGTGCCCACAGAGAAGGGATCTTTAGGAGCGCCGAACACATCGTTTACATAGTGCCCCGTAGCACTCTGGTTGATGTAGCTGTCGTACTCCTCCTGCGTCATCACCTGCCCCGCTCGGGGGCCGAATGTCGGAGTGTACGTCCCGTCAGGGTTGCTGTTGTCGGCTGCTGGCATGGGTCAGAACCTCGCGGTGGGCGGCTGCTTGAAGTAACCACCCTTTACACCAATCTGCAAGGTCAGGTCGGTGAGGCGGAAGCGCCCCGCAGCGCCCGCAGTCGGGAAGAAATAGACCGCGATCTTGATCGCCTCGCACTTCTGCTTGACGAAGTGGTGCTGGAGCTGGACGACGCCGCCCGTCGAGGGGGTCACGGAGACGAAAGGTGCGTCGGACGTGTAGGTGGGATCGAAGTCGTAGTTGAGCGAAATGCCGAACGTGACCGGGTTCAGCGAGCCGTCCACGTTCCGCCCCAGCGCGATCATTCGGTAAATGCGCTGGAAGCCCTGGATGCCCGCGAACGAGAGCCACGCCGTCTCGATGTAGGTGCTGTAGACACTGCCGGGGTTGCCGTTGTCGAGTACGTCAGTGCTCACAGAGTCATCGGTGTAGCGAAGCAGCGGGTTGGTGACCGAGTAGTTGCTCAGATGGTAGTAGCGGTCGTCCGCGTACACCGCGTCGATGCTCGCCATGCCCGTGAAACGAGTCCACTGCCGCCACTGGTAGTCCCACACGAGGCAGGTGCCCGAGGACTGGTAGATGCGAAGTTGCTGCTTCGCGGACCCGGTGACGGCTACGGCGGTGCCGCTGACGAGCGAGTCTACCTCCGAGCCCACCTGCTTCCCGTCCTGCCCAACAGCGAGCGAGCCGCTGCGTGAGACGAGCCGCACCCCGGAGGGCGAGCGGAACCAGACCCCCTCGGGCCCGCGGACGACGCTCTTGGGGGAGTCCCAGGAGCCACCGACCTCCGTGACGATGGTTCGGTAGTCGCTGTACTGCCCCTGCGTGCCGCTGGGGTTCGGGCCTTGGCCGTCGATGATCCCAACGCCGCTCTCGCAGATGACCACGAGCCGGTCATCCATCTCCTCAGTGGCGACGACGCGCCCCTTGTCAGCCGGTACGACAGTCTGGTGCGTCGGGTCGCCCGAGCTGAACTCCACGCCGTAGCCAGGGTCGCTCTGCTTGCTCCAGTGGATGCGCTGGCCGTCCCCACACCCAGAGAGCACGAGTCGCCGCTGCCACAAGCTGACGTGACGACACGCGGGCGCGGGGGAGTTGGGGAGCACACTCCCCGCGGTGTAAAGCTGTTCGCTCAGTGAGAGGTCCGCATCGGTGATGACGCTCGTGCCCACATTGTTGACAGCAAGGTAGAGCGAGGTGTCGGTCGAAGTGATCTTCGTCCGGTACATCAGAAGCTGCGCATTCGCCTTCTGCGTCGGGACAGCGGTGAGCGTGGGCGTAAAGGAGTAGTTGGCGGCGGTCGCGGTGACCAACATCTCGTTCGACGGGGCGGACTCGTGCCAGTTCCCCTGCGCGTCCTGCCATGCCCAAGTGAAGCATACGGTGTACGTACCCGCGGTAGCTGGGACGAGCTGATACGTACCCGCCGTGCCCACGGCCACGGTGATGCTGAGAATCTCGGGGCCGTGGTGGAAGCCCTCCTCGACGTAGTTCGACCCGTCGAAGATGTACGGGCACGCGCCCGCGAGGAAGGTCAACCCGTTGGTCTCCTCATGCTGGAGCTGGGACGCGAAGTCGATGGTGGCACTGCTCAGGCAGACGGCGGTATCGTTGGTGATGCCCGCGATCCGAAGGTCCGACTCGAATTTGAGGTAGGGCAGAATGAGGGTGGTGCTTCGTAGCGGCATCGCGGAGACACGGTGCGTGATGCGCCAGTTCTTGATCGACACTGCCCCGTCGCCGTAGTCGATGCGAGCGAGCACCTGGGGCGGCGCACCCGCCGCGCCAGCGACTCCGAGGTTCGCAAGCACGGAACTGAGGTCGATGACGAAGGTGGTGGTCTGGTAGTGCTCCGACATGAAGACCATCGGGAGGTAAAGGCGTGCGCTCATCACCCCAATACGCCCAGCGATGACCCACGGCGACGTGGACGCGCACTCAGTCAGGGTGCCGTAGGTGTGAGTACACGAGGACAGTCGGAGGGTCGAGGCGTACGCACTGCCCGTGAGCGTCGTCGAGTCCCAGGCGATGATGAGTTGTGCGGCGCTCCCCTCATAGGCAGCGACGCGCCCCGCCTTCGTACCCACAGCCGCAGTTCCCACCGTGGACTCCGCGGAGACGGATACCGCGGTAATGTTGTAGTGCATCGCTTTCAGTACGTTCGTGTTGATGCCGTAGATCGCGTGAAGCCGGTAGTTGGTCGCGTCGTAGGTGATGATCGCGGTGAGGCTTGTGGGGGTGGCAGAAGTGCCGAGCACGCTCGCACCAGCGAAGGTCGTGCCGTCCGTGGTGCTGATCTCCCCCGCCTTGAACTGGCCCGCCGAGCGATAGACGATGCCCAGCTTCACGGCGTCAGCGGAGAAGGCCACGTCGTAGAGGCACTCGCTGCCAATTGCGCTCTCAACGTTCGCGGTCGTCGCGTCGGTGGTCACCGTAGCGAACGCGGTAACCGCGCCGACCGAGGACACAGTAAGCCCCTTGATCGCGTAGTTGACGGTCGCAGCGGCGAACGATGCCACGTAAATGAAGAACTTGTTTTGTGCGGCGCTGGCTACCACACGAGGCTTGACAAGCTGGTTGGTGCCGTCGCTCAGGAGGGTGTCGTAGAGTCGAAAGCCCGTGGAGTCGTCAACAACCACGAGCCGTACACTCTGAAGCCCACTGCCTGCGGTGTCCTTCGACTCCCATACGTAGCAGGTGAGGTTCCCCAGCACCGCACAGTCGAAGTTTCCGTCGTAGAGCGGCGCACCTGACGCCGCGGCGGTCGCCTTCTGATTGACGCCGCCGATCCGCGCAGTCGTCATCCCAGCTCGACGGAACTGAAACGGAGAGGTGAACCCGCTCGCCGTCGAGGGGTTGATGACAGGGGTGGTTCCGCCACTCTTCTGCACGCGGCGGATGCCCCCCTGCCCGCCCGTAGACCCAATACCCTCAAGGTGTGGCACGCCCTGGTGAGAGAACGCTCGGGCTGCCTGCCCGAGGGTGAAGGGCCCATACGGCCCCAGCGGGCTCAAACTCACGCTCGCCTGACCGCCGCGGCGTACCACGGTCGAGGCGTCATCGAACTGCACGTTGTCTGCGACGGCGAGCTTCGAGGGGATGGTGAGAAAGGAGTCGTCCTTCTTCTCAAGCCCACCGCTCATGTTCAGGTGGACGAGCTGCTTCTGAAGGCTCATTTACGGCTCCGTGTCGAAGGTGATGCCTTCGAGGGAAAAGTAGGTGGTGCCACCATACCCGTACGCAATCACGCCGTCCGCGTAGATAGACGCGCCGCCAGCACCTGCGCTCCCCGTAGTGGGGAACAACTTGCGCTTGGCGGGTCGATACCCCACAGGAAGTACAGCGATGGTGACGACCACACCCGCGGAGCGCGCAACGATGCCGCGCAGCTCAACGCGCCCCAGCGGCGTCTTTCGGTACTGCGCCACCTGAAGCGCCGGGTCCGCGTAGTCCGCCCAGTTCGACGCGCTGACGTAGTTGAGCGGCTTCCACTTCTCCTGCTGCACGAAGGGTTGGAGGTATTTGATGACCGCGATCAGCGAGGTTGCGATTGCGTCGATTGCGCGTTGTACGAGCGGGTCACCAACCCGCGCGTGCGCTGCTTCAGGGAGTGGGGTATTGCGGTTCTGTCGCGGCACGGCTCACCACCAGTCTTCAACGCCGCTGTCCAGAACGTCCACGTCCACGACGCGCTTCGGCGTCGCGAGGTCGCGATTCTCCTTGGCGGTTTCGATCTCTTTGATGATCGCCGCGCGCTCCGCAACCAGCGTCGAGGTGTTCGACTCCTCCTTCGCCAGCGCCTGGATAGCCGCGTCGATGACGATGAATCGCTCCCAGCCGTTGGGGTACGAGACGGTGTCCGCACCCGCAGCGAGGGTCGTCGCTTCAGGGGCGTACAGAATCGCGCCCGTCAGCCCTGCGTTGGGCGCGGGGTACAGACGAATGTTCGACCCCACCAGCGAGTACCGCGGGAGCCATTCGGGGTGCATCTCGCGGTAGGTATTCCGCTCCGCGCGGGCGTACTGCTTGAGCGAGCGCATGACGCCGTGGAAGTCGAGGTCCACGCCGTACAGCTTGTAGAAGCCCGCCGCCACAGGGTAGTCGCTCTGCCCTGCAACGGTGGTGAACGAGCTGGACGAGGAGGCGTACTCCTCGCCCAGCGCCTCCACGAGCATTCCGTGGAGTTTCTGGTGTGCTTCGTTGATCCAGGCGTACAGCCCCGTCGCGGAGTCCGCGACGAAGCTGCTGCCCACCATGTCCGCCCTCTCGCGAACCCGTGCAACGAGAGCCGTGAGAGTGACGGTTGCCATGATTTAGAACCCGGCAGGCTTGACGGCGGTGTCCTGAACGGTGACCGAGAGGAGCAGCTTCTCGTCCGTGGTCAGTTCGGCGGCGGTGCCGCCCTTGAAGATTGCGATGCCGATGGTCTGCCCGCTGGTGAGGTCCGTGGTGGGGACGACAACCCAGTCGTCGGGGGTCGTCACGTCGATGACCGTCCCAGTGAACTGGAGCAGGCCCGCGAACTTGCGGTTCAGCGTGATGGTGTGGAGGCCCACGCCGGTACGAGTGATCGCCCACGGGCCCTTCTGAGCGGTCAGCGCAGCCGCGCCTGCGCCCGTTGCGCGCCCGTGCAGGGTCACTACCCCGCCGAGGTTCACATACTGCTCGTCGAAAAACGTGTTGATCGTCATGTGGTTTCTCCTTGAAGAGGGGGTGAAGGCGGGGTGGTCTACTGCACCACCCCACCCTCAAGAACCACTTAGGTCGGCAGGGTCGCGACCATGTTCGCCGCGGGCTTGTGGCAGAGCATGTTGCCGTAGAACGACATGCGACCCTCGAAGCGGTCGGCCTGGTACTCGCGGGCCATGCCGCCGTCTCCACCAGCGTCGCCCTTGTTCACGAGGTCGCCGAGGTGCTTCAGCTCCCAGGTGTTCAGGGTGAGGATGCGGGCGCTGCCCACGGGGGCGTTGCGGTCGGCGTACACCTTGACGGTGCCGTTCGGGCCGCGCAGACGGATGGACTCGAAGCCGATTTCACCAACCTGCGTGTACTCCGCGTCCACGCGCGAGCCGAGCGCGAGCTTCAGGTTCTTCTCGTCGGTGAACGACGTGAAGATGTGGCTGGGGTCGCCGTCCTCGCGCGCGAGAGCGGCGAGAGCGGTGATGTACCCCTCTTCCGGCGAGAGCGAGGCGATGTCGAGGCGCTGACCGGAGAGCCGGGTCGCATCCACCGAACGGTCCACACCGAAGAACGACTCAGACGCGGCAGGCGCGGTGATGGGGTTCCACGCCTCGAAGCCCGCGAGCTTGACGTTCATCGCGTTCGTGGTGATCGCGGCCACCTGCCGGTCACCCTTGATGAACAGCCAGCAGTTCGCGGCGATGGTGTCGGGGTTGGTGGTGATGGTGAACGTGCCCGCCGAGCGGTTCACGGTCTGCACCACGACGCCACCACCGGAGTTGAGGAGGATGGTGTTGACCGTGGTGGTCGAGGCCACGATCTCCATGCCGACTTCGATCTGGGTGATCGCCTCACCGACCGTCACGGTGAACGGGCCAGCGCCGCTGACCGCGGTGACCTGACCGAGCGTACCGTTGCCCGAGCCGAACACATCGCGCCCAAAGTCGTTCTTCAGGGTCTGGAGGGTGCCGTCCACGAGCTGGGTCAGCCCCTTGACGAACGAGGCGCGGTCACCGTTCGCGGCCAGGAGCAGCTCCTGCTCGATGGTGTACATCGCGTAGTTCTTCACGCGGGGGATGGTGAAGTTCACGTCGCGGTTGAAGCCGCTGTCCGTACCGGCCACACCGTTGATGCCCGCGCGACCCTGCGCGGTGGCGAAGCTGGTGCTGCGCGCCAGCGAGTTGCCGTAGGTCAGCGCGTGGATGAGCGAGCGCCCGTTGAACCCGCCGCTCTTGGGGATGAGCGCGAAGGCGGGGTTCTTGTCGTACACCGCGTTCTGGAGAGCGCGGGACGAGTAGACGAACTTCAGGATCTTGTCAGCAGTCGAAATCGTAGCAGCCATTGTGAGTCGCCTCGAAACGACTCACAATGGAGTCGTCGGGTTACGCGAGGTCGCCGTCGCGATCTTCGATGATCGCGGCGAGGATTTCTTCGCGTGTTTTGGGAACGGTGCGAGCCGCGGCGGGTGCCGAGGTGTTCGCGTTGGTCAACGTCCGGTTCTGCACCGTGCCGGTGGAAGGCGACTCTGGAGCCTTCGTCGCTTCGACTGGAGCAGAGCCCTGAAAGCCTGTCAAGACCTTTGACCATCGGTCTGCTTCTTTCTTGAGCTGGCTCTCGTACATCTCCGCAGCCAGTGTGACGGATTCGCCCAGCGTGCTACCAGGGAGCGCCCCGTGGGCGGCGTGGTACTGGATGAGGGTCCGCTCGACGCCCTCGTAGTCGCCCAGCTTGTTGATGAGGGCGAACTTGGGTGAGTCCTTCAGGACTCCCTTCATCTGCTCCAGCACCTGAGTCCGAGTGCTGGCGACCTTCTCGTTCTCCCGCTCGGCCTTGAGCTGGGCGACTTCCGCCTTGAGCGCGTCGTACTCCGACGCGGGCTTGCTCTCAGGCTCGGCTTCCGTGGGCGCGTCCTTCTGACCCAGCAGGCGCTGGGTGTACTGCGAGTGCGTGAAGCCCATCGCAGCGAGCGCGGCCACGGGGTCGCCGTCCGCGCGAGCCTTGGCGAGGCGCTGGGCCTCCGTGGGCGAGAGTACCTTGAGCGCGTCGAGGTACGGGCGCAGCGGCTCGGACTCCTTGCGGAAGGCGTCGCGCGCCTGTGCAATCTTCAGCAGCGCGGGCACGTCCTCCGCGGGCTTGGCCTCCGGTGCGGGAGTAGCCGCCGCGGGGGCGGCGCTGGGCGTAGCCGCGGGGGTGCTGGGTGCCGCGCCCTCCGATGCCTCAAAGGAGGCCACGAGGTCGGCGGCATTGGTCTGGGACGGCGGGGTGTACGGCGCGGGTGCTGCGGTCGGGTCTGCCACGGTATCTCCTGGGTGTGGTTGTTCAGCCGCCCACGACGGGCGGCACGGTGGGGATGATGGGAGGCGGTACGTTCAGCGTGTTGTTGATCTGCGCCCCGCCACCGGGCATCGGAGGTGCTCCCGGCATCGGAGGTGCGCCGCCACCGGGCGGCATCGCCGCGGGGGGAGGGGCCATCATCGAGGCCTTCTGCGAGGTGGCGTTGTCGATGAGGTTCCGCAGGAGTGAGAGCCGCTCCTCCGGGCACCCGCGGTGGCGTGCGTACAGGTACGCCGCGTTCGACCGCTGGATGATGAGGTCGAGGTTCTGGTACGGCTCCAGCGGCATCAGGCGCGGCTCGTCGTCGTCCAGAATCGCGCTGATGGTGGCGTCGCAGTCGTCGATCATCGCGTTGCCGAGGTTCGACTCAGCCTCGATGTCGGGAAACTCCAGGAGCCGCTGGGCCACGGGCTTGTCGATGAAGCCGTCCTGCATCATCTCCTTGACCTTCTGGTAGCGCGCGGAGGGCGTGGCCGGAAGGCTGGAGGTGGGGAACATCTGCATGACGTAGGAGTCGCGGTCGAGGTCGATGTTCGCCCAGTCCACTTCGAGCAAGTCCCGGCGACCGGGCACGAGCACCTTGTACGACTTCCAGCCGTACTGCTTGGTGATGAGGTCGATGCTCAGGTCGGCGTAGTCTAGGAAGAACTGCTCCCAGTCCTGATGCTGGGGCGCGAACCGCTCGGACTCGATGTCGCTGTACTCGCGCAGCGCAACCGCGGCGTCGAGGCCCGAGGGCTTCTTCGAGGCGGCGCTCAACTCGCTGATGCCGCATTCCTGGAACGCCTGCTGGCGCAACTGCACGACGTAGTTGAACTCCTCCGGGGCGATTGCGTTCGACGCCGCGTCATCCGGCTTCGTGCCGACATAGTAGACGATGTCGCCGCCGTCGTTGTTCGTCAGGTGCGAGGGGACGACCTTCGAGCCCACCTGAACGTAGGTGCGACCCTTGCCCTTGCGGCGCATCTGCTGGCTGATGGAGCGCACAGTACGGTTCAGCTCGACCTGAATGGGCTGCACCGTCTCGATGACGCCCTTGCCCCAGAAGCCCGTCGTGCGCTTCTTGAAGCGGTACGGGACGAAGGGGAACTTGTCGATCTTCCACTGCTCATCGAGGAGCGTGCAACCCTCGATTGCGATGACGTGCCGACCGTCCTTCGCCTTCTTGCCGCTGGGCAGGTGCCACGCCTCCCAGACCTCGACGGTATTCTCCGCGACTTCCGGCTCCGCGCGAATGTCCTCCGCGCGCTCCTTCTTCCCCGCCTCCGCAATCGCCTCCGCGTTGTCGGGGTAGAGCCGCGTGAGGATGTCCCGGCTGACGTACTTCTTCCGCACGAGCTGGCGCGGGTTGCCGTACTGGCCGTCGAGGTCGTCGATGAGAATCTCATCGGGCATGGCGCGCTCGCACTCCAGCCGACCGTCGCCGCAGTCGTACACCTGGAGGAAGCCGGTGCCAAACTCGCACCCGTCCACGAAGACCTGTCGCGCCTGCTGGTACACCTTCGTCTGGTAGAAGAAGCCCTTGCACCACTTGTCGAGGTTGCGCGCTTTGATCTGCGACGCCCACGAGCCGCCGCTGGTCAGGAAGTTGGGGCGCGGGCGGTTCTTCGTCACCTTCGCGGTGAGCGTGTCCACGCACGACGCGCCCACGTTCAGGCTCATCAGCCCCGAGCCCGTCAGAATCTGACGAACTACAGCCGCGCTGTAGTCGCGCCCCGAGAGCGTGTCGATCTCGCAGTTCTCGTACAGGCGCGCGTGGCGCACCATCGCCTGCTTGCGGTCCTCTGACTGCCGGTCGAGGGACTCGCCCACGTCCACGACTGCCTGCGCCGTCTCGTCAGCGTCGGACAGTTCCCACCAGCGAGCACGCACGATGCCGCTTTTGGTCAGGCGGGTCGGCTTTTCCTTGTAGCTTACCGCGTCCCTGAAATCGTCGGCCATGTTCAACCCTTCGCGTCGATGACGCGCCCGTACAACTCTTCCTGTTCGACCGCGGTGAGCCCATCGCTTCCGCGGGCAGCCTCTACAGATTCCGCAGGCTTGTCAATGTCGGGCACACGAAACTCAACCCGCGGTTGAGCACCGAGCACGATCTCCACGTCACCTGTCTTCAGGGAGACGACGCCGCGCTCACGCATCATCTCGATCAACGGAATCAGGGTCTGCGTCCCACCACTCATTTTGTGCTCCTGTCCTTGAAAGGGTTTCTTCATCTTCGCGCTCCATGCGGTCGTCCACCGACTCGTGCGGCTTCTCGATCTCAAAGTCCAGGTGCGCGAGCGCGCGCCGCCACGAGTAGAGCGCCGCATCACATAAATGATCACTAAAGCGCGTATCCGACCCCGGCGGCTTGCCGCTGTACGGATCCCAGTCGGGGTCTTTGGGCAACGCGGACAACTCAAGCGCGTAGGCACCGCCGCTCTGGACCTTGATGCGTCCGGTCAAGAAGTCGTCGTTCATCAGGCGGACGTGCTCCAGCTTCTCCGTCTTCTTCGCGGCCTCGAAGACCTGAGAGTACCGGGACATCACGTCCTCGACGTACATGCGCCCGCCGCCGCCCGTGTCGGCAACCTTCGCGATGAAGTTGAACCCCATCGCCTCCCACTTCTGGATCTGCTCCATCACCTCTTCCGCGCGAGCCCCCGACTTGCTCCACGCCGCGGCCTCGTACAGTTCGCGCTTGCTGGGGTGCCAGCCCCAGGCCACGAGCGCCATGTCGTCTCGGAAGCCCAAGTCCCACCCGAGCACATGCGTCCACCCCGGCCCCCACGGCTTCACGTCCGAGAGGGTGAAGGTGTTGCGCCCCTCGTTGAACTTGTAGAACAGCACCCCGTCGTCCTTCACCCACTGCCCGCGGTACTCGCGGACGTAGGTGGGGGTGTCGATGCTCCAGCTCCGCTTCTTGCGAATGGCGGCAAGCTCGGCGGCTGCGTGGGGCAGGTGGGGGTTGTCGAGCACGGACCAGCGGTGGACCGACCAGCCCGCGCCGACCAACTCCTTCTCGTCCTCGCCCACTTCGTTCTTCGCACCGGTCGGAATCAGCATTCCTGGGCTGATCCAACTTCCGGTAGGACTCTGATCACTACCAGAAATGTAATACCAATAGCCGGTGGGGGTAGGCCCAGGGGTACCCTCCATGCACATGGTACCTTGCAGGTCGAAGAGGCACGGCTCGGCCACGTCCTCCACGAGCGTCTTCAGAAACGGCCCGAACAACTGGCTTTCGAGGATGACCTCCATGCGCGTCTTGTCGCCGCGCTTCTTCTGGGCCTCCTTGTCCTTGTCGGCACCCAGGAGCCGGATTTCGCTCCCGTTCTCGAAGCGGATGGTCAACTCCGTCTCGTGTGTCTTCACGCGGACGAGGTGCCGGTGGGCCACGTCGAGAAACTCCTGCCACAGCAACTGCTTCGCTCGGAGCCGGTTGATCGCCCAGATACGAATCAGCGACTTCGGCTTCTCAAGTGCGACGATTGTGCAGTACCGAGCCCACATGCTCGTCTTGCCCGCGCGCCGCGTGCAGAGCGCGGCCTTGTTGCGGTTCTCGTCGTCCATGAAGGCGATCTGCTTGTCGAACAGTTCTCCACGGATGGACTTCGTGACCCCCGACGCACGCACGAGTGACGCCTCGCGTCGTGCAAGCTCCTCCGCGGCGCGTCGAGGGTCGAGGGCCATTACCGACTATCCGCCCATCCGAAGACGACGATGCAGAACACGACGACGAAGGCCCACGAGATCATACCTTCACCGGCCACGACCACTTGCCGCGCGCATCTTCGCTGCCCGCCACCGCTTCGGTGTGGGGACACGAGGCAAGGTCGTACTGCCCCGTCTTGTAGAAGACGTGGAGCGCCACGGTGCCGTCCTCGTTGAGGCCGGTGATGATGGCGGCCTGGACGGTGGGTGGGTACTTGCCGTCGCGGTCGCCCAAGTTGGTGTACTGCACGATTCGGCCGATGCTGGGGGCGCTCACTTCTTCACCACCGGCTTCGGGGCCTGCATCTGAGCCTCGTCTTCGGGCTCGAAGCTGGCGACGTTGCTCATGGGCACGAACTTGACGGCGGGGATGCCGTTGACCCGGCGACCCAAGCGAACGAAGCGCATCTTCTCGTCCACCTCAATTTCGTTCTCGCCCTGACCCGGCTGGTCGCCCACGGGCTTGACCGAGAGGGACTGCAACGAGCCACCGAACTGCACGACGTTCACGAACTGCACATGCTTGAGCTTCATGGGTACTCCTTGTACGGGTTGAAGACGACGCCTACCGAGTCCGCGAACTTGCGCCCCGGCGCGTCGGTGTACTGCGTGTACCACCGGGCAGAGCCCTCGACCAAGCCCCTACCGATGCCCATGCGCCGGTAGGTGCCCTTGACGTAGGCGTAGTGCAGGACCTCTGGCGCGGGCTCGATTGCCGCCCACCCCAGCACCTCGTCGGGCACCTCTGGGAAGTAGGCCACCGTCACATGGCACCGAGCCAGGAGCAGGTCGATGTGTCGGTCCTGCGCCGCCCCGTACACCGCGCGGGAGACGTATTTGTGCGCCCACGTTCGCCAGTGGTTGGTGTGCCAGCTCGAATGCACGAAGCGGAGATCACTCTCCGTCGCTTGTCGGATCTTCGGCGTCAACGATGACCTCTTTCTTTGCGATGCGCTCAAGGTACGGGCGTGCAGCCGCGGCGATTTGTTCGTCGCTGTACGCGCGGTACTGCTCCGCGCTGTCCTCTTCCACCATCGCCTTGAGCAGCTCCGTCTGAGCCACCGCCTTGCCGTCTCGCTGCTCCGTGAGGAACGTGAGGGCCTGAAGGCGCTCGCTCGTGGTGGGCACAACCCAGTCCGTGTACTGCCCGTCAGGCAGCTCGGAGCGCCAGGGCTTGCCCATGGCGATGTGGACCATGTGCTGGTCGAGGATGGAGGAGCCGCTCTCATCCTCTGTGATGTCACGCAGGCGGGCACGGCGGGACTTCTTCTTGGGCATCGTCGCGGGGTACGCGGCTGACGCCTTGACGACGTGGCCACGCTCGTCGCGCACGACCAGACGACCGCCCTGCTCGGTGACGGTCAACTTGCTGTCGTCTCCCTGCTGGGCCTTCTTGAAGAAGCTCACATGCCACCTCGCGCTCGTCTGGTGCGCGGGGCGAGCCTCCCTCTCTTGCAACACAGTGTCAAGTGCCACCGGCTACACAATAGAGTTATTCCTATCCGATTATCCCAGAAATAGGAGCCTCATTTCCCGACTATCCGCAATAGAGTTATAGGATTAAGTACCGGGATTTATTGTGTATTACAACTATTACCACGCCCCCCCGGCCTGGAGTCGATCGCTAACCCGTTGATCTTGCTCGCTTTCCCCCTTATTCCACGCCCCAGGCCACGTAACTATATGATTTAATTCATTATCTTCCCAGGCCCCATTATAACCCATTGATTTAATTAACTTTATTGTTACTTTATCGGAGTTCACGCGGTCTTGAACCGTATGAACACCTAAACCCCTGATATTACTCGGCTTTTACGCGAATTACAGTAGCACTGTAAGTACACAAATAACCAGACCCGTAACCGCCTCGCAAACCCCTGGATTTGCAAGGGAAAGTGCCTCTAAAACACGCTTCTGTACTCTCTTACTTGTCTCTGATCTGATCTGAGTTAGAATGTAAGGTAGTAGGGGGGGGGCGGTACAGTGACAGTAGCAGGGGGTTACAATTGTGGAGATGCGGGGCGTTTTCGACGGTACAGCGGTACAAAAGGGGCAAAATGTTCGCTAAGTACATGAAATCAGACAAGAAACAAGGTGGTCATGACCGTGCCAAAACAGAGGTTATGGCTATGGAGGCGCGACACAGGCGGGAACGGGCAGACATGGAGGCGCGCCATGCGGACATGCTGGCCGCTATTCCGCCCCAGCCCGCACCCGACCCCCTCTTACTGCGCGTCGCGGCCTATGTGGCGGACTGCGCGGACTGCAATCGCGCCCCGTCGCATCAGGACGCACTGCGCAGGCGCTACGCGACCACAGGAGCCGCACTGCACTACGCCCTTGCGGACGCGCTGCGGCTCGCGTGGGTAGGGCAGAGTGCTGACGGTGCCCTCTATTGGCGCGACGCTGGATCCGAGTCGAGCTGCCCTCTCAGAGGCTGGGCTGCACTAGGTGAGAAATTGCGCGGATAATAATCCCCGCGTAAATGCGCTTTACTCCAGGTGTGTAAAATCAATGGTTTGTCGAATTCAGTGTAGGAATCTTTACACGCAAGGGCTATTAAATAATCAGGAAAGTCAGTTTAGGGGTCGAAAAAGGCACTTTCTGGAAAGTCGCCAAACACCATATAGTAAGGGCTCGCGAATAAACGCGGCCCACACGAGAAAGCGAGCAACGGCATGAGCAACGAAATGCAGGCGGCTTTGGCGCTGGTTTTGAAGGGTATTGAAAACGCGGGTTCAATCGCGGACACCTCATGGGAGCAACTCACCCTCTTGCGCGCCGTGCGTGATGCGGTCACGACGCAGATCGACACCCTCACGGATCGCGGCGTCGCGAAGGAGGGCTAACACAATGGAATGCCCCAACTGTGGTGAAAAGCACGAAACGCTCTTTGAATCAGGCGGGGACTTCATGTGCCGTGAGTGCTGCATTGAAGCACTGCGACACGGCGGAGAAGTCGAGAACCCTGTGGATTACTTTGACGATTCGATCACTGACGGATCACTGGAGATCAAGCGAGCGCAGTAAATCAACGCTCTAGCCCTGCGAGCGTATCGCGGGCCACCACGCAACACCCGTAGCACCACGAGAAAGCGAGAATCGAATGCCTAGCAGCTACCCCTTCCCTTCCGTCGCCGCCCTTTCGCTGGCCATGCTGTGCAGCTCGAAAACGGTGGATCGCCTCCCGCGCGTGGTTGAGTACGAGCCCCATGACACGGTTCTGATCGTCTCTCAGACCGATCGCTCCCTGCGCACCGATCCGATGCTGACGGGGGAATACCTGTGAGCCCCTTCGAAATCCTGTCGGCTGTGGGGGCGCTGGCCCTGATTGTGGGCGTGATTGAGGGCGAGCGGGTGCCCACGTCCCTCCGCAAGGTCGGCGGCTTGTGGCACTGGCGTATCGGCGTCGTGGGCGGGGCCTTCTATGTCGCGAAGGGCGGCGGCAAG
>Ga0181338_1000035_pt1 | contig 44005 bp, 76 predicted proteins | sample Sp13VDMM110SD_FD_122168 | JGI IMG/M metagenome (GOLD analysis project Ga0181338, IMG submission 122168) | Freshwater viral communities from Lake Michigan, USA - Sp13.VD.MM110.S.D | ecosystem: Environmental > Aquatic > Freshwater > Lake | place: USA: Michigan | collected 2013-04-23
GGCGCACGATGATCGCTCTGCAAAGAAATCCAAGTATTGAAAACGCATTATCATGAATTCTCGCGGTCCACTTCCGCAACCAGATAGCCGTCGCGGACTCAACGGCACGAACGGCGCAGCTGCCGAGTTTATTCAAGAACACGTCGAGTGTCCATCCTGGCTGCCGAAGAAAATGCGCGCCGATTTCACGGCGCTGATCGACAAGCAGCACGCCGCTGGCGTCGGCACGCGATCCGCTGACGCTGACATGTTCGCGCAGTATATCGTCCTACTGCACGACTTCCGAGCCGCGGACGATGCCGAGGAGCGCCAGAAGGCGCGGCGCGTCATGGCGGGCCTAGAAGATCAGCTCGTGATAGGCGAGCGGGCGCGGCAGCGGGTGGGGATTCGCGGAAAGAAAGTGCAGGCCAAAGGAAAGCTCGCGCTGATGCTTGAGCGTAAAAATGGCACCACGGGCGGAGAATAGCGAGATTTACTGGGACCAGCCGGCGGTTGATAAGGCCGTAGACTTCATCGAGTGCCTGACGCTCACCAAGGCCACGAAATCCCAAAAGCCTGAGCCATTCACGCTTCTCCCGCACAGCAAAGAAATAGTCTCACAGGTCTACGGCTGGCGGTGGCGCAAGAATGGGCGCCGCGTGATTGAGAAGGTCTTCGCCTCATTCGGCCGCAAGCAAGCAAAGACGCAGACGGCGGCCGGAATTGTAGTCTACGAGTTCTTCATGGGTGACGAGCCCATGCACGAGATATACTTTGCTGCCACGGCAGCGGAACAAGCCTCGCTATGCTATCGGGCGGTGCTTGACATGATCCTGGCGGACCCGGAACTCTCCGCCCTCTGCAAGATCACCGACTCTATCCGGCGCATCGTCAACGTCGCCAACGGCAATGAGCTAAAGGTTCTCAGCGCCGACGGGAAAAAGCAGCACGGGCTTAACCCATCGCTGACTGTCAGGGACGAGCTCCACGCTTGGGGACCACCGGAACAGGAGCTATCCGACGCGCTGACAACCGGCTCGATGTCGAGGGCTAATCCGCTTGATATCATCGTCACCACCGCCGGCTCCGACATGGAAACGATTTGCGGGCGCGAATACGCCTACGCAAAGCGGGTTCTATCCGGTGACATCGACGATCCAAAGTATCTGCCGATCATCTACGAAGTTCCGCGCGAGGCGGACTGGACAGATCAAAACCTCTGGCCTTTAGCGCTACCGCTACTCAAGACTGGCCACCACGACCTAGAGCGATATCAGGCGGAGTTCAAGAAGGCGCAACTAGAGCCGTCCGAGCAAAACAAGTTCCGGCGCCTCTACCTCAACCAGTGGACCTCTGCGGAAACCCAGTGGATACCGCTGCAACAATGGGACGAATGCCTTGCTCACGTACCAGACGAAGAACTTGACGGCGCAGACTGCTGGGCCGGGCTTGACCTCGGAACAACCGGCGATTTCACGGCTACCGCGCTGGTATTCAGGCTCCGCGATGGCCGCGTTGCTCTCCGCGTCTGGTGCTACGTACCAGACGAAACGCTTGACGAGCGGCAACGGCGCGACGGCATCAACTACCGCTACTGGACCGAGCGCGGCTGGATGCGAACGACAGCCGGCAAAACGACCGATCAGGGCGAAGTGTTCCGGCATATCGCCGAACTCCACGCCCGATACCAGATCAAAACCCTAGCGTTTGACCGATGGCGCGCAAAGTACGTGGCCGAGAAGTGCGAGGAAATCGGCATCGCAATGATGGAGTTTGGGCAGGGCTACGCCTCCATGAGCCCGGCCATTGAACGGTTTGAAGACCTCGTTTACAACCACCGTCTACTACAAGACGGTAACCTATGCCTGCGCTGGAACATGGATTGCGCGCAAGTCATGAACGACCCAGCAGGAAACAAAAAGATCGTGAAACCAAAGACTCACCAGAAGCAAAAACACGTTGACGCATCCGTGGCCTCGGTCATGGCGGTGGCGGCTATGTGCCTTGCTGACGTGGTGGACGACCCGTATTCCAAGGGGCACACGGCGGTAACCATTTGATCGGATTTCTTCGCAAATCGGCCGAAGCAGCTGCCTCCCTCTGGTCGTCCGCGTGGTACTCGCGCAACGGATTCGCCCGCATGGCGCAGTTATTGGGCGGGGAGCGCACAGCCGCAGGCGAGATGATTAACGTCGAGCGCGCCATGCGTTGCGCTGCCGTGTACATCTGCACGCGCGCTGTCACTGAGCCGCTGGCGTCGATGCCACTTCCAATCCTGCGGAAGAACGGCGAGAATACCGAGATTCTCCGCAATGAGCCGCTGTGGAAGGCGTTTAATCAGCGGGCCAACAATTACCAGACGGCGAAGAACTTTCGCCGCGTCCTGAGCCATCACGCGCTGAACTACGGCGACGGGTTCGCCCGCATCGACCGCCGCGGTGCCGGGCCCGAGGCCGACGCCTACGCCTTCCATATCATCCACCCCTCAAACTTCGTCAAAAAAGACATCGTGCGCGGGGATGCGGAGTATGTATTCCGCGACAGCAAAGGACTGGAAGAAGTCCTGAAAAATCATCAGGTCATGCACCTGATGAACTACAGCGACGACGGCTTGACCGGCATCGGCGCGATTGAGTGTGCAAAAGAACCGATTGCACAGGCGCTGGCAATTGAAGCCTACGGTGCCACGTTCTTCGGGCGCGGCGGCCTAAAGGCTGGCTTGCTGAAAAAAGTGGTACCGTTTCGCACTGACGAGGACCGCAAACGGTTTGACAAGGATTGGCAAGAGAAGTACCGCCAGGGACGTGACGGCTTCCACAAAAACCTCTTGGTCGAGGGCGACTGGGACTACAAGCCCATTGGTTCCGATCCGACGGAGGCGCAGTTGGTCGAGGCACGCTCCGCCATGGTGCCTGAAATCGCCCGTTTCTACGGGCTGACCCCGCACCTTGCCGGCGACCTTAGCCGCGCGCATTTCGCCAACGTCGAGCACCTTTGGATTGAGTTCCTGAACATCACGGAAGCGCCGTGGATGGTTGCATGGGAGCAGGAGATTCACCGCGTAGTCTTGACTGAGCGCCAGCGCGACGCGGGCTACTACGCGAAGCACAACACCGCCTCTTTCATGCGGGGCGATTTCGAGGCTCGTATGCGGGCCTACGCCACGCTCCTGCAAAACGGCATAGCTTCCATCAATGAAACCCGCGCGCTCGAGGACTGGGATCCAGTCCCAGGTGGCGAGGCGCATCACATTCAGTTGAATATGCAGACGGTTCCCGGTACCGGCGAGCCGACCGTAAGCGAACGGGCAACGCTCGTAAAAGTATCCGAAGGGAAGCCGAAGGCATGAATCAATATCTCGACTGTGAATTGAAAGAGATCGCCGAAGATGGCACCTTCCGCGGCATCGCGTCCGTCTACGGTGCCGAAGACCTTGGCGGGGATGTCATCAACAAGGGCGCATTCACCAAAACCATCCAGGAAAACCCGAACATCGTCATTCTGTGGCAGCACGACGCCCGCGAAGTCATCGGGACGGGCACGGTCAAGGAATGGCAGGGCAAGATCATGCTTGACGGCAAGCTAGACCTTGAAGACCCGATGGGCCAAAAAGCCTATAAAAAGCTCAAAAATCGCATGATTAAGGGCCTTTCTATCGGGTTTCAGGCCATCAAGATATCGTGGAAGGACATTGAGGGCCGCGCGGTGCGGCATATTGAGGAGTTGAAACTGTGGGAGGTGTCCGTAGTGACTTTCCCCATGCTGCCATCCGCCCAAGTCACCAGCGTAAAGAACGCCGACGAATTACAGCAGCGCATTGACGCGCTGGAAACGAAATTGAAGGCACTGGAAGAGGCGAAGCCAGCCACTCCAGCCGCCGAGCCGCCTATCGAGCCGGTCGTTGACCACTCGCGGGTATCTCAAAAGCTCACCGAACTCCGCGAGCTTTTCAACCGCTAACCCTAGCGCATCCCGCGCCATGACATCCGCCACCGAGCGGAAGGAGAACGCATGTCCCAAGAAATTGAACAGCAGCTTACGGGCCTTCAGAAAGATCTGACTGGCTTCATCGGCAAGTACGAGGCCGAGCGCAAGGAATTTGGCACCGCCACCAGCGAAACCAAGGGCCTCATCGAGAAGATTCAGCAGCGCATTGACTCGCTGGATCAAAAGATGGTCCAGTTGCCGACGCGGCACGAAACGAAGACCCTCGTGGAAGCGCTAAAGGAGTCCGATGACCTCCAGCGGCTTATCCGTGACGGCAAGAAGGGTAACGCCCACGTCAAACTGGACGGCGCCGCCGCCGATGAGCTTTTGAGCGGCAAATCCACGATCACTTCGTCCACCGTCGGTTTTCCGACGGCCGGTGTGATGCCCGAGGAGCGCGGCCGGTACGTGCAGGAAGCCCGCAAGCCGCTTCGCATGCGTGATGTCATCCCGGCCCGCGGCACAGTTCTTCAGCAGATCAGCTGGCCGAAGGCGAGCATCACTGGCACGAAGGCATCTCCGGTCGCTGAAGCCGCGGCGAAACCGTTGAACACCTACGACCCGGCCATGGTTACCGAGCGGGTTAAGACCATCGCCACCTACTTCGACGCTGGCCGCCAGGTTCTCGAGGACTGGACGGAACTGGAAGGAATCCTCCGCAGCCTCGGATCCTACAAGGTCAACGCGGAAGAGGACACGCAGATCCTCTTCGGCGCCAACACGGGCGAGAATTTCAACGGCCTCACCACTCAGGCGCAGGCGTGGAGCCTTTCCTATCTGACGGCTGGCGACGGCTACAAGTATTTCGACATCGTGGCCGGTGCCATCAATCAGATCGCCGACGATGACGAACTGGACCCCTCATTTGTGGTCGTCCATCCGACCGACTGGTGGAAGATGCGGCGCACGAAGGACAGCACGGGCCAATACATCCTCGGCAACCCGCAGGAAATGGTCGCGCCGTCGCTGTGGGGCCTGAACGTCATTCCGACCACACAGATGACGCAGGGCTACTTCGTCGTCGGCAATGGCACCGCCCAGGGCGCCGAACTTCGCGACCGCATGGGCGTTGAGGTCATGATCTCGACGGAGCACGCGAGCAACTTCACTAGCAACCTCGTCACGATCCGCATTGAAAAGCGGTCCTGCCTTTGCGTGTATCGCCCGAACGCTTACGTGTACGGCGCCTTCACGCAGTCTCCCGCGTAGTTCTCTCTCCTGACAATGGGGCGGCTCTTCCGCCCCTATTTTTCCATGGAACTCATCGCACAAAAACCGATTTACCTCGGAGGCGGAAACCGCGTGCTACCCGGCGAGCGGTTTTCCGTCCCGAGCCCCGCAATCGCCAACGATTTCGTCAGTTCCGGCCGTGCGTCATTCGCCGCATACGCCGCGCCAGTATCTACCACGCAAGCCGGGCTGGTTTCATGCATCATGCCGACGAAAAACCGGCGAGAGTTTATTCCGCGCGCCATCGCGTGCTTTCTGGCGCAGACCTATCCACTGAAAGAACTGGTCATCCTCGACAACGGCGAGCCAATCGCCGATTTAGTGCCGAAAGACGACCGAATCCGGTACATGCGACTTAATTCGATGCAGCCGACCGGGCAACTCCGCAACTTCTGCTGCCAGATGGCAAAAGGCGAGTTTATCGCCCACTGGGACGATGACGATTGGAGCCATCCGCTAAGGCTGGAGGAGCAAGTCGCCGCCATCGGAGAAAAACAGGCTACGGGCTATAATTCTATCCTTTTCGACGGTCCGCAGAACGAAGTCTACGTCTATGCCGGCGCGAAGAATTACGCTCTTGGCACATCGCTCTTGTATCGCCGCTCCTGGTGGGAGCAATCAAAGTTCGCGGCCTTGAAGGTTGGCGAGGATAACGACTTCGTGAAAAAAGCCACGCCGTTTATGAGTTTCGCCGATGGTACCGGGCGAATCGTAGCGCGAACGCACGCTACAAACACCTCGCCCCGGCAAACAAAAACCGCTGAGTGGAAAAAGGCAAGCGCCAGCGCGCTGCCGGAAGGATACACCCGTTGAGCGTCTGGTTCTGCATCCCTTCGAAAAAGCCCGCCGCCGAGGCTCAAGAGTGCGTTGATATGTGGCGCGCGATGGGCTATTCCGTCGCCCTCTGGCGCGATATCGGCGATGACCTCGTGGACTGTGATTACATCCGCTATGGCGAGTATCCAGGCTACGCCAAGGCCGTCAACGCGCTGGCTAAAGACGTGCTGGCCTACGATACGGCGTGCGATTGGATCGTGACGGGCGGCGACGATACGGAACCGGACCAGAACAAGCGAGCGGATGTGATTGCGGCTGAGTGCTTGGAGTATTTCAACACGCACATCACGCTGCTAATTCACTCAATCACCATCAATGGTACATACGGCGTCATGCAGCCAACGGGCGACCGCTGGGGCGCAGAGCGCGGCGGGACAGCCTACATCGACCGGATCGCCGGCTCTCCGTGGCTCGGGCGCGAGTGGTGCCTGCGAGCGCACAAGGGCGCCGGGCCGATTCATCCAGACTTTTTTCACATGTTCGAGGACGAATGCCTCCGCGGCGCGGCGGTATCGCAAGGCGTTTACTGGGAGCGCCAGGACCTCATCCACTACCATCGCCATTGGGCGCGCGAAAAAGGGCATGGAGGCGTGCCGTGGTACCTCAAGACCGCCAACGGCCAGAGCCACTGGAACGAGGCAAAGGCAATCTTTGAGCGCATCAAGCGCGGCGGGTTTGCGGAGTGCTTGCCAGCGTGAATATCCTCGCAACCTTCGGCGGAAGTGCCTACGACCGTAGCACCGCAAAGACCGTCGAGCGCGCGCCGCGCATGGGTGCCGACCGGGTTCTGGTCTACGACGACAAGTGGCTCACTGAACAGCCACTATGGCAAGATTCGAGATTTCAGTACCTCCTGAAGCACCGCGGCGTAGGTAATCGCAACGGCGGCCGCGGGCTGGGCTGGTTCGCATGGAAGCCCTATGTCATCGCCGACGCTCTGAACCGCTGCGACGATGGCGACGTCGTTCTCTACCTCGACGCGGACACCTACCCAATAGCCGATTTCCGCATGTTATTCGACATTTGCCGACGCGACGGCGGGCAGATGGCTTTCATGGCGACCGGCGCGACGCAAGCCCTCCGCAATGGCGACTGGAACAAGCGAGATTGTATGATTGCGATGGGGATGGATGAGCCGGAGTGGCTCGATAAAGGCACCGCCGTAGCCCGGTTCATGCTGTTTCAAAAGGGCGCGGCGGGAGTGGCTGAATTTATCGAGGAGTGGCAGGAGTGGTGCCTCGATCCGATTTGTCAGACATTTGAGCCGTCTGTGTTGGCGCCGGATCATCCCGGCTTCCGGGAGCATCGGACAGAGCAGGCGATTTACACCAACCTCGTCCACCGCAAGGGCCTGAAACTCTACCGCGAGCCGTGCGAGTTTGGCGCGAAGTGCCAACAGGACTGGGATTTGTACCCGCAACTGTTCAGTCAAGTGTATGAGGGTGGCGTGAAGTCGCTGAACGGGAGCCGATTCCGAAATGTATAGCCAACACGGCGAAGATGAGCTGATCCTCAAGCACGTACCCGCCACCGGGCGCTTTCTCGACATCGGCGCGTTCTGGCCGAAGGATCTCAGTAACACCCGCCTCCTCTACGAGCGCGGCTGGTCCGGCGTGATGATTGAGCCATCGCCAGGGCCGATGCGCCGGCTGATCGACGCCTACGGTTACGACGAACGGATCACGCTGGTTCAGGCACTCATCGGCTCCGCTAACGGGCTTCGGCGCTTCGAGGTAACCGACGACGCGGTAAGCACCGATAACGCCGCTGTGCGGGCGCTGTGGGCCACGGAAGGGCAATATGTGGGGGCTGTCTATGTCCCTATGTTGACGCTGCACGATCTTATCAACCAGTTCGGCGGATTCGACTTTGTGAACATCGATGCCGAAGGCGGCAGCGTGGCGCTATTCGATAAGCTACTGGCGACGCCGATGGTTCCCCGGTGCATCTGCGTCGAGCATGACGGCGATGTGGTGGCCGTCGAGCGCATGGCGCGCAAAGCTGGCTATCAGGTGGCGATCAGCAACGAGACTAATACGGTGGTGTATCGGTGAACCTGACCGCGATCATGCCCGCCCGCAATGAGGGGTGGGTGATCGGCCTTACCGCCCGCGCGGTGCTGATGTGGTGCGATTCGTTGATCGTCCTAAACCACGCGAGTGATGACGACACGGGCGACATAATCGACGCCATCTCCAATGAGCATCCCGGCCGAGTGTTTGAAATGCGCGAATCTTCGCCGGAATGGCGCGAGATGCACCACCGCCAGTCACTCCTCGAAGCTGCGCGGGCCATGGGTGCCACTCACATCGCCCCGGTAGACGCCGACGAACTACTCAGCGCCAACCTAATCGACGGAATCCGCGGGCAAATAGAACGACTGGTGCCAGGCCAATTTAACGGAATCCCGATGAAGAATCTGCACCGCTCCATCAACCAGTACCGGGCGGATAACAGCCCGTTCGGCTCGCAAGCTGGCACCATGCTTGCCTTTGCCGACGCGCCACACGTAGCGTGGAAGCCCACGAACGGTTACGACCACCACCAACGCTCGCCGCACGGCTCTAAGATGGGCCATATGATCCGGTGCGAGGGTGGGCTTCTGCATCTACAGTTTGCGTCATGGCGGCGGCTTTTGGCGAAACACGCGGCCTATAAATGCATGGAGCGAGTCAAGTATCCAGCAAAGTCGGTTCAGCAGATCGACCAAACCTACAGTCTCGCGCCGAACGAAGCAGGGCTACGGCTGGCCGACGTACCGGCATCATGGCTAGACCGATACGCACCGCTGATACACCACTTAGATCTCGACCGGGAGCCCTGGCACACGGGCGAAGTTCGGCGGCTGGTCGGTGAGTATGGCCGCAGCTATTTCGAGCCAATGAACCTTTTCGGAGTCGCATGAACGCACGCCTAAAACTTACGGTATCCTCGCCGGTCCAGACCTTCACGGAACCTCTGTCAGTGTCAGAGGCCAAGGAGTTCTGCGAAATCCCGGCCGCCGATACCACGCGGGACACGCTCATCGGCGCACTAATCACCGCCGCGCGTGAAGTCGCGGAACTACGCCAAGGCCGTGATCTCGTCGGCAAGCAGTGGGACTTGACCGCCGACTGCTTCCCGTGCGGTGCCTTCCAACTTCGCGAAAACCTTTCTTCGGTCGATCTCCTCCGCTACCGGGATTCGAGCGGCAGCTATACGACATTGACCGAAAACACGGATTACATCGTCGATACCTCCGATTTCCTCGTTACCCCGCCCTACGGGGAGAGCTGGCCGACGTTCACGGCGTGGCCGACGAGCGCGGTTCTACTGCGCTATACCGTCGCCCCGCCCGCCGTGGATACCCAAGTGTTGCTTGGTATGCGCTTCCTGATCTCCCAGTGGTACGTTAACCGGGTGCCCGCGGAACTCGGGGCATCCAACGTCCAACAGTATCCGTTCGCGCTGGGCCTTTTAGACCATGGCCGCGTGGAGCGTGTGTGATGTTTGGGCGGCAAAAAAGCAAGCACAACCCCGGCAAGTTCCGCTGCTCATTGACGCTGCGGGCCTCCACTGGAGCGCAGGGTGAAGGCGGCGATTTCCAGCCGGATTGGACATCCTCGCCCGCCATTGGTGTCGCCGTCCATGGCTGCTGGCGGCAAGCTACGCAACGCGAAAGCGTGATGGACGGCGGCAAGTATTCCGGTGCCTCTGGCGTTTGGGAGGTGCCATGGGTGCCGAATATAACGACCGAGCACCGGGTGGAATTTGGCGCGCGGCTATATCGAATTGTGGGCATTGAGAATCTGGACGAGCGAAACCGGGAGTTACATCTCTACTGCGTCGAAGATGAGGGCGCGCGTGGGGTGAACGGATGAGACTGCAAGAGTGCTTGGTTCGGCAACTTCAACTTTCAACCACCGCCACCTACGCAATCGTTGGCACGAAGGTCTTTTGGTCGATCACCGCCAAAGACCCTAACCCGCCGTTCGTCCGTATCCGCAAAGTCGGGCATCGCCCGCTAACGAATGGGCTTCAATCGCGGCGGCTGCCGGCGGAAATGGCAATTGAGGCCGTCGCCTACGCGAAGTCGCAAGAGGCCGCGGCGGACCTCGCCGACGCCATCGCAGCCGACCTCATCAACTACAACGGGCTGATGCCTTCAACTTCGCCAGCCACTTCCGGGGCGCTACACGTCAACGGCATTCAGCCGGGCAGCGAAGAAGACCTTGTGTCAGAAGAGGCCCTAGCCTTGAACATTTTTGCGGAATCGCGGGAGTATCTAGTCCGCTACCGCGAAGCATAATCGACCGTCGTGAGATGGGCGAAAACCGGGGACCGTCGTGAGATGGACTCCTAAGACCAATCAACTACTGCCGCGAGGCAGAAGGAGCAAATATGCCTTATTCCCCCTCTGCGGTCGCAGGTCGGGTACTTTCCGTTTCGGCTTCCTCGCCGATTTCCTACGCCGAGGTGCCCGGCATCGAAGCCCTTCAGTATTCTGGCGGTGCCAAAAACCGCATCAACGTGACGACCATTTCCGACGAAGCGGAAAAGAGCGTCCCTGGCCGTCGCGGATCCGCCACCCTGGCCTTCAACCTGTTCTACGATCCGGCCTGGGCCACCCATCAATCGCTCCTCGCCAACTTCAACCTCGGCGACGGCACGCAGTTGGCCTTCCAGGACGTGATGGACGACGCGGGCGACAAAACCCGCACCTTCACCGGCTACGTCGAACAGTGGGACGAAACGGCCGACCGTGACGGTGCCAACATGGTTTCGGTTGTGATCCGCGTTGACGGCGACTTCACCGACACCCCTTAATCTTTATGCAAAACCCCATCAACCCTCCGCTGGTGGTGCCGTTCCAGGGCAAGACGTATAACTGCGATCTTGTCCTGGCGGCACTGCCGCAAATCGAAGGCGAACTCAACATCGGCATCCTCTGCCCGACGGCGGATAGCCTATGGGCAAAACCGGAGTTCTTTCAACGGGCCGTGCTTCTGTACTGCTTGCTGAAATCCACGAAGATCCCCGGCCTCTCCCTTGCCCGCTGCTCTGCGGAAGTCGTCGGGCCGAACGCGCTACGGCTCGCCGAAATCATCAAGGAAGCCGCCGAACGGCTTCAACCGCAGGTCATGTCGCTGAATAACATGCTGCCGCCGCCTGACGCCAACGAACGCCCTACGGACGCTCAGAGTATTGGTCAAGACTCTGGGCAATCGGAAAGCTAGTCCTTCACATCCCGGAGTCAGAGTTCTGGTCGCTGACTCCGGGCCAACTTGCCGACCTCATCGAGATTCATCGGCAAATCAACCACGTACCAGAGCCAAAAAAGGACACGCCAGATGGCCGCACGCCGCGCCGGAAAGTTCGCCGTTGAAGCCCGAAACCTTCGGGAGTTAAAGGCGACCTTTCGCAGCGTGGCGGCTTCCGTTTCAGGCGAGCAAAACAGCGGACTTCTGAAATACGTAGGCATCGCCATCCAGGACGCCTACGCCGCCGCCGCAAGGCTGATCCGTGATCGAGCGCGTTCTAACGCGGCCAGTGGTGGCGCGCCAAAACGGCTCTACTCCGGTGCCCGCCCTGCTATCTTCTCCTTCGCTGACTTCAAGGCCGGGAATACTGACAAGCGTAAACGGTCGTCTCTAGTCGGCGTCCGCACTGGACTATCTACGCGGTCGCGCGACCCGAATTTGTTCGTGCAGTGGCACCCGAAATCGGGCCAGCGGCGCGACGGCTCACGGCTGCAAAGCGGCGGCCTCTCGATGTCCCTCGCCGCCCTTTTTGAGCGTGGCACAAAAGACCGGCGCATCCGGCCGCTCCGCTATTTCCGCTCGGCCATCTTCGCCACGCGGGGCCAAGTCATCGGCATGTTGACCCGCGCCTATCAGGCGGCGGGCGCAAAGATCAACTCCCTTAAATAAATGTCATCCCTCGTATTCCGCATTACCGGCGATCCAGCCTCCTTTAAGGCGGCTATGGGCGAGGTGTCGGGTTCGCTCGATGCCGCGGGCCGCAAAGCTACACTCGTCTCTGACGTGTTCGGGCGCATGGGCTCCGCAATGACGCTCGGGATTACCGTCCCTGCCGTTGCGGCGGGAGCCGCGGTCATCAAAGCCGCTGCGGACATGGACAGCCTGAAGCGCGGACTCACTGCCGTAGCTGGCTCCAGCGAGGAAGCGCAGAAACAACTCGTCCGGCTGAAGGAAGTAGCCAAGCTGCCCGGATTGGGCTTTAAAGAGGCCATCCAGGGCTCGATCAGCCTCCAAGCAGCCGGGTTCTCCGCGCAACTCGCCGAGCGCAGCCTGAAGGCATTTGGCAACGCGCTCGCCACCGTCGGCAAGGGGAAGGCCGACCTCGATGGCGTAGGGCTAGCGCTGTCTCAGATTGCCTCGAAAGGCAAGATTAGCGCCGAAGAAATCAACCAGCTAGCCGAGCGGGTACCGCAAATCCGCGCCGCGATGAAGGCGGCTTTCGGCACAGCCGATACTGAGGTACTGCAAAAGGCTGGCATCGGCGCGCAGGAGTTTACTGAGAAGGTCGTGCGCGAGCTGGAAAAGCTCCCGCAGGTGACTGGCGGCGTTAAAAACGCCATGGAAAACCTGTCGGACGCGGTGAATCAAAGCGCCGTGCGCATCGGCGAAAAGCTACTGCCGACGGTCGAGGCTGTTCTACCGAAACTGGAGAGCATGGTCGGCGTAGCGGCTGATCTGGTTGACGGTTTCGTTAAACTGCCCGGCCCAGTGCAAAACACGGCGCTGGCAATCGGCGGGCTGTTACTGGTCGCTGGCCCTGCATCGAAGGCCATTGCACTTATCACGGAGTCGCTCGTAGCTGCGCGGGCGGCCTATCTGGCGTTCGCTGCCGTCTCCGGTTCCGGCGCTGCGGTAACCGCTCTATCTGCCTCGGCAGCATGGGCTGCGAAAAATGCCGTGGCGATGCGCGGAATTGTAGCTGTTGCGCCGAGCCTAGCATCCGGCCTAACGGCAGTCGGAGCCGCCGCTGGCGTTGCTGGAGGTGCCGCTGCTGGCGTGCTGGTTTACGGCTTGAACAACTCCGCCTCCGCCATGCGTGAGCAAAAGAAAGCGGCTGACGAATCAGCTGCAAGCCTGCGCCGCATCAATGATCGCTTCTATGAGAACGCCCCGGCGACAAAGGGAGGGTATGAAGCGCTCGTAGGTTTCACGCGCTCTCTCGCTGACTCCAAAAAGCCAGCGGAAGAACATGCGATCAACCTGAATAAAATCGGCATCGCGTCCGCCTCGATGGCTAACGTCATCAAGGTGACCTCCGTCGCCATGCGTGACGCCAACGGCGAACTCTCGAAAACCTCTTTAGTCTACGTCGAGATGCTGGAGCGGACGAAGGCCGCGCTGGGCAAGGTTAAGGACGTGATGTACGAATACATCACCGCCGGCACCCTCATTGGCAAAACCATCGACACCCACCCGGCTATTCTCGACGCAGCCACACTGGGCGCGCAGGAGTACGTGGCGCAGCTCGGCAACATCCGGCGCGAGCTGGAGAACATGCCCGCGCCGCGCGTCGAAACCGTCAATGGCGGCAACCTCCGCCGCGGCTCAGTCTTCGAGACGGATGACATTCTCGGATCGTCATCCTCGCGAAATCAGGCGCAGCGCGTGGCGCAAGCCGAAGCCGATCTCGCGCGCATCAAACAACTCAACGCCGAAGGCAAAGCCACCGGCAACGACGTTATCACCGCGCAGCAAAACCTGAAGAAAGCACTGGAAGAAACCGGGCGCGCGGCCACCACCAGCGGGGCCCGGCAAGTAGGCGCGTTGCGGCAGGTATCCACGATCCTAACCGACCTCTCGCGCGGCATCGCCAACGCGGGCGTCGGCCTGCTATTCGACCGCCCGAAGGTGGACGCGCAGGCGTTCCGCGACGAGATTAAAGGACTGGAGGCCGACATTGAACGCTTGACTTCCGCGCAAGGGCAGATGAGCGAAGAGACGGCACGGCTCAAGGACGAGGAGTCGAAGCTCCTGGCCGCTCAGGTTAAAGGGCACAACGTCACGGCACAGCTAGCCGTGGTTCGTGCGAAGATCGTGGAGTCCGAAAAGAAAGGCACTGAGGCGCTGACCGAGGCGCAGAAGAAACTGGCCGACGCCAACAAGCGCATGGCCGAGGAACTGCATAAGGCATCCTTCGGCTTCCGCGCTTTGGAGGCCGGCAAGGCGATTATCGAGGACTTGGCTAAGTCGATTGTGCGGACGCTGATTGAAGGCGCGCTCAAGGATCTAAGCAAAAGCCTGCTCGATGTCGGAGGTTTATTTGGGAAGGTCTTTAGCGGTGGTACTGGAGTAATAAAGTCTGCCGTGCCGGGCGTTACGGCCGTTGGCTTAGAGAATGGCGGACTCGGCAATCTACCGGGGCTAGGGGGAGCGGGAGCATCGGTCGGCTCGTCGGCCGCAAGCGGTGTTGCTGGTATCGTTGGCGCTGTCGGCTCGGTCGTCTCCGCGATTTCCGGCGTTGTTTCGAACTTCCAGTTCGCACACATGAACACCGCACTAGGCCGCATTGAGGAATCCACGCGGTACCTGAAAATCTACACAGGGGAGCAATCGCAAAGCCTGCTGTGGTGCGCGCAAAAATCCACGGAATACCTCGGCTACATCAGCGCCAGCTCCGACACCATCGGTCGCCTGAACTCCGAGATGCTCGCCCATCTCCAGCGCATCACAGGGGCCGGGATGGTCGCGCCAGCGGCCTCCACTGGCGGCGATATGTACGTCTCCATGGAAGGCGCGTACTTGATTTCCGATTATCAGATGGGCGACTTTGCCGACCGGCTTATCCGCCTTCTGAAATCGCGCGGGGTGCAGTTCGCATAATGGGAATTTCAGTCCTCGTACTCTCGACGCTGGCGAACGATAAAACCAAGCCAGCGACGATCTCGATTAACAAGCGCCTCGGGCAACCGGCGACAGCGGAGGTGTCTACTGTTGACAGGGCAGGCACCTTCTTTCCCTACGTCGGGAACAAAGTCGAGATTCTGGACCAGAATGCAGACCCGATATTTTTCGGCAACGCGAACGAAGTCGAGCGTATCCGCCCCGGCCATTATGCTTGCGATGTAAGCGAGTCGCGGACCTCCTGCACCGACCTGAACTTTGCCCTCACGCGGCGCCTTGCCGGTGAGTATGAGTGGATCGGGAAGACGCTCTTGGAGATCGTTACAGACATCGTAGCGAACAGTCTGGCTGGCGATCTGACCGATATCACGCTTGTTGAAACCGGCCCAGTCCTACCTAACTTCCTCATCAGCTACCCAACCGTCGCCGGGGCCTTCGATGCTCTCAAAAAAGAGACGGGCATGGAATGGCACGTTGACGACCAAAACCGACTGAACTTCTTTACACCGGGCGCGATGGCGTGCCCTTGGTCTATTGTGGACGGTTCCAACCTGGAGCGCATCGTCATCCGCGAGACGCGCGAAGACTACTGCAATTGGGCCGTGGCGCGCGTCCTAAAAGCGTTACGCGAGCCCGCCACCGAAGAGTTTGTAGGCGACGGCGCGCTGACAAGTTTTGAACTTGCGTACCCCTGCGCGCAGGCACCGACGATCTTTCTTAATGGCGTAGAAAACACCGTCGGCATCACCACCGTTGACACGGGCAAAGATTGGTACTGGTCGCCGGAATCTAAGGAGATTCGGCAGGACGACCTAGGCGTAGTGCTGACCAGCGCGGACACGCTGGCGGTCACCTACGTGGGCCAGGAGCAGATATATGTCGAGTCGCAGAACGCAGGCGAAATCGCCGCGCGCGCCGCGGCCGAAGACAACAGCGGCATCTATCAGCGGCTCATCGAGATTGAGGCGGAATCGACCCGCGCCGACGCACAAGCCATCGTAGACGCCTACGTTGCCGCGCATGACTCGTTTTCGCTCGTCGCCACAATCGAGACGAACGACCACATCGAGCCGCTTGTGCTGGGAACGCAAGTAGGGCAGACCATTGACATTGGAATTAACGGCTACGGCGCGCTGGGCGAGTTTTTGATAACGGACATCAACATCCTCCACTGGGACGTGAACGATCAAGCGGCAGCGCAGTGGAAATACACGATCACTGCCGTTAAAGGGCCGAAGCTGAAGAACTTCGTGGAAGCGTTCGGCGACCTAATCGGAAGCGGTCAGAGCGGCGCGAGCAAGCAGCCTGTAGCCGCCACAGAGCGCCGGCCAATTCAGCGCACGCTGCTCCTGAAAGATACCGCCGTCGGCAACGACATCGCCGATCATACGACCGTCTACGCGGGCGGCACTGGGCGCCGTATGACGGGCGTTCTCCGCACTGCTATCGCGGCCGATTTGACCGTGCGCGTCAAGAAGTATACCGTAGCCTCTCCGGTGGTCGCCGCCTCGACCATCATCACACTGACGATTCCGGCGAGCACGCCCGTGAATACGCCGATCACACAAACCACCTTTACGGATGACCCCCAGCAGTTTTACGATGGGGACGTTCTGATTTGGGATGTGACGGCCAGCGACGGCTCCGTGGACGCCGCGGGCGTCGCTTCATTCACTCTGGAGTGGACGAATGTCCCTGGCGTTTAGTGATCTACCGATTGCACAGGGCACCATCTCTGCCGACCCGGCGACATTCCTGGACGACCTGCACATCCTGCTTACCTCCGCTGGATGGACCTCGGCCACCTACGATAACGGCCACTTATACGCCTGCGTATCTCCGCAGGGCCTCGCCGCTCAGGTACGCATCTGGTACCCCGACGACCCAGACTTTGACAACTGCTTCGCTTTTCAGTGGATCACTTCAACCTCCCCGATCTCCGAGGGCCTAATCCACCACCTACGCTCCGACGCCGCCCGCACCTACTCGATATGGGCCAACTGCTGCTCTCTTTTCATCGGCCGCCCGGGTGTGACCCACGCGGACCTTGTGCCGTGGAGCGTTTGCGGCGGCATCCCCTACACCTACGGCCTCGTGGCGCCAACCGATCAATGCGCCGCGCAATCCCCGGCGCCACCCGATACCACCACAGAACTCTGGTTCTCCGCTGGCTCTGATTCCGGCGTGGCTGGCTTTGCCGCGGCTACCGTATTCAGCTTCCGCGACAGCAGCTACTGCGCGCGGTTCAGCTTTTCGCGCAACTCGGTAGTCTCCAACGTCACCAGTGCCATCGAGTCGGACGCGCTGCAACTGGGCGTGCTGGCACCATCTGGCTACCTCAACAACCGCCGCCCATCCGGCTTCGAGTCGGGCCTTCTGTTTGTGGACGGCACGCCGCTTGCTACGGACCCGATTATCAGCGTCGCTGGCATCTGGTACGGGCAACTCTACGACGCCTGCCTCATCTCTAAACCGATGTCACTGGAAGCCACGGAAACAATTTTCGAGAGTGCCGTGCCACGGACAACCGACTGGATAAACTATCTGGACGCAAGCGAGCACAACGGCCTAATCTCCAGCCTTTTACTTCTCACCGGCACCAGCAGTGGGAGAGTTTGCAACATTGCTCACTGACCCCTTCTACATCCCCGGTGCCGAGTACAGCGGCACCTCAACCGGCATCCAATCGCTGGCCTACGGATCGTCCTACGTGGCCGCTGGCCTCGCGCTCGTCGGGCTGCTTCAAGACGCCGGGTGGACCATCGTAGACAGCGCGCCAAGCTCGGGAAAGGCCACTCGGCCCGCCTTCTATTTCCAGACTGTCAGCGGCACCGGGACGCCGGTTGACATGACGCCAGCCCAATGTACATCGCTAGCTGGCGCGCCATGGCGGCGGGCGAGCGCGGGCGGCGTGACCTACAACTCCTACGATCCAGGCCAATACACTCCGGTTTGCCCTGGTGGCACGAACGGTATCGGCTGGTTCGCGGCAGATACAACCACACTGGGCACGGCTACCAGCCTTGCGGACAAGATCACGGAATCGCCCGTTTGGGATTGCGCTGTGACGGCCACTATCGGCGACCCATCGGCGGGCGGCTCGTATGAGTTTACATTTACGTCAGAGGCACCAGCGTTTGAGTTCGACGAACTGCTTTTACTCGACGGAACCGGCGTCATGCTTCGCGGGTATTACACGCTGCGATCACCGACACTCGATGGTGCCTATTTGGAGTGCAAAATTGAAACGCGTCGGGTCAATAATTCCGGCTCGTTCTTCTCATACGACGGGCTAGGCACGCCACGCCTGTGCATCACGATAACGGCGTCCGGCGGTGGCACGTACTATATGCCATTCATGCCAGGCTCCTACAACTTCTGCGGCAATAATCACCAGTTCGCCATCTGGCCGAAGGTGGGGCAGACTATCGGCAGAAACTTCAACACCGCGCTATTCGTGAGCCTCATCGAAGCCCCAACGGCACACGCCACGGGCGGCAGTTGCCCGGTGGTGATTGGCTCGAATAACGGCGACCTGAACATCTACCCCGACCACCTCCGAACGCAGCTCCACTGGTCGCAATCGCTAGCCTCCGGGCAGGCCGCGGTCATGGATGACACCGCGTACCGCAAGGGCACCTGCGACGGCTACCAGACCGTGCCGGTCCTCGTCCGAGGGACTAAGACCCGCCAGACGACATCACTCTCGGGCCAGCCGCTTATACAGGCTCCCTACATCGCCCTGCCAGCCAATCCGACCAGCGGACCTGAGGCGGAAATCGTCGGCAAACTCTGGGACATCGTGACAACCAGCGGCAACGCCGGACTAGGGGCCATGATGCTCAATGACGGCAAGCGATGGACGTGTTTCTCGACGACAACGCCAGCGGGCGACGTTGGCTGCGATATGTGGATTTTAACGGACCCGAGCTAAAACTATGGCAAGCTTCAAAACAACATACCTCTCCAATCTACTGCTGAACTGCCTGTACGGCGGCGCGGCATTCGACAGCGCGATCCCGGCGACTATCTACGCCATTCCGTATACCGCAGCGCCAACGGTAGCCGGTGGTGGCACGGAATACACCGCGTCCGGGCTTTCCCGCGCGTCGGTCACCCGCAATACAACTAACTTCCCGACCTCATCGGCGGCAACGATCTCCAACGCAACAGCTATCTCATTCGGCACCCCGGCGACGGGCGCAACGGTGGTTGGCATCGGCTGGATTGACGCATCGAGCGGTGGGAACCTGCTATCGTATGGCGATCTCGACGTACCAAAAGTTGTAACTGGCGGCGTCGCGTTCACGATGCAAATTGGATCGTTTGTAGGAACAGAGGCATAATCTATGGCAACCATTACGAAAACCCAGGGCACTTCGCTCCTCTCGCTGCAATCGCTGGCGAGTAATTCCGTTGTTATCTCGTCCGCTCAGGACGTCTCGACGAAGCTCGCCGCTACTGTCTTTATACACTTCGGGCGCCGCGCAACCAGCGCACTTACGGAGGGCGTCGAGTTCCGCATTGAGGCCAGCGCCAAGTCATCCGGCGATGGCTTCTGGTGGCCGCTGGCTGCGTTCAAGACCGCTATCGCGGCGGCTGAATCCGAAGCCGTCAGTGGCACCGTCTCCAGCGGCACGAATGTCATCACGGTGGCTGCGACGGCGAACCTCGTCGCTGGCGATCTGGTCTATATCGACAACGGGACCATAGCGAACTCCGAATGGGGCCGAGTGAAGTCGATCTCCTCGAATACCTCCATCACCATCGAAGACAACTTACTCAACGCGCAGACCGGAGCGACCATTTACGATCAGGCGGAGTACTTCGTCGCTCAGATCGATCTGACCGCCGTGGGCCGTATCCGCGTTGTTGCCGATGGGCGCAACACCGGCCAGGCCGTGGCCGTTGAAGCTCTGATGGTGACCGGGGACTCCATTGGCTAAGTACGCTACCCAGCCAGCCGGTGGCTCTCGTATCAACTGGGGCCATCCGCTCACACGAGGGCTAGTGGATGCGTGGGTATTTAATGAAGGCGGAGGCCAAGGGCAGGGCTACGCTAAGACTCTTACAAATGGCGGCGAGTATGCCACGCAGTCAGGCGGATACTGGGCTACCGCATCAGCGGGTCGAGGTCGGCTATACGGCACCTCATTCGACCGCTTTGCTAACAGCACGGCGCGTTCAATTACCGGCGAGGTTACCATAGCCGCTGGCTTCACAAGCACGCTCGCCAATCCGAGTGGTGTTCAGATCGTTGGCAAGCGCAATCAGGCGGGAGGCGCGAGCGGTATTGACTGGGCGCTATTAATCGACGGAACAGACGGGGTGTACTTTCAATGGACCAACGGCGGCACGTTCGTCTCAACCGCTAATACCGCTGGGCTGGGCGCGGTCCCGGCCAGGGCATATATGTCTGCCGTCGGCACTAGGCCAGCGGCAGCAGACAGCGCAAAACTTTACAAAAATGGGGTATTGATTCGCGAGCGAACAGGGCTAGCCACTCCAACGAGCATTGGAACGCCAATCACATTTGGAGCCGCCAACGATGGGAGCCTACTCTTCGATGGCATAGTCCATTGGGCATACCTATGGCAACGCGAGCTATCAGAAGCCGAGGTTCAGTCACTCAACGCCAACCCCTACGCGCTACTTGCGCCGGTTTCGCCTCGGCGCTTTTTCACTGGAATCGCTGCCGCCGCCTCCTCCAAAGCCTACTACTACGCTCAAACCCAAGGACTACGCTAAATGTTTCAAGGTCAACTGCTCCAATCCGAATCGACGGCGGCACGTCGCCGCGTGTACTTCCACCTCGTAGACGCCACGGACGGCATCACGCCGGAGACGGGCGAGGCCGCAGGGCAGCCGCAAGTCTCGACGAACGGCGGAGCGTGGGGCAACACCTCCGCCACACTGACAGCCATCGGCAACGGGCGCTATTACGTGGAGCTGACGGCGGGCGAACTAGGCACGCTCGGGAACCTCCAACTGCGGTACAAATCGGCGGCAACGGCGGAAGCGGTGGCATCTGTACAGGTGGTGCTCGCTGATCCGTTTACGGCATCCTTGACCGCCGCCGCCGTTTGGGCCTACGTTGTCGAGGGCTCCTACACCGCACTCGGCTTCTTGCGCTTATCGGCCGCTGCGATGGCTGGCAAGCTATCCGGCGCGGCGACCACGACGGTTACGATCCGCGATGTTTCGGACAGCAAAAACCGCGTAGTCGCCACCGTTGACGCCTACGGCAACCGGACGGCGATCACCACCGACGTCAGCTAGCCATGTACGCCGCAACGCGCTATTTCCCCGCGCGTTACTTCGCCCCGCGCTACTGGCCGGGTGATACGACGCAAGGTCTGTACTGGACTCCCGATTATTTCGGGGGGCGGTACTTCACGCCATCGTACTGGCCTGGTGGCGGAGTCACGGCGGGCGTACACTTCGCGCCGCGCTACTTCGCCGCTCGACAATTCGCGCCGCGGTACTTTCCGGGCCGGCCCACGGAGTCCGACGCATGGCCGATAGCAGGTAGTGGCACCGTCGCATGGACTGACGCGGCAGGGACGGTCATCACCGAGCTACTCATCGACGGAGCGGCTACGCTATCATGGACCGCCACGGACGACGGCGAGACGGGCTCATGGCAGATCGCCGGAGTCGGTACGGTGACGTGGTTCGGCGGCGGCGGAGAAGATGAGGCTTTCCGCATCGACGGCGTTGGGACGGTGGCATGGACAACGCCTGAAGGATGGACGATTAGCGGCGCGGCGGGCCTGTCATGGGCTCCATCGGTAGGCGTAGCGGAAGAGTGCCTGACTGCCGATGGGACCAGCGCGGAAAATGTGCCGGTTAAAAATTACGTGTACTAAATGAAACTCCGTACAGCTGCAATATACGCAACCGACGACGACGGCAACCGCATCGGCGGGCCGTATTTCCTGCCGCTGGATGACGCGGCGAAACAGGAACTAAACCGACTGGCGCGCGAGTTCGGGCCGGTCGAGATAAAGGCGAAGGAGCAACCGAATGTTTGAGGCCGAAGTACGCGCCACGTTCGCGGCACAGGGCCGCGCCATGGCCGATCAATTGAACCAGATCAAAGTGGACGACTACCTCGGGGCCTGCCGTAATTGGGCCATCCGCGCCAACGGGCCGCCGCCGGTGGTGCCGTTCAACGTCCGGGCCGAAGTCGAGTTTGAGCCGGCCTTCGTGCTGCGCATCGTACCGACGGAAACGCCGGTGAGCGACATCAAGCCGGACTCGTTCCTGCCGAAGTACGCCACCGACACCGACGCCATCGGTGGACCCGTAGGCGGGCCGATCCCCGGCGCCGTCGGGAAGTTCTACGCGGCAAGCGGCGCGAATCCGCAAGAGGGAGACATTCACAATGGCGGCGATGCGAACTACGTCTACAAGCGTCCAACGCCGTTCGGGGGCTTCTGGGTGCGCTTGTGACACCAACCCCCGAGGCCCAATCTGCGCTCAACCAGGCGCGCTGGTGGGCGCATCACGGCTACGTGCCACCGGACCCGATCCGCGTGGAAGTGGACCGCTGCTACTACTCAGCCACCGATGCGCTATTAACCGCCATTGCTGACCTAGCAGGGCGCGGAATACTCGAAGTGACCGCCCGCCCGACGAACCACGGAGATACAGTGATCCGCGGCTACCGGGAGTCAGTCGGGCGCTGTTCGGCGCAGGTGATCGTCCATACCGGTGAGGTTGAAATCGACTTCGACCACCATAACCCGCGCGACTTGGTAGACGGCATAGGGCACGCCATCGAGGTGCTGCGAAATAAGTTCGGCCGCCGCAAGACCGACCCTTTCAAGATTGCGCGGGAGTTGCGAAAGCGAGGGATTCATGCCGACGTTTCCGGGTGAGGCGATCATCGTGGCGATCCTCGAATACGCGACGAAGTGCAGGGAAACCATGTCACAAGAAAACCGCGACCGGCTCGATGGTCTGAACATCAAGGCAATCGAGAAGTGGCAGGGATTCTGGGAAGGGCTGGGGAAGTAATGTTTGTGGCACCAACGACCGCATTCAAGGCGAAGATCGCCGCGATACCGGGGATGATACTGGGCTTTATATGGGGGCTTCCACCTTTGGTGATTGCACTTGTAGTGCTTCAAGCTCTCGACATCATCAGCGGCCTTCTGGCCGCATGGGGAGACGGCGCCGTGTCATCGGATGCCGGTCGTCAGGGCATGACGAAAAAGGCGCAGATGTGGGTGTTGGTTGGCGCGGTACATACGGTCTGCATTGTCGGGCTCGTACCGTTCGACGCGGGGCCGCATGTGGCAGGGCTGTTCTGTTTGGTCGAAGTCATTTCGATTATCGAAAATGCCGACCGATCAGGCGTCCGGCTGCCGTCCGTCATCGCCAACGCGCTCGCTAACGCGCGTACAAAACTGGAGGGGCCGCCGAATGGCGAACCTAAACCGTAGCTGGAAACGCTGGATGGCGACGGGCTGCCTACACAGCACGCACGCTTGCGCCGAATACCAGCGCAGCGTCCGGGCCTTCAAGGCGGCATTCCAACCGGCGCGGCATATCGAGCTGGGCGACCTCCTCGAAACTACCGCGCTTCGATCCGGCGCGCGCGGCACAAAGGACGAAGCCGAGCCGCTGGAGCCCGACGTCAATAAGGGGCTGGCGTGGCTGGGCGAAATGGAGCCGTCGGACTGGCTGCTAGGCAACCACGACGACCGAATCCTCCAGCTACTCTCTCACCCGTCCGCTATCGTCGCAGAGCTCGCCCGCCGCCTCTGGTCCGACATGCAAGCGGCGGCTGAAAAAGCGGGGGCGAAGATTCACCCATACGACATCGAGCGCGGCTGGATCAAAGTCGGGAATATGTACATGGGCCACGGCTACATGTACAACATCAACGCGCTGCGCGATCACGTCGAAATGATGGGCGGGAATGTGGTCATGGCGCATTTGCACGTAGCGCACACCTTCCGCGCTCGCAACCACGGCGGGCACTGGGGTGTATGCGTCGGCACCGGCGGCGATCCCCGCACGATGGGATACGCGCGGCGGCGCCGGCAGACGTTGGCGTGGAATCACGGCGTCGCCTATGGCGAATACACGGACAACGATTCGACCATGCACCTGCTTCAGTGGAACTGCGCACACGGCGCGAAGGAGTCACCCAGATGGCTAATCTCCTAGCAGACCTCGCCGCTGCCCTGGCCAACGGCGGCATCGAAACCCCGCCCGATGGATTCCTGACGACCGCGCAGCACGCCGAAGCGGCGGGGCTCTCCATCCCGCAAGCCAGCAAGATCATCAAGGCGGGCGTGACGGCTGGCAAGGTCGAGCGGCGTAACTTCCGCATTCGCAACGGTGGGCGCGTGGTGCCGATCCCGCATTATCGGGTGATACCATGACCCGCGAACGCTGGGCGCTACTGTTGGGCGAGTGGTGCGCGATCCTCCAGATCGAAAAGCCGCCCCGCCTTGAGTTTGTCCCGCCGCGCAAGATGCCGCAGCGTGTGGCAATGCTCACCGAATACTTCCTCGCCATCGAAGAGGGCTGGCTCATTAAGATCAGCACGGGTGACCTCGACGACCCGGAGTTAACGCTGGTCCATGAGCTTCTGCACGTGCGCACCGGCTGCACGGACCAATGTCATGAGCCATGGATTAGGGACGTTGCGGCGGCGCTAGTGGCGCTGAAGCGGCGGGGCAACTTTGTGCCGCAAAGTATCGATAAACCATTGAAAACATAGGCAGTTAGTCGTATACTTAGACATGGTTAAATCAGCACGGACAATCACCCGAGACCGCAAGTGTGTGGAGGCAATGCGGACGGCTGCCGAGTGTATCGGCGAGATCGAAAAAGATATGTCTCTTTTCGCGGTGACGCGCGGGCAGTTTTCCATGATTGATTGCATCCGGCACTGTCTGGATAAAATGGGGCCATCGCGCCTGACGGTGTGGACCTGGTGTATTGCTGATTACGAATTCGAGACGTTTGAGTGGTTGCTCCGCGCTGGCGGAATCACCGAGGCGGTATTGGTGATTGACCGGGCCGGCGAACAGCAGGTGGCGAAGACTCGGAGTTTTCGGAACGGTAGTATCGACAAGAGCGAAAAGCAGGGTGCGCTCATGCGTCGGTGGCAGGAGAAGTTTGGCGCTGGGTCTATTCGCGTGGTGCTGAACCACGCGAAGATCGCCACGCTCGACAACGGGACGCATAAGGTGGTTATTCGCGGGTCTATGAACCTCAACCACAATCCTCGCTTCGAGCAACTCGACATTACCGAGGGATCTGGGCCGTTTGAGTTGATTCAGGAAATCGAAAACTCTTTGCCGGTGCTGGGCGAGAAGTACACGCGGCGCGAGGTGGAAGAAGCCACTGGCGCGCATTGCCTGTTCACGGACGAAGAATTGAAGCCGTTTCGCACGGCAGAATTGAAGGTGTGGGCAAAATGACGCGCGAAGAAACAGTTAAGGCGCTATTGAAAGCAAACAACCGGCCCGAAAAAGCCGGGTTGTACGCGGACTCGTTCATCGAGTACCGCGCGGCTCAGGACAACATCGACAAGAACGGCTCTATCGTGGCCGATCCGAGAACAGGGGCCGCCGTGCCGAATCCGTTCTTGACCGTGCGGGACAAAGCATTCGCCCGCCTGGAATCTCTTCACAAGGCGGGCGTCAAGGCTTCGGTTTTGTGGTAGTCAGCAGCGGTGATTCCGTTGCTTCGCCCGCGCAGCCGTCATAGCGCCGCAGGGGCAGCGCGGCGCGGTACGCGGGCGCCCTCCGTTACGCCCGCCGGTTTTGGTTTTGCGAAGGGCTTGCAGTGCGACGGCGGCGGGGTTTTTCGGGGTGGTCATCGGGTGGCCTCGGCCAAGTCCGTGTGCTTGGCGCCTTCCTTGTCGATCAGGCCATCGGTCATGCCGAAAGCCGGCGAATAGGTCCAGGCAAAATAGTTGGTCCCATACTCATCAAAAGCATACTGCTCCTGCTCTTGCTGAGTGCCGCCGGTAACGGTTTCCACGACTTCGGCGGTTTCGGCGTCATAAATAAACAGTTTCATCGTCTTCCTCTCTCTGCGGGCTTCACGCCGCCCGCTGGCGTTGGGGTGGGGGTTAGCGGGTGCGTGTGAACCAATCAACCTCAATTGCGTTACCCCAGCGCAACTGATCGTAGTAGTTTTTCCGCCCAAGGCGCTTTAACTTCCCATCTACGATCTCGTACAGCATTGGACGTCCAAAAGTGTCTTTTTGGGGGCTGGCCGTGAATGTCCGGGTTGCGTTCGTAGTGGCTTGTTGTGCGCTGTTCATACTTTAACTATAATCCAACGCTGCATTGCTGTCAATAACAAAATGACCCGCCGCGCATTATTTTTTCTCGCCGCCGCTGACGACAAACCGCCACCCGTCAGCGAGCAAGCAATGAACCGCTTCGCCGGGCTCTGGAACGAGTACGTCGAGCGCCTGAAAATCGGCGTTATCGACCTGAAGACGTGGCGGGCGGTTTGCCGGGAGTGGGAGCGGCTGCGGTAGCAAAGGACACTATGAAAATTACCAAGAAAATCTGCGCACTTTTCCTTGGCGCAATCGCCGCCCTGACCGCCCAAACCGCGATCAAACCCGAGCAAATCCGCACCGCGCCCGCGCCTCTCCCGCGCCTAATGGCCTTTGATTCCACCGGCAAGCTCACACTGCTGGCAATCGGCCCTGGCGTCGAGATCGTCAACGGCGCGCTGGTCGCCACCGGTGCGGCTCCGCCCGCGCTGGTGCTGACTCGGCTGATGCGCTCGGCTGATGGCAACTACCCGGCAACGGTTGGCGTAGTCGCGCGCAATGGCGTCATCCAGGAGCGGGGCGCGGACTACTCCATCAGTGGCGGCGTGCTCGTCCCGGCGTCGCCCTGGGCGGCTGATGACGTTGTAACGGCCATCACCGCAGAGCGCGCTGCCATGCCCGCCGTCACCCGCGGCGCGCCGTGATGAGCCCTCTGGCCTATTCCTACTGGTCCTGTAGCTGGTGCCACGGAACCGGAGTCTACCGTGGCCGCTGTTGCGGCTGCGCATCGCGCGCCATGGACCGAGAGCGGGCGGCGGCGCGTGACCGGTACGAGCGCCTATGGATCGACTCGCGGCGCAACCCGGACCGCTTCCCGCCGTCGCCGGTTCCGCGGTCATCCCTACATTCTTAACCCAAGCCCCTGCCTTCACCGGCGGGGGCTTTTTGCGTCTCATGTGCTATATAGCAGTTTGTTAGCGGTGGCGGTAGTTTGCCATTGACCGCCGCGCGTCAGTGCGGTTAATCTTGGTCTGTGAGCAACACAGCAACCACACAGGGCGCAGAGCAAAGGAAGCCGGTTCAAGTAAGCCTGCGACCGTCGATCTATGCCATCGCCACCAACTTAGCCACGGAACACGGAACATTCCCTGGCCGGATTATTGAGCGGGCGCTTTTAGTGCTTGCTGGAAAGAAGGGAAAATGAACGAAGGAACCAACCGCTACCAGTCCAACGCCGCCGCGCTGCCGATGACGAAGCAGGCGCGCATGGCGGGCGAGATTCTGGAACGCGCGATGCGACGCAAGTCGGCATGGCGCATGGCCTGGGCGCTGATCGAGACGAAGGCGAAGGCCGGCGACCACGAAGCCGCCGACTTGATCCGGTTTGTTGACGCGGGCGGTGCGGCATGAAGCGCGAAGCGATGGCGGGCATACTGGACGACTTCATCGTTCACATCAACAAGATTCACGCGGCGCAGCAAGCGGAAACGGCTGAAAAGCTGCGCAAGGCCGAGCGCTGCTTGTACGGGACGCTGGCACTGGCCGCGTGTTCGCTGGTGGCTACGGGGATTATGGCGGTGACACGATGAACCCCCTTCTCCTCCTCATCGCAGCCCGCGCTGCCAGTGGTGCTTGGCACTCTCGGTTCATGTCGTTCCTCATCACGGCTGCGCTCTACGCTTTCGTGTTGTCGCTAGGCAGGTTGGCATGGCTGGTGGTGACGGCATGAGCCATCAAAACGAAGACGAGACGCCGGAGCTGTACGTTCTCGCGCTGTGGTTGTTCGCAGCGCTGGCTGTGGCCGGGTATTTATTTGAGGTGATCTATGGATAGGCAACGTGACCCCAGGAAAGACCCGAGGCCGGGGGATGTAACGAGGGATCGCGATGGCGTTGCGCTGGTTGTACGAGTCACGCCAGAGGAGGTGTATTGGGCGGTACAGGACCAACTGAGCGACGAACTGCGCAGCCTGGACACGGGCCTGTGGATAAGCCTGTCTCAAACGGACGAGGTGTTACATGTCGCCGAATAGCTACACCAACGCCACGCGGTTCGACGGACTGGAATCGCACCAGCCGCAAGTCTCGCAAGATCCGTCGCAACGGCGGCATTTCATCGGCGGCACGGATATTCAACACGTGCTAGGGCTTGAGCCCTACGGCTGCGCGCGGCGGCTGTGGTACCAGAAGACCGGCGTTGAACCTGACCGCGCCTTCCAGATGTCCGGGCCGATTGTCGCCGGCAAACTCATGGAGGACGGCGTTGCCGAAATGGTGAAGGAACTGCGACCGGAGTGGAAGATTCGGCGCAAGAAGGCCAGCGCCAACGGGCACGAACTCCAGCGCGTTGACCGCGCCATCGTCGGGCAGGAACGCGGGCCGGGTGTGCTCGAAATCAAGACCGTATCCGACCGCGCCTACTGGTCATGGAAGCGCGACGGCGTGCCGATGGGGTATCTCATGCAGGTGCAGTGGTATATGCACGTTCTTGAGTGGACCTGGGCCTGCATCGCGGCGTTGAACCGGGACACCGGGCAGCTCGACCTATACGAGATCGACGCGCGGCCGGAGCTGATGGCGGCCGTGGCGGAAAAGGTCGATTGGTTCATGACGCACCACGTCGATCAGCGCGTTCCGCCCGCTTGGCTGGAGGAGCGCGACGGGCGCTGCGAATCGTGCCAGTGGGAGCCGACGTGCCAAATGGACGAATGGTCAGCGGTGAGCGACCAGGGGTTGGTCCAGATCGAAGGGCTGGCGCCGCTGGTGGCAGAGTACCAGCGGGCAAAGGATCTCATCAAGCGGGCGGAGAAAATGGCCGACGTTCTCCGCACGGGCGACGAAGCCGCGGAGGACGAAGCGCACCGGCTGGGGATTGACGCGCTAATGGGTGTCAATGAGCAGGCGCGGGCATCGGCCGACGAGCGGGTGTTGTTTCGGGTGGTGGAGACTTCGCGGGTGGATACTGACGCGCTGAAGACGAAGTACCCGGACGTGTACGTGGACGTGTTGAAGCGGTCGGTAAGCCGGCCGTTGCGAATTTTCAAAATCAAGGGAGCAAAGTAAATGAGTACGCAGCAAGTGACGCCGGAACAAGCACCGGCACAGACGATGGGGCAGAAGTCGGTCCTGGACGATATCATCGAGAATCAGGCGGCGCGGGCGCAAGCCGAGGGCGCGAAAGCGGACCAGTTGACGGCGAAGATTTACGCCAACGACCCGAACGCCTACGCGATTGCCATGGGCCGCGACTTGGGCCTGAACGCGGCGCTGGCGCTGCAAAACATTCACATCATCGGCGGAAAGCCTGCGCTCGGGGCCGGGGCTCGGGCGATGTTTTTGGCGCAGGCCGGCTACTCCTGGCGCCCGGTGGTCCACACGGACAAGGCGTGCACACTGCGCTTCTATTTCCGTGGCGATGGCATGACGGACGTCGACGGGAAGCCACTTGACGTGACGATCACGATGGAAGACGCGGAGCGGGCCGGTTGGGTGGAAAACTCGCGCGGCGGGAATGGGAAGAAAGGCAACTACGACAAGATCCCCAAAAACATGCTCTTCTCCCGCGTCATTTCCAACTTTCATCGCTGGTACGCGCCGCACGTGGTCGGCGCGCAGGTCTACGACGTTGGAGAGGTCACTATGGATAGCGTCATTGCAGCGACGGAAAGCAAGTCGGCCAGCAAGCTCGACGAGCTGGAAGCCGACCTGAAGACGGTGACGGTGGGGGTGGCGAATGTTTGAGCATGACCAGTGGTACACCGGCACGATTACCGGCGTCGAGTACATCAAGAGCCCGACCAAGGGCACGCCGGGACTCCAGATCAGCGTAGACGTGTCCGACCGTGGCATCATCCAGGGCGTGTGGTGGCTGACGAACGCAATGGTGAGCGCTCCAGGCGACAAGGCGCGCAAGGTTCCGCAGTGGGAGGCCGCGCAGATGCGCTGCAAGGCGTTCGGATGTACGCAGGAAGGGTTGGTTCATCCGCAAACATGGCTGGACCACATCAACAACACGCTGGCGGGCCAACAGGCGTCGGTGCTCGCTGAAGTCAATAGCTATGGCGATGTATCGGCGTCCATGATCGGCAAGCCGAAGTCTGGCGGCGCGAGCAAGTTTGTGGCGGTCGAAGGGGCAGCGTCACCGTTCGCGCCGCGGCCAGCGGCGTCGGACCCGTTTGCGGTGGGAGACGACGACCTGCCCTTCTGACCCCGTGGGCAACCGCCCGCGGCCTGCCGACCACGTTGAATCACGGACCTGGGGAGGTACCGCCAGCGAATCGGCAGACCGGGCGCGGCGCGCTCTACTAGCGGCAGATGCGGCCGTAACCAAGCATCATCAGTCCTCGGATATGGCCGGCGGCGTTCTGATTACTCGCCGCCGGTTCAGAAAAGGAGCCAATGCCACGCAAAGCCAGTTGTACCTGTGAAACCTGCCGCCTATGCAAACAGCGCGAGTGCCAGCGTGTCAAGCGGCTGCGCGAAATAGTCACGGAAACGATTTGGCCGCAAGACCAATGGGGCCGAGAAGCGCAGGCAGAGGCGGAGAGAATGTTGGAATATGCCTGCGCGTTATCCAACGCTGGAGCGGCCCGATGGGCAATCGAAACAAGAAGCCGAGCGCGACGCGCGGCGGCGGAATAGGAGAGGGAAATGGAAATAGCACTGATTGGGAGCGTATTACTGGGCGGCGGCGCCTACCTTCGCTGGAAGCCCACGCGGGCGGGAATCTGGTACGCGCTGGCTGCATGGTCGGAGGCGAACGGCGACGCAGCGGTGCTGCGGACGCAACGAAAGCGCGAGTATGGCGCACAGGCGCGGCAGAGAGCGGAGGTGGTGTGATGGAGCGAACACTGGGCGCTATCGCCTACGATGCCTACGATACGTCACTACCTTTTGACGTGTCATGGCAAGCCGTAGCCGACGCGGTGATTGCGGAGTACGAGGCGCGGCGGTGGAAGGCGATTGAGAGCGCGCCGAAGGACCGATACATTCTGGCTTACTCACCGGAGCGCAAGATGTCGTTTCAGGTGATCTGGAGCGAACACTACAGCGAATGGACGCTGAATGGCGGGAACTATGTGGCGACGATGGAGTTCACGTTGTGGACCCCCATCCCCGCGCCGCCGAAGGAGGCCAGCGATGCCGAGTAACGAGCGGAGCGCGGAGTGGCTGCGGGGCGCGGTTCATGTGGCGGTGGATTGCGAGGAGCCAGTAGCCGTGGCCTACTACACTAAGCTCCTCGCCGAAGCCGAAGCCCGCGAGGCTGGCGATAATAGTGCAGAAATCTCGGCTGACCGGGCGTGGATCGACGGCGCGAAGTTCGGCTGGAACTGCGAGACGAAAACTGAGCTTCACGAGGCTGTCGCCAATCGGCAACAACAGATCCGCGAGGCTAACTTGAAGTGCCCGCGATGTGAAAGCCCGGACCCGGCGTTACATCCGGCGATGCAGTTCGAGGGAGAAGTTCAGCCATGTCCTCACCCCTGGCACTCTCTAGAAGCCAGCGAGGTCAGCGTGCCCACGGCGGCGGAGGTGATCGCGGAGGCGGATAGGGCGCTTAAACGGGTGGTAGGACTCGACTACATGGGCGATCCAGAAGTTGCTATCCAATCTTCCCAAACCTCAAGGTGACGCCGATGCAAGCGGCTGAAGAATTGTACGAACTGCGGGCGGTGATCGCCAAATGGAAAGAGGCCCAGCGTGGATAAATGCACATGCGTGCCATGCGCCGATTGTAAAGGGCAGGGCTATTACTGGGTAGATCCGGCTGGCCGTTACATTGGCCCCAATCGCTGCGACGACATGGCGGATTCCGAGCATTGCGATGCTTGCGGTGGTTCCGGCGTGATCGAGGAGTGCTCGAAATGCGAACAGGAGAGATACGATGAAATCGACAGTTAAACCAGACTTGGACGAACTGGCGCGGCTGCACGCGGCGGCAACTCCGGGAGATATGTCGGTTGACCGCTACCACACGCTGCTGGACAAGGACGGCAAGCACGTACTGTTCACCGGCATTCAAACGCCGATGACATCTGGAGAGCGGCAAGACCAAGCCAGGGCTAACATGGCGGAATACGCCGCCCTGCACAACGCCTTCCCCGGCCTCCTCGCGCGGCTGGAGGCTGCCGAGCGGGAGCGGGACACGGCTACCGACGACGAGGCCGGACATTGGATCGGTATTATTCGCAGTCTCGACCCGGAAAACCTGTGCGACGTGTTCGACGGGCTTGGATTCGAGGAGAATCTGCGTCAGTGGCTCGCCGCGCGAGACGCCCAGCAGCGGCGCGAGGGGGCGGCAGAGTGGCTGGAGAAGGCAGCGCGAGAGGGCGGGTATTACGAGCGGTCGAGCGAGGGCATGTTGGAAGAAGCGAAGCAGTTGAGGGAGGGTAAGTAGATGGGACGCATTGAAGACTTAGGCTTGGTTGTCGATAAGGGATTGGAATGGAAGGCTAAGTACGAGGCTGCGAAAGAAGAACTCCTGAAGTGCGTGCAGTGGCAGCACGAACTCAGGCAGCAACGCGCTGTAGTCGCCAATCAAAACCGCATCCATTTAACGTACTTGCTCGAATGCCACCGTAAGGGCGGTATCACGCCGCTGTTTTTGGCGCTTGAGGAGTACGTGCAGAAATTGCAAGGAGAGACAAAATGAAAACCAACTACGCGGCCATGGCTTATCTTTCTTACCGGCAACACACCGGAGGCGTATCACTCGCCACCGGGCAAGCTCTACCGGAGTGGCATGAATTACGAGAGGACATCCAGAACGCTTGGCATGCGGCTGCGGCGGCGGTCGAGACGCAGGTATTGATCGACGTGGAAGCGCGGCGGATTGCGCGGGAGGTGTCGTAATGGCAACTGAACAAGATCACGTATGGGCGATGCTCGATGACATGCTCGTGTTCTTATCTAAACGACATGTGCCGACGCCAGAGCGGACATACAAGCTGGACGGGGGTTGGACTCTGGCGATGGACGATCTGAGGCGCTTTGTGGACGCCCTCACCACCGAGCGCGACCAACTCCGCGCCGAGAACGAGCGGCTGCGGGGTCTCCTATGCGCCGAATGCGGCGGAACCGGCGAAATTGACTCCGGTATTTGCTTCTGTGGCGACGACTACAACAGCCACACGGTAGGCCACGGCCACGCGCCCGTAGACTGCCCGCAGCAATGTGGTACATGCGCCAAAAAAGAGCGGATGATCGAGCTTCGCGGAGCATACCAAGAACTACAGCGAATCGTGGGTGAAGATTGCGGAATTGTGTTCGGAGGAGACTTGCCACATGTTTGCCGCGAGACTCTGGAGGATCGAATCCTTGAATTACAGCAGGAGGAAGGGACGATATGGGCCTAGGAGATTTCACGAATCAATCGGAAGAAGAATTGTATTGGGATAGAAACAGTGAATTGCAGCGTATTATCCGCGAACTTCGCGACCAGCTAGTGGACGCTAACAAAAGCCTCGCCAGCGCCGAAGAAGTGATCGAATCCATCTCTGAACTATTTCCTGATAACGCCTGCCACAAACATCCTGAAACCGGAGTGAGTTTACTGGACGACGTGATCGATGTGATTACTAAGTACAGCGACTTGGACGGCGAGTGTTATAACCTTCACATTCAATTCAAAGCCGCCACCGCCCGCGCCGAAGCCGCCGAGAAAGCCCTTGCAGTTTGGGAGGAGTGGTTCGGTTGCGAAAACCCGCATGATACCGAGGTGGCAAAATACACGAGCCTTGGCAAAGAGCAGGCTCGGGCAAACGTAGCAGAGAACCGCGCCGAAGCCGCCGAGCGGGAGCGCGACGAGGCCAGGGCGCACGCCGCCGACCTTCGCGGGGCGATGGAGGAGGCGCGGCAGATCAAGAATTGGGATCGGCTTGACGCCACCATAGACGCCGCCCTCGCCCGCACCGCACCGCAGTCGCTGGAGAAGCTGAAGGCGGGGGCGTTGCGGGAGGCGGCGAATAAGTACGAAGCCGCCCACATAGAACACGGCAATTATCCGCCGGGTGAAGATTACGACGGAGGGTTTCACGACGGGCAGTATGCGGCTGTTAACTGGCTGATGGGAGAGGTAGCGAGACTGAGGAAGGAGGCCACCGATGGACGCTAAGCGGCTGGAGGAGTTGGCGGAGTGGGCTGGTTCGGTCGCCCGCCAGCACAGTGAATTAAATCAGGGGAAACTGGAGCATATCTACGCCGACCTCGCCCGCTGCGCGAAGGCGTGGGCGAAGGTGGAGCGGTTACGCATGACGGTTGACGCAATGGAAGGCGGCTACTGGCGGGTGTGGTGGCATAGTGGCGCACAGGAAGCCGCCACCGCCATCGCCGCCGTCGAAGCCGCGCCGGAGGTGCTCGATGCGAACAAAGGCTGATGCGCTGGCGAAGCCGATGGCTGGGGATCGGTGGCTCTTGCCGATGAACCACGTCCGAGAACTGGAGCAGGTGAACGCGGAGTGGATCAAATTCAAGACTACGCACAAGGGTAAGCGGTCGTCTCACTGGACGCGGCACGCCTCGTTTCGGAGTTGGGCGAGCGAATCGCCATACCTGGGTGGTGCGGAGTGATACCCCGCGTCCGCATGGCCCGCAAGCGGCGTGGGATCGCGCTGGCGCGGTGGCTATCAGCGGTGAGGCGGGGGAAACAGGTGCTGCAGGCGGGGCTTACCCTCCGCGCCATCGAGCGAAGAAAGGAGCGGATTGCATGACCTGGACAAGAGCGCACGACGCACACATTGCGCGGGAGTGCGAGGGGTTGGATGTGCGGCCAGCGGGAGATATTGGCGATTGGTGGGTGTGGTCGCTAGACCTCCCTAATCACCCGTGCAATCACTACCTCACCGACCCCGCCGCCTGCATCCGCGCGGCTGAGGCGTGGCGAAAGAAGGGTAAACTTCGCATCGTTCGGCTGTCGCTGCATAGCCGAGGGTGTTCTGCTAGGCTGTACGACGGTCTGAATTGGATTAACGAAGGGCCGCACTCAGACCCCGCCGCCGCGCTCGCCCAAGCCCTGCTGAGAGCCACCGGCGGCCCGGAATGATCCACCGCATCCGAATGGCCCGCAAGCGGCTGGGGATTGCGCGGGAGCGGCTGTACCGGGCTATCAAAAGACGACGCAATTTAGTTGACGCAGTGCGTAGCTACCGCGCCATCGAGCGAAGAAAGGATCGGGTTACATAATGGGATGGTCAATCGGATACGACACAAGATGGGACCGCGACATTGGCTATGGGGTGCCGGCAATTTGCGATCACCCAAACTGCAATGAAGAGATCCACCGCGGGCTTGCGTATGTCTGCGGCGGTGAGCCATACGGCGGTGACGATGGGTGTGGGCTGTACTTTTGCGGGAAGCATCGCCGTGGAAAGTTCTGTGATCGATGTTTGAAAGGCAAAGACCCATTCGAGCCGAAGACGGACACTGAGGAATGGCTGAACCACAAAGCGACTCATTCAAGTTGGGAAGAGTGGCGCAAAGAACAGGCAGGCAAGAAATGAAGACCATCACTTTAACTCGCGCCGAATCCGCCGCCTACACCAACGGCGAGCGGAGGTTCTGGCGGGCGATGCGACGCCCGGAGTATTTTGGGTGCTTGACGGGAGACTGTCCGCACGTATACCAGAGAGACTGCGACGAGAGTATCGCCGCGCTGTTGGTTCCAGACTGCCCCTACGGCAATCCCGGCGACCGCATTGACGTGTCGCGCTACTACCCCGTGCCGCCTTTCCGCCTGATAGAAAACCTACCCATTACCGCCATCACCGTCGAGCAGCGCAACGGGCGCTGGGGCTGGGTGCTGGAGGTGGGGGCGTGACCCGGCCATCCCCGCAACTCGCGCGCATCGCCGAACTTGAGCGCGTCTACGCGGACGAGTACCCGACGGCGCCGCGGGCGGATCGGAAGCGCTGGGCCGTGGAAAGCGCGCAGTATGAAGCCGATGAGCGGGACGCGATAAAGAACGAGCAGTAACCCCGGTTTGCCGACGCGGGGGAAAAGAGGAGCAAAAGTGTGGCTGAAATTACCACGATCAGTTTATTCGCCGGGGCCGGAATGCTCGACCTCGCTGTCGATATCGCTATTGGAGGAACTTGCACGCTCGTGCGGGTGGAGAGGGAAATCCCTGCGGCTGGAATCTTGGCGGCGCGTGTTGAAGACGGGAGCCTGGCAGGAGAGGCTATCTGGTCTGACGTGCGAACCTTCAACGGCCGCTCGTTTAATGGCCGAGTGGACGGAATCATTGGCGGTTTCCCATGTACCGACCTCAGTGTCGCCGGCAGACAAGCCGGACTCGACGGGGACGCCAGTGGATTGTTTTTCGAGTACGTCCGAATCATTCGCGAAGTTCAACCCCGATGGGTTTTTGTCGAAAACGTCCCGCCAGTTCTCGCTTTTCCAACAGGAGGAACCGTACTCGGAGAACTTGCCGCGCTCGGGTTCGATGCGGAATGGGGAACTGTACGAGCGTCCGATGTTGGCGCCCCGCACCGCCGGGACCGGGCATTCATCTTGGCGTTCCGGCCAGGGCTTGCCGTATACGCCCCAGGAGCGGCCAGCGTACCAAATCCCTCTGCCGGGGGAGTCGAGCAAGCGGTACTGGGAGCGAATGGAGCGGCACGAGCGGGAGAACGGCATAGATCCGACAGCGGGTTCGACGCCATGGCCCACGCCGGATTGCAACACGTCGAGCTACAGCAACGGGGAGTTTGGCATGAATCTCCGGGAGGCATCGATGAACTGGCCCACGCCCCGCAGCGAGGACTCGGAGAGTTGCGGGAACCATCCGGGCGCGGTGGAGTCGCTGACGGGGGCGACTCGGCAGTGGGCAACGCCGAATGCACACGATGGGCGGAGGCCGGGAGTGGACGAGCATTCGACGCAGGGCGGGGACTTAAGCCGGGACGCTGCGATATGGACCACCCCGCAAGCCCACGATGCGGCGGGAGGAAACCCGGAGAGGGTTGGCAGGTTTGGGACGAAGCACGGCGGGGCGAACCTTGCGGACGATGTGACGCTATGGAAGGCCCCCGATGTCCCGAACGGCGGGCGCACGATGAGCGCGGCGAACGGGGCGACGGACAAGGGGAAGCGGCAGGTTGGGCTGGAGAACCAGGCGCGGTTTGCGGCTTGGCCGACGCCGAATGCCTGCGACGGGACCAAGGCCAGCCAACTCAGCCACCAGGGAGCGTGTCTGACGCGCAGCGCGGAAGTGGACTTCCACTCTTTCCCCCAGGTCCTGGAGACGCCGAAGCATGGCGTCGAATCCTCGCCGAACGCCCCGACCTCGCGCCGGCGGTTGAACCCGAACTTCGTGGATTGGCTGATGTCGCTGCCCCCAGGGTGGACCGATTACGGGCCGGTGGAAACGGCGTTGTGGTACTCCAGGGTGCGTATGCGTTTAGAGTGCTTGCTGAGCGAGCGGCGCTGAAATTCTAAACACCAGGCCAATGCCGACGGACTGACAAAGAGGAGCAAAAAAATGGGAAGACCCAAAAAACCGTGGATCGACGGGACGCCGTGCAAGAACTGCCGGAAGCCGTTGACATCAGACGAGCGTTACAAGCAGGCCGGCCGATTGTGTCGGGACTGCGGAAACGCAACAAGACAGGCGCAGCGAGACGCGCTACGGGCACAGTCGCCGATGCCGTGCCGGGCTTGCGGGAAGCCGATGACGGACGGGCGCGAGAAGCGGTTCGGCCGATGCGCGGCCTGTAAGGCGGCGAACGCGGGAAACTGCGCTTGCGGCGCTCCGGTCCATATCGGCAAGCGCTGCGTTGACTGCTATCGAATCGAGAAGGCGGACGCGCAATCACTGCGAAGGAATCGACCGGCGCGACTGTGTAAATGCGGGGCGCGGATCGGCGACGGCGCGACGAAGTGCCGGCGCTGCAACATGGCGTCGGTTGGCACGGCAACGACCGAGCGGCGGGCGGTGGCACCGGAACCGGTGGCGCGGCTTGTGGCGCAAGCGTGGCCGGGATTGCGCGGGCCTGGTGGGGAGTGGGAGAAGGGGCCGACGACCGTGCAGGGCTGGGCGACGTTGGACGGGGGGCGGTTGTGAAGGCGTATTACGAGGAGTCCGGGATCACGATCTACCACGGCGATTGCCGCTCGATTTTACCCACGCTGCCGAAGGTGGATCTGGTGCTGACTGATCCGCCGTATGGGATTGGATTTGCGGCTCAGCCTACGAAATGGCAGCGTCTCGCAGGACAAGCGCCGGAAGGCTGGGACGATATCACCGTCGACGGCCTGATGGAAATAATCAGACACGGGGGCATGCAGGCGGTTTGGGGCGGCAATTACTACCCTCTTCCAGTCTCGCGCGGCTGGATGTGCTGGTATAAGCCGGACGCTCCGCCAAGCATGGGAAGTTTTGAGCTTTGCTGGACCAATATCGACCGCAACTCTCGCATGATCTCTCACTCAATCTCAGCCACAAACGGCGAGCGAGTTGGGCATCCAACGCAGAAGCCGCTGGCAGTTATGAAGTGGTGCCTATCGTTACTCGGAGGAGCGCGCACCGTCCTCGACCCATTCATGGGCTCGGGAACCACGCTCGTAGCGTGCAAGCAAGCCGGGCTGCAATGCACGGGGATTGAGCGCGAGGAGCGCTACTGCGAACTCGCAGTTCAGCGCTTGCGCCAGGGCGTGCTGTGGGGTGCCGAATGACCCGCCCCACTGACAACCCCATCGCCACCGCCCAGCGTGAACAGTGCGAAGCGGCGGCGCGGTACATTGCGGACGGGCACCCGCTGGCGGAACTAGGCATGGGCGACTGGTTCGCGGAGGAGTTTCTGATGGAGCAGGAGGCGAAGAATGTCTAACTGGACACGGGCGCACGATGCCCACATTGCGCGGGAGTGCGAGGGGCTGGAGATATCAACGATAGACCTGCGGGACGGTGGCCTGGTTTATCACGATCAGAACGGCAAGTGGATGGCTCACTATAATTCCGACCCCGCCGCTGCCATCCGAGCGGCTGAGGCGTGGCGGAAGAAGGAGAAAGGGCGATGGTATAAGCAGGAGTCAGCGTGGGAATACGGCGCTGAGGAGGCTAGCCCTGCAGTGGCGAAAGTGTACGTTCACAGCGGTGAAAATTGGTACGGAACTGGAGACAGTGCACTCGTCCAAGCCCTGTACCGAGCAACAGGCGGCCCTGCATGACCCGCCAATGGACCCTAGCCGAATCCCGCACCATCGCCGAACGGGTGATGGAGTGGCAAGTATTTGAGTTCCGTGGGCGACTCGTCCGCGTCGATGGCGGCATGGTGCCGGATTGGCCGCATGTGGGCGCCGGCGAGGTGCTGGCGGCGATACAGATGGACGGGTGGCGCGTCGAGGGGTTCTGGACTGGGGCTAGCCATACGTTTTGCGTGCGGCTGAAGCACCCGATTACGAAGGCGAAGGCGGAGGGGAATTCGGCGAAGTGGGGCGAGGCTGTGATGCTGGCGGTTTTGGCGGCGGTGGAGGGGTGAGTCCGCCCGATGTCGAGCTCGTCGTATTGGGCGTGCCAGGGCCGCAGGGCTCGAAGCGGCACGTAGGCGGCGGGCGCATGATCGAATCCAGCAAGAAAGTTAAGCCGTGGCGTGATTCAGTGGCTTGGGCGGCGCGGGAAGCGATGGCGGGCCGTCCGCCGATTGATGGGCCAGTGCGGTGTCAGATGGTGTTCGTTTTTCCGCGGCCGAAGTCGCGCAAGCGGACGGCGCTGCACGACCGCAAGCCGGATCTTTCCAAGCTCATCCGCTCAACGGAGGACGCGCTGACCACGGGCGGGGCCTGGGCGGACGATGCGCGGGTGGTGGAGTACGTTGAGACGTGTAAGGTGTACGCCGGCGCTACCGGGCTGGGGATTAACAGCGGGGCCGTGGTGCGGATTTGGCGGGCGGACGTATGACCATCCTCGACCAACTAAAGCGCGCCGGCGCCGTGCTGGTGCGCCAGAAGAACCACCAGGTGTGGCGGCTACCGAACGGGCGGCGCTACGTGATGAGCCAGACGCCTAGCGATGGGCGGGCGGGTAGGAATCAGGCGGCCGTTTTGCGGCGGCTGTTGAAAACGAAGTAGACGGGCCGCTATGCCGACGCGGCTGGAAAGAGGGAGCAAGTGGATATTCAACGATTGAAGCGGCGAACGCGCGAAAACCAACAAGACGCGCTATTTACCAATGAGCCGAAATGGTCGGATTTGTGGTGGGGTATGCCTTTATTCGATATGGGCGATGCGCGCCCGTTATATCGCGTGACGGTCAATTTTTACTCAATTGACGACCTCACGCGATTTGGCGAAGTTTTAGGGGCCAGGGTCACGACAAAAACGGACACACTCACTTTTCCGCCAGAAGACCTCGCGAAGCCGTCGGAGTGGAGGTACGTCGATGAGCCGTAAGCCGCGTTACCCCATCTATATCCCGTCGAAGGGGCGGGCGTTTCGACCACTAACTATTCAACGGTTAACCGAAATGGGAATACCGTTCAACGTGGTAATCGAGCCAGAAGATGAGGACGAGTACCGAAAGGTGATCCCACGGCAAGCAACGCTATTGATTTTGCCGTTTTCCAACCTTGGGCAAGGTTCTATCCCGGCTCGTAATTGGATTTGGGAACACTCTATCGAGCAAGGCCATCAACGCCACTGGGTCATTGACGACAATATTGTGCGGTTTTACCGCATGAACTTCAACCGCCGCGTTCCATGCTGGAGCCCGGCTATATTTGCGGCGGCGGAAGACTTTACGGATCGCTTTACAAACGTTGCTCTATCTGGGTTTAACAATATCGCCTTTGCGCCAGACCGTAACCCGAACGTGGCCCCGTTTGATCTAAATACCCGCATCTACTCTATTTCCTTGCTTAATAATGCGATGCCATATCGCTGGCGCGGGCGCTACAACGAGGACACGGACTTGTGCTTGCGGGCTCTAAAAGATGGTTGGTGCACGATCCAATTCAACGCCTTCTTAGCAGACAAGGTGACAACCATGACGATGAAGGGCGGCAACACGGATACGGTGTACGCCACGTCCGACCACCGTCTAGAGTTCGCCGAGAGCCTAGTCCGCAATCACCCCGACGTGGCAAAGGTGGCGTGGAAGTTCGACCGCTGGCACCACGAAGTCGATTACTCGGGGTTCAAGTCGAACCGGCTTATTGAGCGCGATGGCTTAACCCCGGTGGGACGTCAAGACGAATACGGCATGACGCTAACCAAAGTGCAAAAGGAGGCGAAAAATGCCGCGCGCCCGTAACATCAAACCGGGATTCTTCGAGAGCGACGACCCGGCAAAAGTCGGCTACCCGCAGCGCCTTCTGTGGATTGCCATGTGGACGCTGGCCGACAAAGAAGGCCGCTTGGAGTACCGCCCTACACGGCTAAAAAAGTACGCCTTCGGCTTCGATCCGGCGACCGTGGAAGACGTCGCGCAGTGGGTTCACGACCTCCACGACGCAGGGCTGATCGTCCTTTATCCGGTCGGTTTGGTTGAGGTGATTCAGTGCGTGAACTTCCTAAAACACCAGCGGCCACACTATAAAGACCCGGAGAGCGAATACCCGCCTCCCCAAAGTTCCCCAAAGTTCCCCGGGATTTCGGTCAATGATAAGCCGATCATAGACGATTTCCCCAAAGTTCCCCAAAGTTCCCCGGGGAATCCTGGGGAAACGCTTGATGATACGTCAATGATAGGGGCAAATCCCGGGGAATCCTGGGGAAACGGCCTATCATTGGCCGATCATAGACGATTTCCCCAAAGTTCCCCAGGAAAAGCCCCGATGATAGGGGGGTCTCCCGGTATGAATGTTGAATGTGGAATGTTGAATGTGGAAGGGGGAAGGGGGAATGGCGCGCTGACGCCCGCCCCGCCCCCGCCACAGCAACTCCGCATCGAGGACAGCGGCCCCGACCCGGACGAGCTTTTCCAGGCGGCGGCGAAGTTCGCATGTGAGCACCTGCCAGCCGGCGGAGATGTCGGGCTCACGGCTTCGGCGATGCGCTCGGAGTTCCAAAAGTCGGCCAGCTTCGAGGGTAACCCGGCAGGGTTTTGCCTGAGCTTCACCGCCAGCGTCCGCAAGTGGCGCGCGGCATACGACGCAAACCCTGACTTGCGGACGAAGCAGGCGCAGTGGTGGACGCGGGACGGCACCTACTCGCAAGCCCCGCCAGCACCACGGGCGCCGCGCCGGTTTGGGCCGGTAGACCTGAAAGCCGGGCTGGAGGTGGACGATGCCCTGTAATCGCGGCACGGCCAGCGCGCAGCTAAAGCGCCTCTCAAACCTGCAAGGGTTTGGGTTTATGGCACCGGAGGCATTCACGGAACTAATTGACGTACTTTGCAGCCACGCGGACGATGCCAGCCATGCCAGGGAAGCCGTTGATATTCTTTTGGCCCGCAAATCGCTTCCTACTGGGCCGCAGGACGTTGCGGACGCCTTGAACGAGGTAAGGCATACCCAAGCGCAAGAAAACGCTCCTAGGGCAAATTCAGCCGGGTGCGGACGGGAGATACCAGGGTGGACTTACTGGGATTACGACCCATCGGCGCGCGGGCTGGAGAAAGTACACCACCCAGCGCGCTGCGTCGGCGGCTGGGTGCGCGTCACGAATTGGGTGCGGGTGCAGGGCATGGTGGACGACGACGGAGCGCCGCTCAAGCAGCCTTACCACTTCACGGGCAAGTGCAAGTGCGCGGGAGGTACGCTGTGAAGCCACGTATGCGAGCCATTGCGGCCGAAGTCGAGCGCCTATACGAGCTGCCAGCGGGCGAACTCTGCCGCCCAAGCCGCGTGCGCTCCATCTGCGTACCTCGCCAGGTAGCAACGTGGATTATGCACCGACGCGGCGCCTATTCACTTCACCAGATCGGCGCATTTCTTGGGCAGCATCACACGACGGTCATGCACGCGGTGCAGAAAATCGATGCGCGAATTGGCGATGACGAGATCGCCTTTGTGAAACAAGTGGTGGATAAAATGTGGATAACCAAGGAACACGCTTGATTCGCGATTATCATTGGCCGTACTCTAATTTCAGGCCAGCTACGAGCCAGCCTCTCCCCGGTGGGTGCCATTCACCGCTACTCCTCAGCAATGAGGGGGACTACAGGGGGAGACGTGCGTGGAATTAGCCATTAAGCTTGCGAAGCGACTTGTCATATGCGAAAACGCAAGCGGTGGCAAAAAGGGGATTGACTTACACACGGTTCGTCGCCTCATTGCAGGCGGTTTAGTAGCGTCACTAAAGCGCAGGCAGAAAGACGGAGCAATCGTCAAAGTGATGCTGTTAGCCGAGCCAAACGAGATCGCAACCCGAATTACGGCGCAAACGGAAGTGGTAGAGCTGGGCAAGACATGGGTGCACACGCGCAACCTTGGGCTGTTCGGTCAGGCACGGGGATGAGTGCCTACCCACTACTGCCCACGCTGCAACGCCGCGCATGATGGGCGATGCGAGCAAGGGCGCAAGCAGTACCAGAGGCGATTAGACGATAGGCGCGGGACAAGGCAAGAGCGCGGGTACGACGCGGATTGGTATAGGCTACGCACGCAGCACCTGATCCAATGGCCATTGTGCGCTGACTGCCTAGACCGCAGGCATTACGTGGCAGCGACCGAGGTGCATCACATAGCCAAGCTCAGTGAGCATCCAGAGCGAAGGCTTGACCCTGAGAACCTGATGAGTCTGTGCCGGTCATGCCATAGCGTGCGGACGGCGCGCGGCGAGTGACCTATTAGGCCGTCCCATTAGCGTATTCGGTAGAGCCTAAGTCTATGTCTTTTAATTTAGTATGATGGGTAGGGCGGGTCGAAAGTTTGAGGCGAACGGCGGGGAACCGCACGATGACTCCCTAGATCGGAAGA
>Ga0181338_1000036_pt1 | contig 42882 bp, 74 predicted proteins | sample Sp13VDMM110SD_FD_122168 | JGI IMG/M metagenome (GOLD analysis project Ga0181338, IMG submission 122168) | Freshwater viral communities from Lake Michigan, USA - Sp13.VD.MM110.S.D | ecosystem: Environmental > Aquatic > Freshwater > Lake | place: USA: Michigan | collected 2013-04-23
TGCACTTTGCATGCCAATGGTTCCTTATTTTCTAACACGGCTACGAAAGGAACGTAGGCATGGCGACTAGTGGCGTAGAGAGGACTTTGGGCATCCTGCTCGCGAAGGTGGAAGGCATTGAAAAGTCAATGCTGGCAGCCGAACGTGAAGCACATGAAACGAATGCCGCCGCCAATGTCAGCCGCGCCGCGATTCACCGGAGAATGGATGATCTGCAAGGCGAGGTCTCCGATATCAAGACGGACATATCCGTGGTAAAGATCGACGTGGCCGATACGAAACGTGTCACGGAAGATGTGAAGCGCTGGCGGCTCATGGGCCTTGGAGCGCTGGGGGTGACGGGTATCGCGGCGTCCGCGCTTACATCCCTGATCGCCTATTATTGGGATGTCGTCATTCGATCTCTTCGCGGCTAGTCGCTCTCTGACCATGATGCGCCGCTTCTTCCTCCGCCACCTTATCAGGATGATTGGCCTGTCCTATAAGGTACAGATGGTGAGGATGTTCTGGAGCTTGTGGTGAACCAAATCCCCCGCTCCAGATTTGGCATACTGCCTCGCAACCCAAACTGCGTTGGCTACCAGATTCCCATCCATCTCCCCACCCCAGCAACAGCACATACAACAAGGATAAGCCATACACGGAGTAGGGCGGATGACTCAGAGCGACGGGAGATCATTGTGGTTCGAATTTCGCCTTTAGACGCTCGTATTCTGAGCGTTCCTTTTCCGCTTCCTCACGTTCACGGCGCTTTTGATCTAGTTCATCGACTTTCTCATTCCAGTGCATCATAGCTTGGTCAGCCAGATCCGAGACCCATTGATAAACACGCCGGTCGCATCCGGTATGGTCTGGCGACCAATTAATCCAGAACTCAATCTTGTCTTTCACATCGTGCATCTCGAACTCGATCTTGATACTCGCTCGATGGTCGCCCATCCTATTCCTCCATCGCCTTACTGATCATAGCTCGCCAGCACACTGCGATCGGGTCGGCGTCTCTGTCGAAATTGTCTTCTGCAAATTCGCACATCTGCGGGGTCGGCTCTCTCATTGCTTCGAGAACGGCGCGAGCGAACTCACGCGCCACGGTTATCGGCATGTCGCCCTGACCAAACGCGCGGCACTTTGGTTCAAGCGCCTTCGCCATTCTCTCGACCATGCTGTCGCTCATTGTCCGTCTCCGGGATGTGGTGTCTTCAAAACGATATGCTTCTGCGAGCGAACATCGAACAGGCGCCCGCATTCGCACGGGACATCGGCAGGCCAGCGCTCTACGCGGTGTTCGCTGCCACAAGCGCTGCATTCGAACACGATCGCTGTCTTACTTCTCATCTTATCCTCCGTGAACGTTCATCGGGTTTGGGGAGATGGCGCCTTAAACTCTGCCGGGAGAAGAACGTTTGGCGGAGCGTCATCGAACATCCATGCAATTTGCGCCGGGGAATATCCGGCAAGACCGCAGCCGATAGGAGTAAGGGTGAACGTCAGATAACGTCGGCGGATTTCTCCCTCGTCCCATGTGACGCAGAATTCTCCGCGCAGTCGGGTGATGCGCCACTCTGGCATTCGAAAGCCTCCACGTCTTCTTTTCGGATGCGGAGCAACTTGCCCGCTAGCCTGAACGCTGGCAACTCTCCGCGCGATATCATGTTGCGGACGTGGCGCTCGGAACACTGCCACATCTCGGCAACCTGTGCAGGTGTCAGCGCGCGTGTCACGTCTCGTTGTCCTGTGCGCGGAGGATGGCGGACATGGCGTCTCTGATATTGTCCGGAGCGTATAGTTCAAGGTGCGCGTTGACGCTGTCGGGGGCAACCATTGCCCACCCTTCGCAGCCGTCCGCGCCGCAAGCGCAAGGCAGCGCATTCAGAACACGCCCTCCCATGTCGATAAAGCCGAGAACGGCCCACTCATCGCTGAGATCGGAACGCTTCGCATAGGCGCGGACAAACTCTTCTCGCGACAGCTCACGCATCACCGCCTCCATTGCCAAGGGCGGCGCGGGCATCATCGACGAAAATACCTGCGGCAACATCGCCATGCTCACGGCGAACAAGGGCTAGATCGTAGCGCGCCAGCGCGGTTTTAACTTCCTCCAGCACTCGCACCCTCTCTTCCTGGCGGGTGCGTTCGGACATGAGGGCACGGGCGATAACAGACTCCGCAAATGGGCGGTTTGCTTCTCGAAAGCGCGCTGGTATATCGGCGACTATCTCCCGCGCCGCCTGCATCAGATCCTCGGGGATTGTCTCAGACATCGGACGGCTCCTTCAGATTGCGGATGGCGGTGTCGGCTATTTCGTCGTAGGCTGACTCCGCTTCTTGCGCGAACGACGACCGCGAGCGGCCGGCTTTGACAGCGGCTTCTGCAAGAGCCTCCATGTCGGATCGCTCCACCAGTTCCCGCTCCACCCCCTCGACGGGAACCGGAGCGTCCAGTGCAGCATCAATGGCGGCGAGGGCAGCATAGGCGTGCGCTTGCTCGGAACTCATATCGAGCCGATCGGCGACTTCGCACGTCCTGTTGACGACTTTGTGCAGCCAGTCGGGCCACTGATCGCAGTCCCATGCTTGCGTTTCGAGGACTTCCGCCTTCCTTGCCTGTGCGAGTGCTTGGGTCATGTCAGCGCTCCAGTCTTGCGCGAAATTTCCATATACCGGCCGATCTTCGCTGCCTTCTCCGCAACCTCTATTTCGGGCGCCGGGAGCAGACCTTCAGAGACGCAGATTTCATAGACGGCAACGAGATCAGCATATTCTCCAGCGATCCGCTGAGCGTTATTGAGAGGCTGTCCAACCTGCACTTCGGAAAGCCCGAAGCGGAGAGCCTTCATCACGCGCTGCCCGACTTCGTCGCACTCTTCCGCTAGGCAAGTCAGCAAGTGTTCCGATCTGTTCACCTTCAATCTCCTTCGTGATTTGCGCCTGCCGGCCACACCGCATAGAGCGGGCGGCGAGCTAACTGCTGTTTCGGTTCCTTCGCCGGGGCTTTAGGCCGGGAAGGGATTGACTGCTTCGGGCGCGTGTTCATGCCCATGAACTGCTGACGCACTGTTTTCGCGGCGAGCGGCGTATCCCGATTTGCTGTTTTCCAGCCGTGGCATTTCGGGCATACTGCTCGACAGTTTTCGAGGCTGTTATCCTTGGAGTTCGCGTCCAGGATCAGGTGATCGTATTGAACGCCTAGCGCGAGGTTCGCCGTGCAGCGAGTGCCTTCGGGAAGGCCATACCAAGAACCGACAGCCTCACAGACAAGGCCGGATCGCTTCAATGCCTGTTTGCGGACTGCCGCGTTGAACTCTGCGCGCGCCACGTTCATTCCCCTTGGGTGAGAGCGGAACGACCGGCGTCGATAAGGAATTGCAGTATAGCTGGGTAGATCGAGATAGACGCCGAAGGGCTTGAGCCGTGCGTCTCAATCTTGATGCCGTTGTCGCGAGGAAAGTTCGCCCGCGCCAGTCTAACCACGGCTTCGAGGGTGTCCAAGACTTCCTGATAATCGCGTTTCTGATATTCTGTCAGTTTCATCACCCTCTCCTGCTCTCTTCCATGACCGCCGCGATGAAGAACTCCCGCCACTGTCGCCAGAACCGCATTTCCTCGACTTCCCTGATCAGCCGTCGCGTTGTCGTGTTGTATGCCTGCACGTAAGGCCGGGAGCGGGTGTGCGGCTTGACCGGGATGGGGCGAGGGTGTTCGAGCGGGGAGAGGTTCATGCTGCCTGCTCCTGTGGTTCATTGAACTGGACGCCATGACGCGCGCCGAACTCGGCTATGATCTCCATCAGATCCGACATCTCGGCCTTGGACAGGTCCGACGATGACCGGCCGAGATTGACGAAGCCGTTCCCGTCCAGGTTCGGCACCATGCGGACCTCACGCTTCAGTGCGTCGAGGAAGATCAGTTTGAAATCGTCTGGCGTGAGCGTCAGGCCATGATATTTGACCTGACACGCGACATCGGTCAGCATCGCCCACATGCGATCGTTCTGCTCGTTCGTGCGCTTCGCCTCTTTGAACTCGATACGCATTCCAGGCTTGGCGTTGCGTGCCCACATTGCGGCCTTGGCGACATCTGCCGCGCCGCGAATGATGATGGTCCAGCGAGACATCTGCGGCTCCTCAGAACGGAAATGATCGGTAAATTGTAGCGTCGTGCATCTGCTTCCCATCCTTGCTGGCTTTGCCTCGAAGGGGCTGTGTCAACGCACGTTCAACCGACCACCCATATTTGAGACGGAGATTGAGCGTTGACTGCTCAATCCCGACTTCCTCAGCCCACTCAGCCGCCGTCTTGACTTGCCCGTTAAACTCAAGAAACCGAGACGACCGCCTGTTGCGGCACTGTTCCTTGCGCGTTGCCCAGCGGCAGTTTCCGGGCTCGTAGTTCCCATCGTTGTCGATGCGGTCTATTGAATGAGCCTTGGATGGTCTGCGTCCCATGTCTTCCAGGAAGTTGACGAAGTCAGCCATCCAACGGTCGCAAACCTTGATGCCGCGCGCACCATAGCTGTCGTATCGGTTGTTCTTCGGGTTGTTGCAGCGCGCGCGCAGGTTCATCCAAATGGAATACTCAGGCGAGTATTTCCCCGCCGTCTTGTATCCGTGGCGATAGTTGCGGGCGCGCTCGCTCGGTGGGATGAGTTCTACGGTGCTCAAAAGGGAACCTCCCCTAAATCGTCGTCCAGATCGCGCCCACCGTGCGTGCGCGGGTCGTCTCTGTCGGCCTTCTGGCGCTCCTGCTTCGGAGCCGCTTCACGCTTCTCCCCGCCCTGCATGGTGAGTTCCGAGACGCGGACGGTGAAATACGTCTTGCCGTCATGCTCGCGCTTGCCGAGATCGCCTGACACCGAGACGGCGTTGCCTTTGGACAGGTGAGGTTCCAACGCCTCGCCCCGCTTGCCGAACAGCGAGCAATCGAACCACAGCGTGCCCTTGCGCTCGCCATAGCCATCATCGACGGCGACGGTGAAATTGAGAACGGCTGTTCCGTCCTGTGTCCTGCGGAGTTCGGCGTCCTTGCCGAGACGGCCTGCGATTACGATGGTCTTCACGGTGTTCTCCTAGAGTGGGCGCTGCGGGCTGTTGGCGAGGTGAGGGGGAAGAGACGGCGGCAGATCGCCGGGGAAGTCGTCAGCCGCGACGATTTCTTCCTTGCGCGTCTTGCACCGCTCAGCGGCTTGGGCGAGGAAGGGCGCGCTCCACGTCTTGCGGATTTCGCGATACAGGTTCTCGACCTGTAGGACGGACGTGCATCCGAGAAGGTCGTTCTCGAAATAGGTCCAGGAATCGTCTTCCCGCAGCTTGTGGCTGCTCTCGCCGCCGAGAAGCTTGTGGAGGCGGGTCATCTCGTGCTTGGCGATGCCGTTGACGTAGACCTTGCCGTCCTTCTCGTTCGTGTCGAGCGCGACCCACGGGCTGTCCAGATCGTAGAGATACTGGCCGATGCCCCACAGGACCGCAGCGCGCTTGAATGCGTCGGATAGCGCGCCTTTCTCAGCCTCGATATCGCTGTCTCCGGCGCCGTTGGATTTCCAGATCCATTCACCGTTGAACTTGATGCCGATGCGGCATACAGTCTTCTGCGCGGCGTGCGGATAGTCGCATTGCCAGTTCTCCGGCCCGCACACTTCATCAAGGCGCTGCATCACGTCGCGCGCATCGATGTAAGCAAGGGCAAGGCCCTTCTTCTTGTCCTTGCTGGTGGAGCCGACGCGCCAGGAAATGCGGTCTGGCGGGAAGGGCAGCTTGAGGGCTGCGAGGTGGATTGGCTTTTCGGTCATTGCCGTGGCTTCCTTTCAGCCTCATCAATCAGGAAGTTTGCGACCATCTGCCGGGCCTCTTCGAAGCCATACAGGCGGATCAGATCGCGGATTGCGCATCGGGCGGAATAGTCGAGCATCCCTTCCGGGATTTCGAACACCGTCCGCTCGTCCTCTCTGGCGTGGGTCATGACGGGTCGTCTGCCGGGATTTCATCGACTGTGATGTCGATGTTGGGCTGGATCGTCCTATCTTCCGGCACGTCGAGCGATGCTGCGATGACTAGTGAGCGGAAAGCAGTGTCGGGAACGTTGACGGTGATCTTCACCCCGATCTCGTCACGCGACAGAGACGGCCACCGCTTCGTCATTCGAACGACGCCGCCGCGATCAACCGCAAGGAATACCGTGTCTTTCATCTCACATCCTCTCGAAAAGAAACGCGCCATAGACCGCAGCGAGGATCAGCGCCGTGGAAAGACGGGGCCGTGTCGCGAGCCATTCGATTGCGGGGGTCATGGCTTGGCCTCGCGAGCGGATTTCGGCTTGATTTCGTGCAAGTCATGGCCGAACCCTGCACCGTCGCAATTGGTGTTCTTGCACCACCACAACGGGGCAAGCCGCGATTCCTCGGAACCAAGCATCCCGACGATTGCCGTCTGCATTCGCGGGCGATATTCGAGGCGCATCTTGTCGCTGAGATACTTCCCGCCGCAGTGCCAGCAGTGAACCCGCACGGGCAAAGCGGGCGATTGTGGAGGGGCGAATAGCGTTTCCTTCTTGGGGTTTGGTTGCCCAAACGCGCTGACGGCAACAGCTTCCAATTCGCTATCGAGCGCTGTGCGGATGACATCGACTTCGGCTGTTGCCTTTGTCGTCGCGGCTTCAAACGCGCGGCGGAACATCTTGGTTTTGCTCATCACATCATCTCCACTCGTGCAGAACATCCGCCCAGCGAACGCCAGAACGCGGCATTGGCGAGGGCTTCGGATTTGCGGGAAAACGGGCCGGACCAAAAGAGCGGCGGCAATACACGGTCGCTGAGAGGGGTGACGATCACGCGATAGGCCATCACGCGGCCTCTAGCTTTGCCAGCGCGGCATCTGCGGCATACATGGCCGTGAGAAGCCCGCCCAATTCAGGGGCGATCATCGATACAGCGTCCTTCCAAGCAGCTACGCGCCGCAGCGCTTCCGCAAGCTCGTCTATGCTGTTCACAGCACGGACGATGAAGGCGGCGTTGGCTTCGAGTTCGGCGTCTTGCGTTCGGTCGCCTAGAGAATTCCTGTCGTAAGGGCGGTAGATAAAACCACCTTCCATCCTCACCGAAAAACGGTTCACCTGCCCCGTCTCATCCAGCGCGTAGATCGTCATTCCGTCTCTGAGCCAAGGCGTCGGCGTGTGTGCGGTCGTGGTCATCTACGCAGCCCTTTCCTGAACGGCGTCGTCAGCCCAATCGCGGGCGTCCGAAAGGATTTCATCCATCGCATCGTGAACCCGCATATCCGCGCGTTCGGTGGCGGATACGGCGCGGTTGCCAAGGTTTGCCGCGATCTCGACTGCCTCGATCAGAACGTCATCGCAGATCGTCGCGATCTGACGGGCGTAGTCCGAATAGGTGAGGGCGCTTTCGGCTTGCAGTTCCATCGTGGCAATCGCGGAGCAGTGCAGCCCGTCTTTGAGCGCACAGAGCTGCGCACAGGCCCGCTCGATTGCGACGGTGAGGTCACGCTTGTCCTGGTTCATCTGATCAGCCTCCAGCCTTGGCGACTTTTTTCAGTCCGTCATCGAGTTTGTTCCGCAAGGTCTGTTCCTCGCTCGTTGAAATCGCGCTCAGAAGCGCTTCGAACTCGTCCGGGTTACGAAAGAACAGAGCCGCGTCATGGGGGGTCTGTATGGAGCAGACGTAGCGCCCGGACGCCTCCTTGAGGTTCGTGAGATAAGCAATCCGCTTCGAACGGCTGTCGTTCATGTCGTCGCCGAGGTGGTCCCGCAGCTCTTCAAGCGTTGCAATCAGCTCGTCGCGTAGATCGCCGAGATCGATGGTTGCTTTCCGATCTGCCGCGTCAAACCAGCCCTCGACAAACTCACGAGCCGCCCACATCTTCACGCGCCGCTCAGTCTCATCCGCATAGGACCAGCCACGGATTTCCTTGCCGTCTAGCGTGACGGTGATCTCGTCTTTGTCGTTGTCGACTACGCGGGGGGCGGTCATCTTCATTTCCTCTCGGCCCATTGAAGGACCGGCGCGGGAACGCCGGTCGATGAAGGGGTTCAGGTGGCTTCTGTTGGGTATTTCTCGCCGCAGAACGGGCAGTGGCTGGCAAACATCTTCATAGCTTTCTGTTTGCCTCTGCCCGTCTCGATTTGCTCCGTCTCTACGAAGAGGTTTGGATTGTCGGGATGCCGAGGCGAGAAAACGAACGCACGAGTCAGGAGCGTATTTCGCTCGGCGAGTTTTTCATCGATCTTGTCGGCGCAAGTGCACATGGTCTTCGTCATTCTCCCTGTGGCGAACCGTTCGCCGTGGATGGTGTCAGGCGGCGCGCTGATCCGTGATGACGTTCTCGGAGAGCGTCTTCATCGTCGCGACGAGCGGGTTGAGGAACTCGACTTCGATGTTGTTCGCCCTACCGAGGTCGATGACCTTGCCGAGGGAGCGCAAGAACTCATTGAGCCGAGCCTGCTCCGGGGTCGGTTGTGCAGCCACGAACGCGGCTGCCTTTTCCAGAGCCTCGAACGGAGTGTCGGCAACCTCCACGTGGTAGGCTTCGCCATAAGTCGTGCTCTTGTCGGTCCATGCCATGTAGGCGGTCGGCTGCTCGTGCGACTTGATGTTGAGGTGCGCCCTCGGGGAGGCCATCCCCTTCGCCACCATCGCGGCGGAAAGGTCGTTCACGCGCTTCTGTGCAATCTTGATGTCCATCTTCGTCTCCTGTGTCTCTGGTGGGGTTCTCGCCGTCAGGCGGTGGGTGGGGTGGTGGAGGACGCATCTACCGGCGACTGCCCGGTCACTGACGCGCCCTCCATGCTGCCATCCTGCGTCGACCGGATTTTTTCACCGGCAGGCGGCTGCATTCGAATGAAGGCGGCGCGGGCCAACGTGACGGGACATTCCGAAGAGTGCGGAATTTCGTCGCAGTTCACATGTTCCGCGCTGCAAAATTCGCAGCGGAAGTGTGCGGCCGTGCTCGGCGCCGGAAACGTGCCGCGCCATCCGATCTTTTCTTCCGCCCCGAAGCCGAGAGCATTGAGCGGCGCGAAAAGCAGATGGTTCCGCGCTGCCATGCGCTCATAAGCGCCCTTCCAGTAGGCGATGCGGTCTTCGTCGGAGATCGGGGCGCTCTCTTTCAGGACAGCCGGAAACAGCGCCTTCCGTGCGATCTCCTGCATCGTGCGAGCCGCCGTCTCAAAATGGCCGAAGTCCACACCAACAGCGTCAATACTTTCGAGGGCTTCGCGGTAACTGTCCGAAGTTTGTAGCGGCTTTCCGGACAGGAGCGCCCAAGCGATCTTGCGGGCATCCTCGACTGTGATTTCCATCAGAGTTGCGCTACCGTTAGTCTCGCTTTCCGGTTCTGCCTCGCGAAGGATTTCCGCCAATTTGTTCGGAGACGCGACCAGCGCAGACTTGATGGCGCGGAGATCGCCAAAGGTCAGGCTGCTATCGGTGACAGGTTCGTGATCGGCGCGGTTGGCGTTGAATGCCAGTTCCGAGTTCAGTCGATCTGTGGTCGTTGGGACATCCATCTTCGTCTCCGTTCCGTGCCCCGATGCGTGGGGCGAGCTAATCTTCGTCATCTTCTGAGAAACCGCCGTCGCCGTCGCCGTTGCCGTTGCCGTCGCCGTAGCCGTTGCCGTAGCCGTTGCCGTTGCCGTAGCCGTTGCCGTTGCCGTTGCCGTAGCCGTTGCCGTTGCCGTTGCCGTTGCCGTAGCCGTAGCCGTTGCCGTTGCCGTTGCCGTTGCCGTAGCCGTTGCCGTTGCCGTTGCCGTTGCCGTTGCCGTTGCCGTAGCCGTAGCCGTTGCCGTTGCCGTTGCCGTAGCCGTTGCCGTAGCCGTAGCCGTAGCCGTAGCCGTCGAGATTGGCCGCGCTCAGCACGTAGCGGCGCTCGCTTTCCAGGGTCAGCCGCAGCACCTGACTGACGGTCATTGCCGCCGCGATCCTGCCGTGAAAGCGCGCTACAACTCGCATCACGCCTTCGAAGCAGGCACCGGCCCTCACCACGTCGTCAGCGGTGATGATCGGATCGTGTTCCATCACGCGGCAACCCACTTCGCCCACGCCTCGGGCGTGATATCGAAAAGCGCCGTGATGCCGTGCAGGACAGGAATATCGGCGGCTAGGCTGATCTTGCTGCGGCTGTTCGGGCCGTCCTTCGCAAGCTCCATGACGCCGCGTGTCGTCGCCCAGTAGATCGCCATCTTGGCGGACTTGAGCGGCATTGAACGCGCCGTGATGTCCTGATTGTCTTCGATCAGTCCGGCGAACACGCCGCGATGCTCCGTGGTGACGAGAACTGCTTTCATGCTGGTTGCCTCCTTCTGGCCGTGCCCCGATGCGTGGGGTATGGGTGAATTGCTTAGGAATTGCCGCGAAGCTTGTTCGAGCGGTCGAGCCAGTATTGGCCTTTCTCGTAGAGCTTTTCAGCCTTGGCGAACTGACAGCGCTCTGCCGCTTCGTTGGCGTCGGCGAGATAGCGACCACCGCGTTCGTCGGCTTCCGCGATCTTTTCGCTGAGCGACTTGGCTGGCTTCGCGTTCATGTCCGTCTCCTTTTGATGTCCTATATTCACCACAAGTGAAAACAGAATGCAAGTGCAATCTGAGGGAAAAGTGACGGTGAGTGAAAATAATTTGCCTCGGCTCGCGTGGCGTGCCATAAGAAAAGCCCCGGCGGGATGAATCCGACCGGGGCGCGACAGAACTATGACAGAACTATTGAGACGCGGATGTTATAACGTAACGTTTCTAGGAACGCAACTCGTTTCGCATCCGAAATAGTCAGTCGCGGTGAATTTGTTTCCGGTGTCGAGCTGCTCGGATGTCCCGGCTTCTCATCGACCCAGGTTCACAAGGCGACGGTCTTAAGGGGCGATTGTCCCGTCGTGCCGATCATCCGGTGCTTGAATTCCCCGACAGGTGCGGTGGCCGCGACCGATTTTCGCGGAAACGAAATTGCTCGGAACCGTGACCCATAGGACGAGCGGCCTTGAAATACCCGGCAACCCCGGGCGGTCAAAAGCGGGTCGATTTGTCAGCAGGATGACAACCTGCCCATTTCGACACGTAGCAGAGCCGAATGTCTGCTAGGCGGCGATGCGGGGCAAACGCATCGATCCTCGCGAGAGGAAAGGCTGGACCAATTACGCGGACCGCAAGGTCTTCCCCTCGTCAGGGACTTGTCGGGCGCTGTCCCTTCAAGGCGGAAAGGGTAGTAGCTATGCCTAACTGTCAGTACCAGTCAGGGCTTTTAACACACGAATGGCCTGATCTCGGTTTCGGTCGTCAATCAAGCGTACCAAGTCGATAACCTCGCCATCCTTGGTCGGGTCGACTTCCAGGATATGAGACGGCGTGACGTTAAGGGCCTCGGCGAGGGCTTCCAGCATACCTTGATTATAGGCGCTCTGGCCGCGCTCTAGATAGGATAGCGCGCTCGGCTGCACGCCGACACGCTCCGCCAGTCGTTCCAGCGTCAGCCCGCGATAGAGCCGCCACGCCTTAAGGAAGGTGCGGCGATACTGTTTCCGCTGATAGACCGTTTTCTGTTTAGCCATGAACGGATGGTTGCTCCAAAAAAAATGCAGCTTCCATCCCGATTGAGTGAAAAAGTGACTTGCGGTGAATTTCACCATGAGTTAAGACAGGGGCATGGAAGAGACGCATCCCCTCCGCACATGGCGCAAATCCCAAGATAAGCCGCTCAGCCAATCGGAGCTTGGCGACAAGCTGGGCATCGGACCTTCGCAAATCTCGCAGATTGAGAGTGGTCTTCGCGGCTGCTCGCTCGGCGTGGCGATCAAGATCGTGGCGCTGACGGACGGCGCTGTTCCGCTCGAAAGCCTTGTGGCTACGAATTCGGAGTCGGCAGCGTGACCTCAGTGCGCCACCATCCGACAGCAGTTGCAGGCGCTCGCCAGCACCCCGTCGCACCAAGCCGCGACCGTCTTTCTGACGTTCATGCGCGCAACCTCTTCCGGAACCACAAGACGGCAGACGACCTCGTTCTCGAACGAGCCATCGTGGATCGATCTTCGCGTGACGTAGAACGTGTATCGGGTGTTGCCGTTTCCGAGGTCTTCCGGGTCGGTCATTCCTGTCGCGAACACGTCCGGCACGGCGCAATTCTCCACGATCTGCATGGTGCAAGCCTCCCTCATAACGAGGTGAAGCCTGACACGCATTTTCGTCCGGGGGCATATTCACGCGGCGAGGTCCACAGCCTTTTGCCGGCTCAGTTAACCACTGGTTACGGGGCAGGGACATGAGCGCGATCCGCAAGGAAGTCGTGATCGGCGAGTGTCGGCTGCTGCTCGGCGACTGCCGCGACATGGACATCGAACCTGTCGATGCAGTTATCAGCGATCCTCCATACGGCATCACCGCGAACAAGTGGGACACGGACTTTGCGGCGGACTGGATTTGGGGCCTCCAGACGGAGGTCTACGTGATGACCGCCTCGCAGCCCTTCACCTCGAAGCTTGTGATGGCGAAGCTGAAATGGTTCCGCCACGAGTGGGTCTGGATCAAAAATCGCGGCAGCAACTTCGCCAACACAGTTCGCGAACCGATGAAGGAGCACGAGTCCGTTCTGGTCTTCGCGCCGGACCGGTGGACCTACAACAAGCAGATGCAGGCGCGGACTGGCGGCGGTGCTGATCGGGTTAAATATGCCTTCACATCTAGGACCGAGACGACAAACTACGGCCATATTGGCGCTCCCGCAGAACGTCAAGGGGATCTTCGCGTCCCGTCGAGTTGGCAGAAATTCAATTGCGAGGTCGGCAAGCACCCGACGCAGAAGCCGGTAGCACTGTTCGAGTATCTCGTCCTCACTTACTCGAACGAAGGCAACATAGTCTGCGACCCCTTCATGGGCAGCGGAACAACCGGAGTAGCGTGCATCAACCTCGGTCGTAAATTCCTCGGTATCGAGCTTGACGAGACGTATTTTGAGGCCGCGTGCGAGCGCATCCAATATGCTTTTGATGCAAAACATCGCGATCAGGTCCCCGTTCAAGAGCTTCTGTTCTCAGGGGACGCCGCCTGATGTCCCTCATCTCCCCCACCCTCATTCAATCCGTCGCGCAATCCCCCCGCCGCGACGTGACGCAGCCAGCGGGAGAGGCCCAATCCTCTCGGCGGACCTCGCTGGCTGCACCCCTTCCCATCCCGCAGGCATCCTCCTCCCAAGCCACTGCGGGCAACTCGGCATCGATCGCCCATGACCTCGGCGATCTGCCACCTTTATTCGATCCTGCCTTCCTCGCTGCATGGCGTGAGACGCAGGGGCAAACTGTTGATGCGGAGGCGCTGTGATGGACTGGGAACCTCGCGTTGGGATGCCGGTGCTGTGCGTCAGCGATTTGAACGGCCATCGCGCTTTTAAAAGCTGGTCCGGATCGATCCCGACAAGGGGGGGCGTATACTTTATACGAGAGGTTTTGCCAGACCCCCGACGCGGGTTCAGCGGTGTCTTTCTCCGGCTGCGTGAGATTGTGAACCGTCCATATGACTCGCATGTTGGCCCCTTCGAGGCCGCTTTTGCAGTCAAGCACTTCCGCCCTCTCGATGAACGCCGGATAGATGTGTTTCGGCAGATTCTTGTCGACTGCCCGCTTGAGGTTGCTTGATATGCAGGCTCTCAACCTAACAGGCCAGAGATTTGGCAGGCTAATCGCACTTGAACGCGCCCCATCTTCATCGCGTGCGAAGTGGGTATGCCAGTGCGATTGCGGTTCTCTGAAGGCCATTTCTGCTCTCCATCTTAGGAAAGGGGATACGTTGTCATACAGATGCCTTCACGCCCAGCGAACGTCAGAAGCGAAGAAGACACATGGGTTTAGTAGGACTCCTGAACACAACGCATGGCTCGGGATGAAGGCGCGGTGTTACAACGAGAAAAACGGTCAGTTTCATAACTATGGTGCACGAGGCATCTCTGTTTGTGAACGGTGGTTGGAGAGTTTTCTAAGCTTCTTAGACGACGTTGGGGAGAGACCATCATCGTCCCACTCTATTGATCGCCGTGACAACGATGGAAACTACGAACCCGGCAATTGTTATTGGGCTACGAAAACCGAGCAGGCACGCAACACCAGATCCAATCTGACGTTTGATGTTGCAGGCGAGCGGATGTCGCTTATCGAGATCACAGAGCGCTGTAACCTTCCATACAAAAGAATTCATTTACGTCTCCAAAGGGGCAAAGGCTTAGAGGACGCCGTAGGCAAAGACATATTCCGCGCTGTCCTGACCAAGGCTCCCACTCCTGAGAAGGAGCCAGCATGACAACCCTCCTGATCGGCACCGCGCACGTCCTTGGCCTTGCAATCGGCTTCTATGCCGGCTGTCGCTATTCCCGGACTGAGATCGCCCGTGCTGAGCTTCGCGGCCTGACCAATCGCCGGGTGTTGGAACTCTCCCGCACCGACGCTGAGAACGCAGCGGGGATGGTGTCGTGAGCGCGAAACTCCGCGAATGGTTCGCAACGAAGCTTCTGGAATGGAGTGGCGATCTCCTCATGGCAGCAATGCGCGTCTGTCCAGAGATGTTTCCAGAGCCAGAAGACGACGATTTTGATGATCCATACGACGATGTGATCAACCCGCGCGTCGCCGACTATGACGGGGGGCTCCCGTTTTGATCTCCCTACTCTCCCCAGGGAAAGCGCCGCTCGATCTCGCTGGCGCATCCCGTATCCATATTGTCGTTCGAAGCCCTTACAGCCGAACGACCAAGCTTACGTTTCCCTGCTCGCGCGATCAGCTTCCCGGCCATACGCGCGGCAACATTACCGAGGCTTTCGAAGCAGTCTTCCGCCTCGCCATCTTCGGTCTAGGGTGCCTTCTCGTGCTGATGATAGGCATTGCGAAGGCGCATGAGGCGCGCACGGTCGCGGGGCAACCTTTGGGGTGGACCTATGGCTACGAATGCTGCTCGGCCGTCGACTGTAGCGTCACGGGCGACAGGGACATCTCGGAGACGCCGGAAGGCTACCGCATCGAGATCACAGGCGAAATCATACCCTACGGCGACAAGCGCATCAAGCGTTCGAGAGACGAATTCTTCCACCGCTGCACGCCGGGCGGGGTAGCCACCGCGCCGCGCAGCATATGCCTCTATGTTCCCAATCGGGGGTTTTGATGCAGTCCACAACCTTCCTCGACGGGCGGGTGATGCTGCATTGCGGCGATTGCCTCGACGTGCTGGCGAGGATGCCGGAGAACAGCGTCGACTCCGTGGTAACGGACCCGCCCTATCACCTCACCAGCATCGTGAAGCGGTTCGGCAATTCCAACCCTGCCGACGTGGAGAAGAACGCTGCGGGGCGCAAGATCGCAGGGCAGGGCACAAGCCCTCACGGACGGGCAGCGGCCGGTTTCATGGGTAAGCAATGGGACGGCGGCGACATCGCGTTCCAGCCTGCCACATGGGCCGCTGTGCTGCGCGTCCTGAAGCCGGGCGGCTATCTGCTGGCCTTCTCAGCAACGCGAAGTTATCACCGGATGGGAGTAGCGATTGAAGATGCTGGTTTTGAGATCAGAGACCAGATAGGATGGTGTTATGCTTCTGGATTCCCCAAGTCTCTCAACGTTAGCAGAAAGCTCGACGGAACTCGTTGCTCTTGTGCGCGACCCGAAAGACCCGATCCGCTTCTGCAACACGACTTGCGATGTGTGCGGAGTGCCGATGTATCGTCGCCCGAACCTGTTCGTAAAGAACGCCCGGAAGTTTTGTTCCAAGGGGTGCCGGAACACGGCCTACACGGCGCAATGCTACGGGCCGAATCCGAAGAAGGCGGTCAAGGGTGCGAAGAACAAAGCCTGGAAGGGCGGCGTCACGCATCGCAAGAGGCGCGGGAACTACGTTTCGGTGAAGTATGTCCGTTGCCCGGGTCACCTGCGTTCAATGGCGAGGACGGACGGCTATGTGATGGAACACCGGAAGGTGATGGCCGAATGGATAGGCCGGCCGTTGACCCGGATCGAATGCGTCCACCACGTCGATCACAAGCCGCTGAACAATCAGCAAGCGAACTTGGAACTGTGGCCGGACAACCGAAGCCACAAGATGGCGGAGCATGGCCGCATTGCGGAAGGTGCGGCAAACCGATTGTTCCTGACGGACTAGGGACCGCTCTAAAGCCGGCTTGGGAACCGATCTGTGTTGCCCGCAAACCTCTCTCGGAAAGTTCGGTCGCGGCCAATGTCCTGAAATGGGGCACGGGTGCGCTGAACATCGACGGTTGCCGGGTCGAGGCGGCCGATCAGGAATCGCTCGCGGCGAATTGGGACCGAGCAAAACACACGGACATTCGCGGTGGAAAATATATCGGGGGAACGGCTCAGGGCATAAAGCTCAATTCGAAGCCTGGGGATGGCCGCTGGCCCGCCAACATCGTCCACGACGGCAGCGACGAGGTGCTGGCGGGGTTTCCTACATCAGAAAGCACCATTGGTAAGCCGCGCGGCGCTGCGAGTGGTGCCGGATGGGGTATGACGCAGACCGGGGCCGAGTATGACGACGCCGGTTCCGCAGCCCGCTTTTTCTATTCCAGCAAGGCGGACGCCGAGGACCGCATTGGTTCCAAGCACCCGACCGTCAAGCCTCTCGACCTCATGCAGTATCTCTGCCGCCTCATCACGCCACCGGGCGGGACCGTGCTGGACCTATTCGCGGGCACCGGCACCACGGGCGAGGCTGCATGGCGCGAGGGTTTCAAAGCCATCCTGATCGAGCGCGAGGCCGAATATCAGGCCGATATCGCGCGCCGCATGGATCTTGCCGTGAAGCCTGCCAAGCGCGCGGCGGTTGCCAAGACGAAGAACAATCTCATGGGCGCCGAGGGCACGCCTCTATTCGGGGGAGAAGCCGCATGAACATCGCCTTCGTTCCCCGTTCCTCTCTCCCCACCCGTCTGGCTCTAGGCTGGACGATCATTCCCGGCGCGCCCCACCCGGCCTCGTGGGCGGTGTTGATGCAGATCCCTGAGATTGCGGTGGATACGCCGGTCCCATGCTTTCCAGAGCCTATCCGTGGCAGCACCAAGAGCCAGAGCGCACGGTCGCGAAACAAGGTTCGCTACGCGGGGGCTGAGTGATGGAATTCGACCTTCCAATGCCGCCGTCCGTCAACAGTCTCTACACGAACGTGTCAGGTATCGGGCGCGTCAAGACGAAGCTCTATCGGAAGTGGATCACCGAAGCCAGCTGGATGCTGGTCACTCAACGGAATCAGCGCGGTAGACACAAGCGAGTTGAAGGTCGCGTGTCAGTTACTGTGAAGGCGATGCGCCCGCAAAGGGTCCGCGATCTGGACAACATACTGAAGGCCATCATGGACCTTCTGAAATCAACGCAAACCATACGAGACGACAGCCAGGTAGTCGAGATCAAGGCGCGGTGGGTTGATGAAGGCGTTCCTTGCTCGGTGCTGATCTGTGCGGCTGAAGAGGAAACGGCTGCATGAAGCTTCGTGAGCAAGAGCCGGAAGGGTTCGCCGACTTCTGGACTGCATGGATGCCCTATCGCCGCAAGAATGATGGCAGGGGAGAAGCCCGCACAGCCTATCGCAAGCACGTCCTGTCCGGTGCAGAGCCGCAGGACATCATCGACGGCGCCCGCGCCTACCTCAGAAGCCTGACAGACCGCGACAAGCCATACATCCCGCTCGCCGCAACCTGGCTCAATCGCGAAGCCTACGAGGATTGGGCACAGGAGGAACGCGATTATCAGAAGCGCCTCGCAGAACGATCAACCAACGTCGTCAACATCAACCGTCCTCTGCCTCGCTCCAAATGGGCGATGGAATACGACCGGACCAAGAGCAAGCAAGCAGCGGAGTAAGCGTCATGTTGGAAGAGTCACCGATTGGATACAATCCGGAGTTCGCAAAGGCTGTCCTCGCCAAGCGGGAACACGCCGAACGCCTGAAGCATACCAACATGCTGTTGCGCGAGGCGGCTCAGGCAAAGGTAGAGATCGAAGCGAAGAAGGCCAAGCGCATCGATATCCCGTTCCGCGAACTCATGGCGATGATCCCGCGCACGACATTCCAGAAAATCGAGCGGCGGGCCATCCTCGTGTTCGGCATACGGTCCATCCATATCAAGGGCCAGTCCCGCAAGCGCGATGTTGTTCTGGCGCGGCAGTTCATCTGCTATTGGGCGTGCCGGCGCACGGCATTCTCCCTGCCTCAGATCGGGCGTTTGCTGGGTGGTCGCGATCATACGACAGTCCTGCATTCCGTAAGCGCCTACAGGGCCAAGCGGAAGCGCATGGGCCGCAATCTTCCCCCGGCGAGGTGAAGACATGACCAAAACGCGCAAGTTTGAATGGGTTCTCGTGGCGGCAAGCGTTGCCGTTCTCGCGATGGTTTGGTGGAACATATTGGCATGACCATGATCGAACGTGTAGCCGCATCCATCGTCATCGCCCAGAAGCGCGGTCTGGACCGTAACGGGGTGGCGAGAGCTGCGATTGAGGCAATGCGCGAACCGGAAGTCGAGATGATCGCTGCATTCTGGAGACAGAAGAACCGGGGCGCGCAAGATCCGGGAGAATGGAGCGAATTTAGGAGCGATTATGACGCCTACCGCGCCATGATCGACCAAGCCCTGAAGGACGAAGCATGACCATGCTCACCGGTCTGGCCGCGCTTTCGGACGCCGTTTACATGATGAGGCAAATCGATCGCCCCAAGAATGTTGAGATCCGAGTCGATCGGTTCGCGACCTTGCTCGAAGCAATTGAACGGTATGGAACTACGATAGTTCGAGGTGAACCATCGGCCGATGTCAAGTTTGCGGAGTTCATGGGCGTGAAAGTACTTGAAGATTTCAAGATGCCGCCCGGTTTTGCCTGCATAATCGCAGATGGCGAGGTTGTCGATATTCTGGATCTTCGCGACTGCCTGGAACGGGAGCCTAGCGCATGAAGCCACCTAGCGCAGATCGCCATTGGTTCGTTTTGAGAACCAACCCTAAATGCGAGGAGAAGGCCGCGTCCAATCTGCGCAAGGCTTCGTTCGAGGTCTATTTCCCCCGCCAGCGTATCGAGCGCAAGAACAAGCGCACCCACGTCAAGCACGTCATCGAACGGCCTCTGATGCTCCGCTATATCTTCATCGGCATGCCGGCCAACGTGAAGCACTTCGGCTTCGCCCGCGCCTGTGAGGGTGTGGAGGACTTCCTGCGCAATAACCAGGTGCCTCTGCGCATTCCGTTCCGAGCCGTGGAAGAGTTCTATCTCGCAGAGGTGGACATGCGCTTTGACGAGACGGAACAGGCCCGCAAATATATGGCTGAGAAGTTTGCCGAGGGCACGAACCACGTTCTCACGGAAGGCCCATTCGAGGGCCAGACCATGCGCATCAAGAAGCTTCTCGACACGGGCGACGTGGACGGTATCGTGCGCCTGTTCGGTGGCGAAGTGAAGATCCGGGTCAAGACGGACAAACTGGCAGCGGCGTAGGAGATTTATGATGGATTTTCCGAAGCACGAAGCATCGTTGCACCTGACGCACAACGACCACAAGGCTGTCTATGAGACGGTGGAAGACTCTGTCGGGTTTGGCCGGCACGGATATGAACCAGAGTGCTGGGTATCGCCAGAACAGATGCAGAAGGCAATCGAGACGAACGACTGCTGGACGCTCCAATGGTATCCGCGCACGCCGGTAGGCTTTTGCCTGCTGTCGGCGGCGGACCTCGATGTGCTGTTGAAAGCCGCGTGCGAGGACTGAATTCACCCCTTGCGCGTTAACCAAGGATCGGTTAATTCTGAGTGCGGATGATTTGGTAACCACCCGGCGGACCATCTCAGGATGGGAATACACGCCAAGCCAAACCCAGCGCCCACGTGCGGCGCGCGTCAGCGGTTTATTGCCCCGACATTTAGCATTTGCCATCAAGGCATGACTTGATCCGCATCGTGCGGATAGGCGGCTGCGGCCGTCGCTTCTCAAACGAAAAGGAATACGGACATGGCTTCAATCACGAAGCTCGAATACCGCGTGCGCAAAGTCGAGCGCTACATCATCACCCGATACGAGGAACGGGAAGAAGAGCCTGGGTGCGCACAGGCTGGCAGCAGCTCGGTGCGAGGCGAGTTTTCGGACGCCAACACGGCTTACGAAGTCGCCTACGCTCTGTGCAAGGTTGAACATGAAGCGCATCTCGGCTGGCCGATCGATGACGAGCGGGTTCAGTATCCGCGCCATCCGCACGAGCCGAACTATTCGAGCGATATGGATCATCGCACCGCGCAAGCAATAGCCGCTAACGTACCTGCCGGCGACTCTCGCGCGGCTCTCTGACAACATCGCGGGCTGGAGCAATCTGGCCCGCCCACCTTTGCCCGCCCAGTCCCATCAATCCTCAGAGATGCCTAAGCTCAAGGGGACATGCGCGCGGGCAAGCCAGTCCCGCGACAATCCGAAAGGACCGCACATGCCAGCCGGTCGTCCGTCCACATACAAGCCTGAATATTGCGAGGACGTGGTTGCTCTCGGAAAAGACGGCAAAAGCGTAGCGCAGATGTGCGCTCATTTCGACATTTCCAGGCAGACAATCGACAATTGGGCGATTGCGAATCCTGAATTCCTAGAAGCGCTCAATCGCGCGAAGGTCCACATGCAGGCAAAGCTTGAGGAATTGGGCTTTTCTGGCTTGGTGAACAAGGATTTCAACGCGGCTGTGTGGAAGACGACGATGGCCGCTCGTTTCCGTGACGACTATACGGAGCGCAAGGAAGTGTCTGGCGGCTTCAACGTCACGATTGCCAAGGATGCAGCCGACCTGTAGTTGCAAAGTAAGTGGCAAGGCAGGTGAAAATGCCCCGAAACACGGCGTTATACCAATCGGCGGTTGAAATTGGCTGATTTCAGCCTCACTGCCAAGCAGTCGGAACTCAAACCGCTGCTCAGTTCCACAGCCCGTCATGTGCTTCTGTTCGGTGGGTCCAGGTCGGGAAAGACGTTCCTGTTCTGCTACGGGATAGCCACAAGGGCATTGAGGGCTGCTGGTTCCCGGCATGGCATCTTCCGCAAGCACGGTGTTGCGGTAAAGCAATCGGTGGGCAAGGACACCTTTCCGAAGGTGATGCAGTTTGCTTATCCCGATGCTCCCTACAAATGGTATGAGCAGGATGGGCTGTTTGCATTCCCGAATGGGTCTGAGGTCTGGCTTGCCGGGCTGGATGACAAGGAACGCATCGACAAGGTTCTCGGCAAGGAATACGCCACCACCTACGAGAACGAAGCGTCCGAGATCAGCTATGATGCTCACACGACGCTGGAATCGAGACTGGCGCAGAAGGTTGCGGTCACTGTCGGGGATGGGGAATATCTCAGGCAGAAGAACTACGTCGACCTGAACCCGACAACGCAGTCGCACTGGACCTACAAGATGTTCGTCCAGGGCATCGAGCCTCTGGAGAAAAAGCCGCTTCCCCGCGATGACTATGTGTGGGGAATTGCCAATCCCTCGGACAACAGGGAAAACCTTGATCCTGCCTATATCGCTGGGCTGGAGCTTATGCCGAGAGCGAAGCGTGCACGCTTCTTCGAAGGCAAGTTCTCAGGCGATTCCTCCGATGCGTTGTGGACCAGGTCGGTTATCGACAACAGCCGCCTCTACATCAGGACCGAGACTGAGCTTCCTCATTTCAAGCGCGTGGTGATTGCGCTCGATCCGGCCATATCCAGCGAGACGGGATCGAACGAGACGGGCATCATTGCCGCTGCTACGGATGGGCCAGGTCAGGGATATGTGCTTGCCGATGGGTCTGGCGTGTTCAAGCCGGAGGAATGGGCACGATCTGCCATCCATCTCTATCACTACTACAAGGCGGACAGAATCGTCGCCGAGGCCAATCAGGGCGGCGAGATGGTGACTGCGGTCATCCATGCCCAAAACCCTGACATTCCGGTGACGTTGGTCAAGGCAAGCCGAGGCAAATACATCCGGGCCGAACCTGTTGCAGCTCTCTATGCGAGAGGTCGCATTCGCCATGTTGGCGAGTTTCAAGAACTGGAAGATCAGATGTGCGTGTTCACGTCTGACTTCGACCGCAAGCAGGAAGGCTATTCGCCGGACAGGCTCGATGCGCTGGTGTGGGCCTTCACTGAACTGTTCCCCGGCCTGATCTCGGACAGGGGCAGGCAGATGGCGCCTCAGTCCGTCGCTCATGGCGAGTATGACATCTTCGCAGCCGAAGAGACGGCAAGACGGCTGAACCGGCAGGCGATTGCCGGCATGGAATACGATCCCCTCTAGGAGACGGCAATGACGTATTTTGCGAACCAATGGGCTGCGCGGTCTGTGTCGCGCATCATCTCAGCAGCCGGCACGACCAATGCGACGAGTGCCAAGGCTGCGAGCGGGTATCTGCATCAGGTAGTAGGCTACAATGCGGCTGGAGCAGCCCGATACCTGAAGATCTACAACAAGGCGAGCGCGCCGACTGTCGGCACGGACACGCCAATCCTGACGTTGTATCTGCCGGCACTGACGGCATTCGCTGTTGACTTCCCCGCGCTCTATTTCAGCACGGGCATTGCCTATGCGCTGACGACTGGAAGTGCGGATGCGGACACTGGCGCGCTCACGGCTGCCGATGTCCTCGGCCTCAACGTGATCTACGGGTGACGCCATGAGCGGTTTTTTCGGACTGCCGTTCAATGGTGTGCTCTATCGCCTTGTCGGCGCCAACATGAACTCGACATCGGACCAGGCGTTCGTGCGGATGCATGGCTTCGCAGCCTATGTCATCAACAACATCTACGCCGTGAATCCGAGTGGCAGCGCCGCTTCTGCGGTTGGCGGCATCTACACGGCTGCGGCCAAGGGCGGGACGGCCGTCGTTGCTGCATCGCAGGCTTTCACCTCGCTAAGCGGCACCAATACGAATCTGATCCTGACGACGGCGACAGCCGGGCGCAACAGGCGAACGGAAGACCTCATCCTGTCGCTCACCACAGCGCATGGGTCCGCCGCGACGTGCGACCTTTACGTGTTCGGATTTGGCGTAGCTTGACGCCTCTCACCCTGTCCGCAGTTGAGTATATCTGCCTCAACATGCGGGAAGCGGACCAAGCCGAAATCTACGGCATGCGGTCGCATGATAATCCGATGCAACTGGCGAAAGAGGTCGTGATCGCTGCCACGTTCGGCAAGGCGGCTGTCGCGAAACACAATGGCCTCCCTGCTGCGGTTGTCGGTGTTTCCCCGATCTGGCCCGGCGTATGGGAAGCATGGGCCTTCGGAACGGACGATTGGCAGAAATGTGCCGTGTCCGTCACTCGCTATGCGTTGGGCGTGTTGCGTCCGTTCATCCTGTCCCGTGGCGCGCATCGTATGCATTGCGCCAGCCGCATCGATCACACCGAAGCGCATCGGTGGTTACAGGTTCTAGGCGCCAAGCCTGAAAGCATCCTGTCCGGCTATGGCCGGGATGGGTCCGATTACATCATGTTCGCATGGAGACGATAGCATGTGCATTGTTAAGCCTCCCAAACCGCAGGCTGCACCGCCGCCGCCCAATCCCAACATGGCGAATATCGCGGCTGCGAACGAAATGCGCCGTGCTGCCTCTGAGGGAACGGGTGCGCGAGACAACATGCTGACGCGCCTGTCGGATGAGGATGTCCGCAACTCGGCCACCAAGAAGAGGCTCGGCCAGTGAACGCGGAAGAAATCTGCAAGCGCTTCGACAAGCTGCATGCGGATCGCGGGGCAGTCATGTCCCACTGCCAGGAAATTGCCGAGTTCATCTATACACGTCGCGCCTCGTTCAACACGGAGCGGACAGAGGGCGACAAGAGGCAGCAGCGCATCTACGATTCCACCGGCACGCATGCGCATGAGCTTCTAGGCGCTGGCCTGCATGGCATGGCCTCCAATCCGGCAAGCCGCTGGTTTTCGATGAAGACCGACGACGAGGGCCTGAACGGCCTCGATACGGTCAGGACATGGCTCGATGACGTAGCCGACCGGATGTATTCGCGGATGCATTCGCCTCGGTCTAGCATCACGACGCACCTGCATGAACTTTATCTGGACCTTGCCGCGTTCGGCACGGCTGTCATGTTCATCGGCACGACCAAGGACGAGACGCTTTTGTTCCAGACGCGGTTTCTCGGCGAGTGCGTGATTGACGAGAACGCGGAAGGTTCGGTCGATACGGTCATCCGTGAGTTTACGCTCACCGTACGCCAGATGGTGCAGAAGTGGGGCGATCAGGTTTCCGAGGATGTGCGCAAGAAGCACGCCGATGGGAAGCTTGATGACAAGATCACGGTCCTGCATGCGGTGTTTCCAAGAGAGGATCGCGACGACCAGAAAGAGACGCCGGACAACATGCCGTATGCGTCGATCTATGTGGAGAAGAAGGCCAAGAACGAGCTTCAGAACGGCGGGTTCGAGGAATTCCCCTACGCTGTGCCGCGTTGGTATAAGGCCAGTGGCGAACGCTATGGCCGCTCTCCCGCGATGTCTGCCCTCCCTGATGTGAAGATGCTTCAGGAGATGATGAAGACGACCATCAAGGCGGCACAGAAGATTGTCGATCCTCCCTTGCTGGTGCCTGATGATGGCATGATCGGCCCGGTTAGGACCGTGCCTGGTGGGCTGAACTTCTACCGCGGCGAGCGTGAGATCGTCCCGTTGATGACGGGTGGCAACATCCCGATCTCGCTGGAGATGATGCAGGATCTGCGCACGCGCATCATGAACACGTTCTTCGTGGACCAGTTGCAGTTCTCCGGTGACGCCAAGATGACGGCGACCGAGACGATGCAGCGCACTGAGGAACGCATGCGCCTGCTTGGTCCTATCCTCGGCCGCATGGAAACTGAACTGCTTGGACCGATCGTGACGCGGGTCTTCGGCATCATGATCAGGGCTGGCGAATTCCCGCCCCAGCCGCAAGAGCTGGATGGCGTTGAATGGCGTGTCGAGTATTCCAGCCCGATTGCCTTGGCCCAGCGTGGGCAGAAGGTGGATCGCGCGGTGATGATGCTGACGATTGCAGGTCAGATGGCGGCGTTCGATCCGAACATCATGGCCCGCTTCGACAGCGAGAACTTCCTGCCCTGGATTGCGGGTGAGCTTGGCGTCGATCCCGATCTTGTCCTGGACGATAGCGAGTTCGAGCAGAAGCAGCAGGCGCAGCAGATGGCTAACATGGCAGGCCCGGCACAGGTGGCGGCGGATGCCTTCGCCAAGGCAGGGCAGGGCGCCAAGGCGTTCGCAGAAGCAGGAGCGATGCAATGAAAAAGCCGACGACGAAGGCCAAGCCAACGGCCAAGGATAACGAACTGAAGCAGATTGCCGAACTGGCGTCCCGCTATGCGGTGGCCGATCCCGGCAAGGATGCGCGGGACGATCTCTTCCGCAGGATGGCGAAACTTGCATAGCCGCGAACAGATCGCCCGCGACATCCGCATCGTCAACGGCACGGAAGAGGGCGAACGGCTGATCGGGTATCTGCTCGATTTCTGCCATGTGCTCCGCGACTCCATGCCGAAGAGCGGCAACGACAACATCTGGAAGATCAACGAGGGGCAGCGCACGGTCGGCAATGAGATCGTGGCTCTCCTCGTCAACGGCCCTGAGCGGTTCAAGGCGGAAACCCTTCGCTCACTCGCCAGGCAAGCAGAAGGAACTGACATTTGACCGACGCACCCGCGCCCGCTCCGGCGGATAACGCGGCGCCTGCACCGATTGCAGAGGCCGCACCAGCGACAACCTCATCCCCGAGCTGGCTTGACGATCTTCCCGACGATCTCAAGACCAGCCCGTCCCTGTCCAAGTTCGAAACCAAGGAAGGGTTTGCGAAGTCCTACATCAACCTCGAAAAGATGCTCGGCTCTGAAAAGGTGCCAGTGCCGAAAGAGGGAGATGCCGAGGGCTGGACCCGATACCTGAAGGCTGGCGGTCTGCCCGATACGCCTGACGCCTATGGCTTCACCAAGCCCGAGACGGTGCCAGAGGGCTTCAACTACGACGAAGGTCTCGACAAGCGCATCGCTGGCATGATGCACAAGGCCAATCTGCTTCCATCACAGGCGAAGGCCATGCGTGAGGAACTGATGGGACTGGTCGCCGAGGGCGCGCAAGAGAACCTGAATGCCTCGAAAGCGCAGGAAGCAGCGAAGGCCCTCGATGTCCAGCGCGGCACGGATGCTCTGAAACAGGAATGGGGACCGGCATTCGAACAGCGCGGCAAGGTAGCCGGGGCTGCAATCAACAAGTTCCTCTCGCCCGAGACAATCGCGGCGATGGATGCGGCGGGGCTGGCGAACAATCCGGCCATCATCAAGGACATGTATAACCTCGGCGTGAAGCTTGCCGGCGAAAAGGAATTGATCGGCGTTGCCGAACAGAGCCAAGCGCCTACCGATCTTGACGCAGCCATTGCGGATCACCGTTCCAAGCATGGCGCGGCATTGCAAGACCGTTCCCACCCGGACCACAAGTTGCGGGTGGCTGAGATGACAGCACTGTTCAACAAGCGGTTCCCCGCACAGCAGTGATGTTCCGCAGACAAGCCGCAAGGCCCTGCAAGACAGCCTGAAAGCAGGCCGTCCATCGGGACGTAAAGCCGAAGGAAAGCCCGGCCTCGCCGGACAACTGACCGACAAACACCCCGAAAATTCAACCGTTTTGAAAGGAGAGGACACATGTCCGCTCAAATCACTACGGCGTTTGTCGAGCAGTATAAGGCAAACGTCTATCACCTGCTTCAGCAGAAGGGTTCGAAACTGCGCGGGATCGTCCGCCTCGAATCCGTCACCGGCAAGAACGCCTTCTTCGAACAGATCGGTTCGGTTGCCGCACAGGTCCGCACGACCCGCCATGCCGACACCCCCATCCAGGACGTGCCCCATGCGAGGCGTCGTGTTTCGCTCGCCGATTACGAACATGGTGCGATGATTGACGACCAGGACAAGATCCGCATGCTCATCGATCCGACCTCGGACTATGCGCAGGCTGCGATGTGGGCGCTCGGTCGTTCGATGGACGATGTCATCATCGCCGCCATCGACGGCACGGCCTATACCGGCGTTGACGGCTCGACTTCGACCGCGTTCGATACCAGCATGATCGTGGATGTCCAGACCGTCTGGCCCGGCGTCACGGCTGCGGATACCGGCCTGAACCTCGCCAAGCTGATCGAGGCGCGCAAGCTCCTCGGCGAAAACGATGTCGATCCCGACGAGGAAGTCTACGTCATCGTCAACTCGACGCAGATTTCGTCTCTTCTCAAGGACGAGCGTGTTGCGTCGAAGGACTACAACGCGGCTCTCCCCCTGATGGAAGGCAAGATCGGCAAGGCTGGCGGCTGCACGCTCATCCCGTGCAATCGCATCGGCACTGACGCCAACAGCGATCAGAAGGTGCCGTTCTTCACCCGGTCGGGCATGCTGCTCGCAACCGGCGAGGACATCACCACCCGCATCGCCGAACGTGCCGACAAGGGCTTCAACACGCAGGTCTATGTCCGCATGTCCATCGGGGCAACCCGCATGGAAGAGAAGCGCGTGGGCTACATCGAATGTGATCCGGGCGCGTCCCCGATCACTGACGACGCTTGAGCCGTGAAAGGAGAATAGATCATGGCTGTCACCACTCAGAAGTCCACGGAATACACGAACGTCACCGCCGTCCCGCAGGTTAATGTCGGCACGGTGGACATGCACGGTCGTGTGCGCGTGGCCTACTTCACTCATGCACAGTCGGGGGCTGGCGATGCGACGTCCTCGGTTGCTCTGTGCAAACTGCCGGCGGGCCGTGTCCGCCTGCTGCTCGGTTCCTCGTTCATGTATGTCAACTGGACCACGGCGAGCGCTACGCTCGATCTCGGCTGGGATGCATACACGGATGTGGAAGGCGATGCTGTCGTCGCCGATCCGAATGGCCTAATCGACGGCCTCGATGTCGATGCGGTCGGCTTGCGGTCGGGCGAAGATCTCGTGACGCTTGCTGCCATCCAGGCGACGGGCGGAACGAAGCTCTTCGAAACCAATGCAGGAGTCGTGATCCGGGCAACCTCGCAGGACACCGCGATTGCCGATGGCGACGATCTGGTTGGGTATCTTCTCTACGTCCTCGACTGATCAGCTTCACGTGAAACCGGAAAGGGGCGGGCTTCGGTTCGCCCCTTTTTTCATGCGCGAGGATAACCAATGGCGACAGACGTAGAGATTGCCTCGCTCGCGCTGACCCGCATCGGGCATTCGAATATCTCCTCGTTCTCCTCGACGGGGGACAAGGCGCAGCGTTGGTTCAATTCCAACTATGAGACGATCAAGAAGGCGCTGCTCGCAGAGCATGCGTGGAACTTCGCGATCAAACGCGCCACGCTGTCATCCACGACGGCACCGACGAACGAATATACCAACGCCTACACCCTCCCCACCGACTTCATCCGCCTCGTGCGCCTCAATGGCGACAGCAAGGCTGGATACCGCGTAGAGCGCGGCACGCTGGCAACCTACGAGGCGACCGCCGTCATCGAATACGTCTATGACGTGACCGATGAGGCGACGTTCACAGCCAGCTTCACGGACCTCCTAGCCCAGCGTCTCGCGGCGGAGTCCTGCTTCTACTTCACCGACAATACCAGCCTCACCGAAATGTCCTGGAAGGTGTTTCAGGACAAGTTCGCCAAGGCCAAATCGATCGACAGTCGCGAGTCGGCACCCCGCTACAGGTCCGCCAACATGGCGCTTGCGCGCCTTGGTGAGACGACGCGGCAGGGTGAGGATGGGGCGAACATTCTTGAGAATGCGTCTCGCATCATCGAGGCGAACTACGGCACGGTTCGCAAGGCTCTGTTGCGGGAACATCCGTGGAATTTCGCGGTCAAGCGTGTCGCGCTCGTGGCTGCGACGGCGCCCGTCAATGACTACACCTATCGCTATACGCTGCCGGCGGATTTCCTCCGCATGGTCAAGCTCAATGCGAGCAACGAGGTCACGCATCGGATCGAAGCGGGCTATCTCGTTTCGGACTCTGCCACGGCCACCATCGAATATATCTACGATGTCACGGACGAGGATCTCTATTCGTCCGACTTCCTCGACGTGCTGGCACAGAGGCTTGCGGCTGAGGCTGCTGCGGCGATCAATCCCCAATCCGCACAGAGCATGTGGAGCCTATATCAGGCCAAGCTTGCCCAGGCCAAGGCGACGGATAGCCGTGAGGCCACACCGCGCAAGAAGGCGGCAAACCTTGCGCTGCTGAAGCTTGGTGAGGTCGCCGGAAGGCAGGGCGATGATGCTGCTATCTCGCGTGAGAACGCGGCGCGGGTGGTTGAAGGGCTTTGGGATAGTTGCCGAGCCGCACTGCTTCGTGAGCATCCCTGGAACTTTGCCATCAAGCGGGTATCGCTGTCCGCCACGACAACGCCCGTCAATGATTTCGCCTATGCCTATACGCTGCCTGCTGACTTCTCCCGCATGGTCAGGCTCAACGCAAGCAACGAGGTGACGTGGAGGATTGAAGGCGCTCGGCTTCTGACGGATTCCGCCACGGCGGTCATCGAATACGTCTACAGCGTCACGGACGAAACACTGTTCGATGTCCAATTCTCGGAACTTCTTGCCCAGCGCATTGCGGCCGAAGCTGCCGCTGCCCTGAACCCAGGTGCTGCCTCGGCGCTCTGGACTGTTTACCAGCAAAAACTCCTGGTGGCCCGAGAGGTGGATAGCCGCGAGTCGGCGCCCCGCAAGAAGGCCGCGAATATCGCCTTGCTCAAGCTTGGAGATATTGCCGGGAAATCCGGGAACGACGCTCTTGCCGCTCGGGAATCGGCTGCGCGCACTGTCGAGGGGCTATGGGACAGTTGCCGCAAGGCGCTTCTGCGGGAGCATACTTGGGGCTTCGCAACCAAGCAGGCCGCACTCGTTCTCTATGGGGGTAACGCCTACACCCTCCCTGCCGACTTCATCCGTGCGATCCGAGTTAATTCGAGTGAGTCCGAATCAATCCAGATCATCAATGGGCGGCTCTACACTCTCGCGACAACGCCGACCCTCGATTACATCTATGACATTACCGACGAGACGCTATTCGATGCGCAGTTTTCGGAAGTTCTGGCGCAGCGTATAGCAGCTGAGGCAGCAATCTCGGTCAACCCCGGCGCAGCGTCCGCGTTGTGGACGGTTTACCAGCAGAAGCTCCAAGCCGCCATCATCGCCGACACGACGGAGGCGAAGCCATCAGGCGTTGTCGCAAACCTTGCCATGTCGCGTCTTGGTGAGGTCGCGGGCCGCAATGGCGCCGAGCTTCTGATTGCCCGCGCCTCGATCAAGCGTCATCTCGATTTCAGTTATCCGATCGCTCGTCAGGCCCTGCTTCGCGAGCATTCGTGGAACTTCGCCGTCAAGCGGGCGATCCTGACCAAGGACACGATCCGCACCATCACCGGGGCGACTGCGGCGAACCCTGTCGTGATCACGTCGGCGGCTCATGGCTTTGCCAACGGTGCGACGGTCTACATCGATTCCATCCTCGGCATGACGCAATTGAACGGTCGCACCTTCACGGTGGCGAACCAGGCGACGAACACGTTCCAACTGTCGGGTGAGAACGGCCTGACCCATACCGCTTATGCGTCGGGCGGCTATGCCTATCCCTACATCGCCAAGGAATACAAATACCGGTTTGCGCTCCCGGCCGATTGCCTGAAGCTGATCAGGATCAACCGGACCGAGGCTGACGAGTATCGGGTCGAGCAGGGCTACGTCTACACCGACGAGAGCGAGGTCGATCTCGAATACGTCATGGACGTGACGGACGAAGACGATTTTGATTCCCAGTTCACCGATGTGCTGGCCCAGCGTCTCGCGGCAGAGGCGGCAATTGCGTTGAACCCAAGCGCGTCTGGCGCGCTGTGGAACATCTATGAGCAGAAGCTTCGCATGGCCCGCACGATGAGCGCCCGTGAGGGCACGCCGCGCGGGATCGACGCCGACACATGGATCGACGCCCGTGCCTAGCGCAAACGTCATCCAGACCAATTTCACCGCAGGCGAGATCAGCCCAAGGCTTTATGCCAGGGTGGACATCGCGAAATATCGCAATGGCTGTCAGAGGCTTGAGAACTTCATTGTCCAGCGGTTCGGCGGGATCAGGAAGCGTGGTGGGACGGAGTATATCAACGAGATCAAGAGTTCGGCCAGCACGGTTCGCCTGGTCCCGTTCATTTATTCGATCACACAAGCCTACATCCTGGAGTTTGGCAACACCTACATCCGCTTCTACACCAATGGCGGCGTGGTGGAGTCGGGCGGTTCCCCGGTTGAAGTGACGACGCCGTGGGACGCGACGGAAGTATGGGATCTGCAATTCGTGCAGAGCGCGGATGTGCTTTACATCACGCATCCCGATTATGCGCCTCGCACTCTGTCCCGCACCAGTGCAACGGTCTTTGCGCTCGATGAACTGGAGTTTCTCGACGGGCCGTATCTCGAACTGAACGAGACGCCGACGACGATGACGCCGGCCGAAACCGGCCACGTCACGCCGATTATGACGACCAATACCGCACCCTCCGGGACGGCGGCGGATAGCGGCGGGGCTGCAACGGCGTGGCAGGTGTTCGATAGAAATCCCAATACCATCTTCGCCGTCGCGGCGAATACAGGCTGGGTATCCTACGACTTCGCCGGGGCTACGACGAAGGTTGCGGATGCCTACTGGCTTCAGGCGCATCCCCAAAGCAGTAGCTCGTCTTGGGCAGCTTCGGCATGGAACTTCGAAGGCTATGACGGGTCTAGCTGGATTGTTCTCGACAGCCGCAGCGATGAGCGCGGATGGGCTGCGGGCGAAAAGCGGTATTTCGAATTCAACAACGAAACCGCGTATCAGTCCTATCGGCTTACGGCGCTTGCGTCTGACAACTCCGATGCTGCGTTCTCGTTTGCGGAACTGGCTATCCACGAACGGGCGCAGAACCAGACCGCATTCAATCTTACGGCGTCGGCGGTCACAGGTATCAACGACGACACCGGGTTTCAGACGACCGATGTAGGGCGCCCGATCCGGTTGCTCGGCGGGGATGGTGTGTGGCGTTGGGCAAAGATCATTGCCAGGACATCCACGACTGTCGTCACGATTCAGCTTTACGGCCATGCCCTTCCCGATACGTCGCCGATCATCAACTGGCGTCTTGGCGCATGGTCGGATGAGACGGGCTGGCCCGCATGCGTCGGCTTCTACAACGGGCGCCTGTGCTTTGCCCGCACCGCAACCCAGCCGCAGACGGTGTGGATGTCGGTTGTGGACGACTTCACCAACTTCGCGGTGTCGTCTCCGCTTGAGGATGACGATGCGATCACGGCCACGATTACATCGGAGAGCCTGAACGAGATCAAGTGGCTTGCCGAATCCACAGACCTGTTTGTCGGCACGACCGCTGCAATTCGAACCATTGGCCCGACTGCCGGGTCGACGGCGTTCTCGCCGACCAATATCAAGCAGAAGCGAGAGACTAATTTCGGGGCATCCGAGATCTTCCCTGTTAGGGTTGGGACAACCGCGCTCTACTCCGGCTACTACCGCAAGGACATTCGCGAGATTTCCTATTCGTTCGAGTTGAACGGCTATGTCTCGCAGGACATGAGCATCCTTGCCGAACACGTCCTGTCCAAGGGCGTGAAGCAGATTGCCTATGCGCAGAACCCGGATTCAGTGGTGTGGATGGTGCTTGACAACGGCTCGCTTGCCGGAATGACCTATGAGCGGGATCAGGAAGTTGTCGCGTTCCATACCCATGTTCTCGGCGGAACCAGCGTCACGGTTGAAAGCGTTGCCTCTATCCCTGGAACAGGCTGGGATGAGGTATGGCTTGTCGTCAAGCGCACGATCAATAGTGGCACGGAACGCTATATTGAGCGGCTGACTGTCGGGCTGGACGATGCGGACGAACCCTATCTCGGCACGTTCCTCGATAGCCATCTGATTTACGACGGCGTCAGCACAGGAACGATTTCCGGGCTGGCTCACCTGAACGGCCAGAGCGTTTATGTGTGGGGCCTCCCGTCCACCGTTAGCCCCGGCGTCGATGCCGTGAAGCAAGGGCCGTTCACCGTGTCGGCCGGGTCGATCACGCTGACCCAAAACATGACCTATGCCTGTGTCGGTCTGGCCTATACGTCCGACATGGAAACGCTCTCCCCGGAAGCGGCGGCTGCGGGTGGGACCGCTCAGGCGCAGTTGGGCAAGATTTCGGAAGTGTTCGTCCGCGTCAACCGCTCCTATTACGGTTCTCTCGGCCCGATGAACGGCACGCTGGAAGCGTTCGACTATGCACAGTCCACCGATGTTGACGGCGACTATGGGTCGGCCACGGCGGCCTATACCGGAGATATTCGCGTGCAGATCGAGATGGATTGGAACCGTCAGAAGCGGCTCCTGCTGAGGCATAGCGACCCGTCGCCATTTCATTGCCTGGGCTTGATTGCTGAAACGAGAGTGAGCGGCTGATGTGCATTATGGCGCTAGGTGGGCTTGCCGGCGTGCTTTCGGCGCTGGGAACCGTTGTCGGAGCAGCGGGGTCGATCGCGTCCGGCATTTCGGCGAACAACGTCGCGAAATACAATGCCGAGGTGGCGCAGAACAACGCCAATGCGGAGCGCCAGCGCGCGGCGTATGAGGCGGATATCACCAAGGGCAGGGTGCGCCAGGTTGTCGGTGCGCAAAGGGCCGCAGGGGCGGCTTCTGGCCTTGATGTGAGGTCGGGCACGCCTATTGCTGTGCTGGGAGATACGGCCAAATCGGGCGAACTGGACGTGCTGGCCCGGCTCTATCAGGGGGAGAGCGCGGCAGTGGCTTATGAGAACGACGCCCGGCGCATGAAGGCAGAGGGCAAGGCTTCGCAGATGGGCGGCTTCATCAATGCCGGAACATCGCTCCTGTCCGGCTTTGGCAACATGGCCGCGAAGCAGTATGCCAAGAAATACAACCCGATGGCGACCTGATGCCGAAGTTCCCAACATATGAGCGATCGGTGGGGCTGGGCGGGGGTGCCACGGCCTCCTATGCCTCGGATGGCGCATTCACCGCGCCTGGCCGTGCATTGGCAGGGCTGGGCGCAACTGTTGCCAATCTCGGCGAGACGTTCGGCGCGGAAGCGGAGAAGATCCGCAATACGCAGGATGAGGCTTGGTTTTCCAAGGCCCGCGCACAAACCGCAACCGAGATGATTGCGGCAGAGCAGGAGGCGCAGAAAGCGGCGACCGGCGAGGCAGGGACATACATTGCGGATGTCGGGGAGCGGTTCAAGACCAGTCGGGATACTAAGCTTGCGGAAGCGCCAAGCCCGCGCGCGCAGCAGCTCTATACCCAATGGGCGGACAGCTATGGCGTAGACCTCACTCAAAGGTCTACCCGGTTCCAGGCTGAAAGCGAACTGACAAAGCGAACCGGCGATTTCGCCGAGGCGATGAACGCGCATTCTCAGGCGATCTTTGCCGATCCTGATCAGTATGACAGCGTCTACAAGCGCGCGATGGACGACTTCGAGGGCGCCCGCAAATGGATGACGCCTGAGCAGGAGACGAAGGCGCGGGAGACGGTCGACCGCAACCTGAAGCTCTCGCGTGCGAAGAGCATGGCGCAGTTCAAGCCGGAGGACTTCCTTGCCGAGGTCGGCCGCAACGTTAAAGTGCCGGGCGGTCCTCAGCAGTGGCGCGAAGCCATCTCATCCATCGAAAGCGCTGGGTCTGGCGGATATGCCGCAATTGGCCCGCGTCATCCAAAGATGGGCCGCGCGCTGGGCAAATATCAGATTATGGAGTCCAACATTGGGCCGTGGTCGGAGAAGCATCTCGGCCGGCGGGTGACGGCTGAAGAGTTCATGCGCGATCCGAGCATCCAGGACGCGATCTTCGATGGCGAATTCGGCTCCTATGTGAAGCGGTTTGGCGACCCCGGTAAAGCCGCGCAGGCATGGATCGGCGGAACGGGTGGCGTGGGCAAGGTCGGGCGGAAGGACGTTCTCGGAACGAGCATCGGCGAATACGAGGCGAAATTCAATCGCGCCCTGTCCAAGCTAGGCGGCGGTGAGACGGAGATCAGGCAGGGCGGCGACTTCTCAAAAGACCCGCGCTATGCCGGCCTATCCATTGACGAGATCATGGCGTTGCAGAACGATGCGCAGCGCACGGTCAGCACCCAGCAAAGCACACAATACGCCTCGCTGAAAGACCAATTGGAGCTTGGAATTGCCACGGGCCAGATCACGGGCGAAAACCAGATCCTCGGCTCGGGGCTGAATGGTGGCGACCAGGCAACGCTTCTCGGCAAACTGCGCACTGCTCAGGAGGATGGCCGCAACCTCACGGAAGCATGGACCGCATTCCGTGACGGGTCTCTCTCGCTCGATTCCTACGACAGCAAGGCGAAAACCCTTGTCGATCGGATGGAACGTTCGCTTATGCAGGACAGTGGCGCGACGGGTGATGCGACGAGTGGGGCATCGCCAAGCGCTACCATAGGAGGGGCTGCGGAACAGCCGACCGGAGGTCTTGGTCGGAGTATCAGGTCCATTTGGACTGACGAGATGGTTCGCCGCACGGGCATTGTTCCGATCGGCACGGTGTCCGAGATCAATCGCGGGCTGGAAAGCGGTAAGGTAAAGGACGTGGCTGCCGCTGCTTCCCGCGCAGCGCGTATTCAACAGATTGATCCGGCCGCTCTCAGCAAGCGCGACAATGGCTCCAAGGCGGCTGACGCGGCCACGGCATTCAATCACTATGTCGATACAGTCGGAATGACCGAGGAACAGGCCGCGCAGAGGATTATTGATCAGCGCGACCCTGAAAAGGTGGCGGCTCGCAAGTCGCTGATGGACTCGGAACCGGCGAAGAAGTTCATCAAGGACAAGGCGTCGGAAGCGACAGTCCGCGATATCTTCGATCCCGGCGTGTTTGGCTTCGACCCTCAGTTGGGAGAGAACCCGCGCCAGGCAGCGGCGATGGTCGGTGAATACCGGTCGATCCTGGAAGAAAGCCTGTTCGACGCGAATGGCGATGTGGACCTTGCCAAGACATATGCGGACCAGCGCTTTGCGCTTCGCTATGCGCCATCCTCGTTCACACTGGCCGGCGACAACATCATCACGCGCCTTCCCCCTGAGCGGACCTATCCGGCAGGGCAGGACGGGACGCACGACTATGTGCGCCAACAGGCTATCGAGACGCTGAAGGCGGAGGGCGTCGAGACGGAGAAGGTGTTTCTCCAAGCCGACGAGAACACGGACGCTGACTGGCGGGCGAAGAAGCCCGCGCGCTACCGGCTGTTTTACGAGAAGGACGGGAGCGTGGAGATGTTCAACTTCCCGTTCTATGCCGTTCCGCCAGAGGGGGCAGGTCTGTCAGGGAACAAGGCAAAGTGGGAAGAGAACAAGGCGCAGTTGGAAGCGGGCCGCAACCGTGACAAGTCCTTGGACAACTTCCTTGACGGTGATCCTCTGACGGGTGGCAACTGATGCCCTTTGACCGGACCACTCCCCTTGATGGCGGATATGTCGGCGTGTCGGAATATGACAGGCCAGACCCGGCGTTTCTCGACACGTTGGGCGCGGCCTTCCGCCAAGAGAACCTGATCGGCTCCTACATCACTTCGGCGCGGCGGGAGGTGGACGACTTCTACAAGGTCGATCCGGCCTATAACCCCTTCGATGATCTCAAGGGCTATGAGGATTACGCCGACAGGTTCGAAAGCGCATTCAATCCGAATGCCGCTGCTGCGATCAAGACGGACATCGACAAGGAAAAGAAGGACCGCGAAATCCTCGCTGCGTCGGGCTGGACCGGTGTTGGCCTTCAGATGGGCGCGGCGCTTGCAGACCCGACCATCCTGCTCCCCGGTGGCGCATTGGTTAAGGCGGGGCAGATCGGCTACAGGACAGGCCGCACGGCTGTTGCAGTCGGTGCTGCAGCGGGCATAGGCACAGCGGTCCAGGAAGCGGGTCTACAGGCCACGCAGGAAATCAGGCCGGGATCAGAGTCAGCGCTTGCCATAGGCGGCTCCATGCTGCTTGGCGGGCTGGTAGGCGCGGCGGGCGCAAAGTTCTTTTCCAATGCGGAATGGAACGCGTTCTCGCGCAGCCTTAAGGACGATCTCGCGTCTGAAGTCCCGAACCCGGATGAGATTGTCGAGACGATCGTCACGCGGGCACAGTCGGCCGGCGCCGCTGCGGTGGGCGACAATATCAAGCTGGACGATTTGGGCGTCGGTGGGCCGCGCATCGCACAGGCTATTGCCAAGGCAACGGCGGCGGCGAAGATCAACCCCGGCATCCAGACCATGCTCTCGCCGTCGAAGAAGGTGCGCGAGACATATACACAGCTTGTCGATAACCCGATCTATTCCCGCATGAACATGGAAGGGCAAACGCTCGGCGCGGATGTGGAGAACCTGGTCAAGGAATACCAGCGCGGCATGTTGAGCCAGTGGGTCCGTTCGAGCCGCGACCTCTACAAGGAAGCCAAGACCGGCGGCTTTACCGGGACCAAGTCGGATTTCTATGAGGCCATATCGAAGGCCGGGCGCCGTGGCGATGTCGATCCGAACGGGAACGAGTTTGTCACGCGCGCCGCTCAGGAGGCAAGGGCCAAGGTCTTCGACCCGCTCCTGAAGCGCGCTCAGGCGATCGGGGTGCTGCCGGACGATATCAAGGTCGAGACGGCGGCAAGCTATGTCACCCGCCTGTGGAGCCGCGAAACGCTGGTCGGGCGCGAAGACGAGTTCCGGTCTATTGCGCGGGACTATTTCCGAAAGGAGATCGCGAAGATCCCTGCGGATAAGAGGCCGGATTTCGTCAACGAGGCGGACCTGAAGGATTATGTGGAGGAAGTCGTTTCGTCGGTATTCAACAACCTGACGGGGCGCGGGGCAGGGGATGCGCCGTCATGGCTGGTTCCGGTCAAGCGCGGGCCTCTGAAGGAACGCACGTTCAAGATCGCCGATGCCCTGGTCGAGGACTTCCTGGAAAACGACATGGAACTGATCATGCGCCGCTACACGCGCGTGATGGGTGCTGAGGTCGGGCTTGCCGAGAAGTTCGGCCGGGCGGATATGAAGGATCAACTCGACGCCATCGGCAAGGATTACGAGGCGCTGCGGAAGCAGGCTAAGACGCCGGAAGAGCGAGAGAAGCTGACGCTGGACGAAAAGCGGGACCGCAAGAACCTGGAAGCCTTCCGCGACATGATCCGGGGCACCTATCGGGCGGCGGAAGAGTCGTCGGAATGGTCGCGTCTCACGCGCGGCGCGCTGGCGTGGAACTACATGCGCCTGCTGGGCGGCGTGGTGATGACGAGCCTGACCGATGCGTCCCGGCTGCTCGGCGTTCACGGCGTGCGCAACACGATGAAGGAAGCCCTCCCGGCCCTTGTGTCGAATACGGAGGCAGTAAGGATCGCCAAGGCCGATGCGCGCGATCTCGGTGTCGTGTCGGAAACCGTCCTGCAAACCCGGCTGGCGTCACTTGCCGATCTGAACGATCCATACGCCTACGGATCGAAGTTCGACCGCTATCTGTCCAATGCGACCAATCTGTTCTCCAAGGCGACGGGGCTTGCCTGGTGGAACGACACGATGAAGATGATGGCGTCGGTCATGACGCAGAATCGCATCCTGAAGAACGCGGCGGACTGGTCGAAGGCTGGTGAGCGGGAACGTGCCTATATGGCCTTCCTCGGCATCAACGAGGATATGGCCGGGCGCATCGCCAAGCAGTTCGAAAAGCACGGGGTGGAAGAGAACGGCATTCGCGGCGCCAACATCTCGCAATGGGATGACGAGATCGCACGCCGTGCCTATGGCGCAGCTCTGGCAAAGGACGTTGACCGGACCATCATCACGAAGGGTGTGGCGGACACCCCTCTGTGGATGAAGACGAATTGGGGCAAACTGATCATGCAGTTCAAGTCCTTCGGGCTTGCCTCGCATCAGCGCGTCCTCATTGCCGGGCTTCAGGAGCGCCCGCACAGGCTGGCGGAGCAACTGGTTTTCGCCACGGCCATTGGCATGATGATCTCCTATCTGAAGTTCGTGGAACGCGGGGATATGGATGAGGCCGAGAGGCTTTTGAAAAACCCCGGACTGTGGATCGCGAACGGGCTGGACAGGACCGGAATTCTGTCCCTACCATTTGAGGTGTCGAACACGGCCGAGAAGCTGGGCGCACCGTTCGGCATCACCACGGCGATGCAGAAGATGGCAGGGGATGAAGATGTTGGCGGGCCAGTTTCTCGTTATGCCTCACGCAACAAGCTGGGCGCGGTGCTTGGGCCGAGCGCCGGGCTATTTCAGGATCTGGCCGTGATTGCCGAACAGCTTTCGAAGGGCGACCTGAAGCAGAGCGGGGCGAACGCCATCATCCGCCAGATCCCCGGCGCGACACTGCCGGGTGTCAGAAGCGCGATCCACCTCGGGGTTAAGCCCGCGCTTGTGGACGCGGTGGAATGATCTGGTTCGCATTCTTCGGGGCTGCTGTTGCCCTGTCTTATTGGGCTGGGCGCAATTCGCCCGGCTATGGCGTTGCCGTGTTCCTTGTGTCTGTTGCCCTGTGGCAGGTCGTGAACGACGGGCCGGGCAGTTTCCTGGAGCCGTCAGACTGCAACTACGGTCACGCCGCGCGCGACTGCTGACCTAACCGAACATCATCAAGCCATCCAAGCCGTCCTCCGGGGCGGCTTTTCTGCATGGAGAATCCGCATGGGCGACGTTAATCAATGGCAGTTCCCCCCCAACATCGCCGGCAAGGTCGTTGGCTGGTCTGACAACGGGAAAGAGTTGGTCAATCGAAGCGTCGATGACATTTCAAAAGTCCAGACGCAGTTCGACAAGCAGGGCGCACTCTATGCCGCCTCGACATATGGAACGGACGCGGCGACGAAAATATCCGGGACACTCACTGGCGAGCATACGCAGGCGAAGTCCCTGCTGCATCTCGAAATGGTCAACGAGGGGTCTGGTCTTGCTACCGGACCTTCGCGCGCTGGCTACACCTTTACCGCCGCCGCGTTCAAGGAGGGGTATCCGAACCTCACGGCTGCTGATGGTGAGATAGACACGTCACTCTTTACCTATCGACAGGTCAATGGCGATGTGTGCGCCATCCTTGGGAACGGGGTGATCATCAACGGTTTTGGCGCCTTCATGGAGGCGGCATCCCAATCCATTGATGCGGTGACGTTTGCCACGAAGCATTCCATCCAGATCCATGCCGCTGTTGTGAATGACCGGGACGGCGGGGAGTGGGGCTATGACTGCGCGAAAATGGCGGGTCAAGGCGGCACGGCATTCTATGGCTACAGCGCTACCGACGCCGGCTGGGATTACGGGCTACAGCTCCGGCACAAGGGGAAGACGCAGCTTGAACAGATCACGGCCAACGCTTCTCTGCGCATCTATCAGTTCGACACCCCCGCGAATTATTATGACATACGGGTGATCGCGGATGTTTTCACTCTGACCAACAGCGCCGGAGACAAACTAGGAATCGCGACTCCTGTGTCTGTGGGCTACACGCCGACCGCGACAGATGCGGATGGAGCGGATGCCCCCGTAGCAGCTACGATTTCTGGAGAATGGGAGTATGCCTCCTCCAAGGTGAGGAAAGTGTCGATCCAGGCAACCATGACGGATATCGGCGCCATGACCGGGGCAATTCGCCTCACTCTTCCGGCCACTGCTGTCAACCGGGGGACGTGCATCAAGTATTGGGTCGGGGAGAATCTCAACACTGGTGCCACCCTGCGCGGTCGTGTTCTGCCGAACACCGCCTATGTCTATGTCGTAAAAGCGAACGATAACAGTTTCCCGTGTGTCAACGGTGACCTGATCTACATCGCAGGCGAATACGAGACGGCCTGATCACCATAGCGGCGGCGTTGGCGGTTCCTGCCCAAGCCTAAGCATCAACAGCGCCATGCCCACAAGCGCGACAAGGCTGAGGATGCCAAGCACTACGAGTCCGATGTCCTTCCATGACAGGACGATCTCGCCCTTCCATCTGGCTCTGTCGCGCGTCAGTTCGTCCATATCATCCTCTCCGTTGCGGCAAGCCTAGACCGGCTCCCGCCCGACTTCAACACATAAGGAAACCGACATGGACCTCGACAAGGGCCACACGCGGCTCATCATCGATATGTGCCTGAAACACGGGCTGCTCCGCAATCAAGCAGCCTATGTGCTGGCAACGGCGTGGCACGAGACGGCGCACACGATGAAGCCCGTCCGTGAGTATGGCGGCGAAGCCTATCTCCGCAAGAAGAAATATTACCCCTACGTGGGCATGGGCTTCGTGCAGCTCACATGGCTGGAAAACTACAAGAAGGCCAGCAAGGAACTCGGCGTCGATTTCGTGTCAGATCCGAAGAAGCTTCTCGAACCGACCTATTCGGCGGAGATCCTTGTCATCGGCTCTCGCGACGGGTGGTTCACCGGCAAGAAACTGTCCGACTATATCACTCTGGCGAAGTCGAATTTCGTGGACGCCCGGCGCATCATCAATGGCACCGACAAGGCTGTGATGATCGCCGGCTATGCCAAGGAATACAACGCCGACCTGAAGCGCATTGGATACGGCGAGAAAACCTCACCCGTGCCCGTCCAACCTTCCCCGGCTCCGAAGCCAGCCGAACCCGTCAAGCCCGCTCCTGTGGCAGGGAAGGGCGGTTTCTGGGCAATCCTCGCGTCAATCCTGGCGAAGCTGTTCAAGCGGGGCTGAGGACTTCGCGCCGACAATATGCGTCATCCCGCTTTCCGTCTCGGCAATGAGGCGGTCGTTCCGGATGTAGAGCTTCACGATGTTGCTGTCGAAAGCCTCAAGATAGCTTGCTCCCGAACGCGGCTGGACTCCTTCCGGAAGGGGGAAGATCGGCGCTTCGAGGGGATACCAACGGCCTGAATATCTCATTCGCAAACCCTACCACATTCCCTCATTGGAGTGAACAGAAATGACGCCCGAAAGCATCTCGCCAATCCTCATGATTTTCGTGCGTTACGCCATCCACGGCGTCGGCATTTGGCTTGCCAGCAAGGGCTTCTCCGATAGCGACGTGTCCACCGTTGTCGATCAGCTCGCCTACATCGTCACCGGGGCGATCATCGCTGCGATTCCTCCAATCTATGCCGCGATCAAGCGCCCGTCCGTCAAGGCGATGGAAACCGCCAAGGCCGTCGATCAGCTTGTGCCAAAGGGCGAAGACGTGGTGATCAAGACGCCGGCTGGCGTTCCCGACATCGTGGTTCCGGGACAGGATAGGAAGCGCTGATGCTCGCCTCAATCGTCGCCAAGCTTCTCGGCTCTGCCGGGTTCGGCTTTCTCGACCGCGTTCTAGGCCATCTGGAGCGCAAGGCCGATTCCGAGAACGAACGTCGCAAGATCGATGCTGCGCGGGAAGCGTCATTCAACGCCGAAGCGGCGGGCGTCGTCAAGGCCGGGATGCAGTTCCCGATGTTTTGGGTGGCATGGTCCATTGCCGCTGTCCCAACATGCATCTGGCACGGATGGGGGATGATGGACAGCACCTTGAACGGCGCACTGCCTGACGTGGCCGCGCTTCCGCCGCAGCTCAAGGAATATGCCGATATCGTCTTTGGAAATATCTTCTACTCAGGAGCCGCACTAGGCGGGGCACAGGTCATCGCCACAGCCATTAGAGGCCGCAAATAACGAAGCGGGCTGACGCGCGACGGGCATCGTGCGCCGACCCTGACCAACAGCGATCTCCGGGACCGCCGAAGGCTGATGCACTTTGCATGCCAATGGTTCCTTATTTTCTAACACGGCTACGAAAGGAACGTAGGCATGGCGACTAGTGGCGTAGAGAGGACTTTGGGCATCCTGCTCGCGAAGGTGGAAGGCATTGAAA
>Ga0181338_1000037_pt1 | contig 42707 bp, 60 predicted proteins | sample Sp13VDMM110SD_FD_122168 | JGI IMG/M metagenome (GOLD analysis project Ga0181338, IMG submission 122168) | Freshwater viral communities from Lake Michigan, USA - Sp13.VD.MM110.S.D | ecosystem: Environmental > Aquatic > Freshwater > Lake | place: USA: Michigan | collected 2013-04-23
ACGCAGAAGTGTTCGCACTCTAAAAGAAAAAGCCCCAAGAACCTAAGAAGTTCAAGGGGCTTTTTTACGTCCATCTGATTCTTAATCCAGATTGTTTATCATGTAGTTCAGAGGGTCATCATCTCTGAGCTTGTCCATGAGAGCTTCTTTGCCACTCATATCAGTCTTGGCGATAGCTGACTTATAAGCAGACCGCCATCCTGTTGGAGTGCCATTGTTTCTAAAGTACTCTTCGGCCCATCCTGCAATACGCTCAGAATCTACAGTACCGTTCCTGATAGCTGTCCGCAGTTTGTTAACCACAGCTTGTCTGTTGTCCCGGTCCACTGTTCCATAGTACTGGTTCAGATGCTGTGCCTCACGGAGCTTAGCTTCTTCCATAGGGCGCAAGGCCATCACCCTAGCAATCATGCCTGTATTACTCCAGACCTCTTCAGCATTCTGTACAGTATTACCTGCCTTAGTCATGCTGTAGTCAGAAGCAAGTTCAGACATCCTAGCCAGTGGCCGACTCATACTTTGCAGTGAGAGGGCCTGAAGAATAGCTTGGCCAGTATCCTGATCCCCGCTAGCTACTGCCTTGCCTACTGAGCCTACTGCCTGCGCCATCTGAATAGCCATGTTAACAGCTACTACGTTATCAGCACCTGCTAGCACGTTAGGGAACCTAGGATCAACATCACCCCTAGTATAGAATGCAGCACCAGTCAAGTTGCTTGGCATTCCATAAAGAGCAAAGCTAGCACCAGTATCTCCCAAGGCACGATAGGTTCCTGTGGTAAGGTCTACGTTCTCGTCCGAGAAATTCTCTGCAATGGCCTTGCTTACGTAGTCAAAACCGGGCAGTGAGCTGGTTCCAAAGATCGTAGACTGCGCCATAGCTGCTTTCCCCAGCGTGCCGAAATCACGCAGTTCTGCGGCCCGATAAACTCCCTGTGCAAGCGTCAGCATGTACGTTTGAAACAGGCCCATAGCCACGCCCATTGTCCCCTGAAAGAACGCAGGTCGCTGAGACGCCGTGTAGTTTCCTAGTGCCTTATCCATGAAATCACGAGCAAAGATCGTAACTCCATTATCTCCAAGCTCAGGGTACAGACGCTTTGCCAGTGCTGCTCCAGTGTTCATCATGATCTTACGGCTGAACTGCTCAGAATTATCCGCAGTCCACGATGCCCACTCTACGACTTTAGAATCCAGTGCGTTCTCAATCTTAGCAATAGCGCCTTTCTCAAAACTGCGTGATGCACGCAGAACTTCCGAGGCCTCGGACACTAGTGGCTTGAAGTAGCCAAGCTTCTCCCACTTCTCATTGATAGACTTAAAGCGCGGAGAATTCATCTGCCGAATACCTTCGAACATGATCTGCGAAGTAGGAACTTTAGCAGTACCTCGTTGCACGCCCATGAAAGATTCTGGCATATTCTTAGCATTAGCCAAGGTAGTCAGAATAGGCATACTCATAAGGTTCACAATGGGGTGAGCCAGTTCCCCGAAGCGCAGAGCAATAGTAGCGGCAAGTGCGTTAGATGCTGTGATGATCCGCTTGCTAGTATCAGGCGTATCCAAGAGAGTAGAGACTCCATACTTCTCAATAGCTACAGCACGATCATAGACTTCGAATGGATTAACAACACCAGCCTTCTTCAGCTCCTTCTCAAACACCTCATAGTTAAAGCTCTTCATTGCCTCTGGATCAAGTGCCTTCTTCGAGGAGAAGGGATTCTTAAACCGAGGAGAAGCTGCTAGCTTAAAGGCTGTACCTACTGCATTAGCGCCCATAGACATGCCAACTTCAAAGCTCTTGTTAATGCTTCTCCAGCCCTCGTACTCACCGAGAGAAGGATTACCCAGCAACAAGTTCTTCATAGATGCAGCTGCATCCTTAGGAGCTTGAGTAATACTCCTGACAAATGAGAGAGTCTGACCTTCTGTAGCAGCCTTGTTAATTACAGAGAAGTTATCCAGAGTATCTGTAATGTCCGAGAGTGCCAGATCAGCCAAGTTCCTTACTTGAGCATTGATGTAATGCTGATATCCACCAGCGGTCTCAGCCAGCACATCAGTAGAAATCTGAGGAATAGCTGAGGCACCAGTACCAGTCTTAGCCAAACCCAGATCAGCACGTTCCATTTGCACAGAATCAAGACGCCCATTGAGTTTACTCCACCATGCTTGATTATCTTTCTTGACAATAATCAGGTTCTCATTCTTCTGGAGCTCTGGGGAAAAGGTTCTAATAGCATCATCAAGCTCAGCCGCAGTCTTACCCCAGAGCATCTTGGTAGTATCAGCAGCACGATCATGCACATAAGCAATGAACTTATCTACAGGATTAAAGGAAGGAATCCAGAGCCCAATGTCGCTAAGATTAGCAGAGCCAGTAATTCTCCGAGAGACAGATGAGAGTTCATAAAGGTCTTTAGATGCCACTTGCATTTGCGTAAGAAGCTTATCCGCTGCTTCCGTCGCCACAGTAAATGGTTTGCCATTATAAGTTACCGGTTCAAGTACCATCACAGGCTTGCCGTCTTCTCCCAGCTTCTCAGCCTTCTGCCAGAACTGCTTATCCTTATAGGTTCTCCAACCTTTCAAGCCAGCGTTCAGGTTATGGGCCACAGAATATTCTGTCTTCGAGGCCAAATCCTTGGACACACCCGCCATAAATTCAGTGATAGGCTTTAGAGTAGTTGTCTCAAGATCGTTAGCTACTTTCTGGAAGTGCTTGCCTGCCATAGAGAAGATAGGGCCCAGCTCTCCCATATTCCTAGCTGCCTGATCAGCAGACGTGAGGAAACGATTACCAGCTGCTTCGTTGGTAATCTTAGAGAGGTTCATCCGGGCAATATCAAAAGCCTGCTTCATATCTTCAAAGATGAATTTGCCAAGCTCTCGAACAGCAAGAGAGCCTGAGTTCATCATAGCCGCTGACTTAATAGCGCCATCAATGTTAGTCAGAGTACGGGCATTCAAGTTAGCAGCGCCTTGAGTGTAAGCTACTTTCTTCAAGTTACCTGCCAGCTCAATAGGCCTATTAGTAACGCGGTTAGCGGCATCTACATCAGCACTAGATTTGAATGCAGAAATCTCAGGAAGCTTCTTGAAAGTATCCACGCTACGATCAGAGGCAATAAACTGATTTACAGATGCTTCTGGGATATTAGCGCGCTTAGAGATAACAGTAGGAGGATAGCCTTTAGAAATAAGAGAAGTAACAATAGCGTGCTTCTGCTCAGCCAGAGTATCTTTCAAGTCCTGCAAGGTAGCAGTGATACTAGTAGGACGAGTTACGCCATCTGCTGCAAGCGCGTCTTTACCTGCCAACTTTACAGTAGCAGAATTAGCAAGGTCTTGAGAAGTAGAAAGCCTAGAGATGATAGCTTGAACTTGAGGAACATCTCCAGGAGCAATCTTAGACTTGCTAAGGTACTCTACTAGCTTGGCGTCATCTAGTTTCTCGAAGCGCTTAACCCAAGCACCAAACTCAGCTTGTGTTGCTGCAGTAGATTTAGCAAGTGAGCTAAGGGAATATTCTACGTTAGGCACGAGACTGTTAGCAGGAAGCAAGCGATCAAGTTTCTTATCGTCGAGCTGAAGCGCTGCCATGCCAGCATAATGCTGCACGTCAGTAGAAGTACCGAACTGGCCAGTCTCAGGGAAGTACACAGATTTAACAGACTGCATCTCACCTGCTTTATTGACAGCCTTGAGTACAGGTTCTTTCATGAGCAGATTATTAATCTTGCCCATTGCCATAACTTCAGGAGCTTCGATATGCTTGATCTTTTCTACTCCCCAGAAACCGGGACCAGCATTCATAGTGTCCATAAGCGCAAGCTTAGAAGGCTGATCTAGCTCTTTAAGCGCAGGATCAAGCATAGCTTCGAAGATCTCAAGCTGCTCCTTCTGCATCTCACGCTGAGTCTTAAGAGCATAGCCATAGGTAAGATCATCGAACTCAGTCTTACCAATCTCCTTACGAGCTTTGATGATGTTATCAAGATTCTTGACATTCAAACCAAGAGTCTGCACCTTCGTAGCTTCTGGCATAGCTGGGCCAACAGGCTTAACTGCGCCAAGAATCTGCTGAAAGGTAGAAGTCTCTACTGCGGCTGTAGCCTTCCGAAGCTGGTAAGCATCAGAGATAAGACCAAAGGTCGAGCCAATGCCTCCGCCAAGAGCTACGCTCAAAGCAAAGTTAGACACTGGGTCTTCCATGTAATCTTCCATGTAGCTATGAGCATTCATAGTACCCAGAATAGCAGCCTCAGCAGCCACAGCATCGGCAGTCTGATTAGCTACAGTCTTGCCACGCATACCCCAGATCAGCTGCTTGTACTTGGTAGAGTCCTTAGCGCCATTAGCAAAGAGCTCAGCTGCCGCAGCCACATCACGCTTCTTGCCTAGCGTAGTAAACCAGTTAACAGCCTTAGAGCCATTACGCATAGCATTCATACCCTTGACAGCCAAGCCGCCGGGCAGAATAGCGCCACCAATGAGAGAGGCAGTCTTAATAAGATCAGGATTCTCTTGATAGATCTTAAGAGCATCTCCGCTAATGCGGCCCAGAAGTTCTTCTGTTTGCACTTCATCAGTACCTGGAAGGGAGTTCCAAATAGATGCACCAATATCTACTGCGGTTGCAGTGACTCCACCAGTGATGGACTGAAGAATATTGGTTTGAGAATCAGAAGTATTGCTAATGAGACCAGAATTAATCTCAGTATCGAAAGCTTCTTCACGTGGAAAAAGAGAATCCATGATCTTATCTTTCTAGTTAATTGCCGAACAAGTCAGCGATATCTTGAACAGTGAGTGCATTAGCTCCTGCACCCCAGACACTACGGTACCAGTCTGCCAGCTGGCCTTTTTCCTTAGCAGCTGCATCAATACGAGCCAGGACTGCCGCAGAATCAATGCCACCAAACACACTCTTAGATTGCTGCTGAGCTGCTTGGCGAATAGCTTCTTTGAACTCAGAGTACTTCTTCAAGCTCTCAGGTCCAGTAGCAGCTCCTACATAAGCAGTCAGCACAGAATCAATATCAGTCTTACCTGAAGTAGTAAGAGCTGTTTGAGTGGCCGCTTGGATAGCAGGGTTAGGAATATTCCAAGTAGTCACATCAGCTGCAAACTTAGCAGTCTTCTGAGCTCGGAAGGCAGTCAATGCAATATCACTACGAAGACTAGCATACTCAGCCTTTTCTTCTTTAGTGGTACCAGAAGCCAGTGCATCGTAGCGTCCAATAGCTTTTTTACGAGCAGCTACCTTATCGCCAATAACACCTGAAGTAGTAGACATAGCCCATGCTTGAACAGCAGCTGGATCATTGGCCAAGCTCTGCATGGAGCGAATCTCTTGGTCAATAACATCAGGTGAGCGGCCAGTGGCTACTGCTTCTTCTTGCACAGTCAGGGCACGAGCCAGCTTATTTCCACGAGCAGCAAGCTTGATAATGTCAGCTGGGTCAGACTGAATGAGCTCTTTGAAAGCTGGGTCATTGGTCATCTGGCGCTGAAAGTAAGCTACCATCTCACCTTGGTTATCAGGCTTGTTAGCGAGCTCAGGGTTCAGCCGAGCCATAATCATCTTTTGCTCAGTAGAAAAGCTATCAAATCGCTCAGCATCTTGAATGTCTTTGATCTCTTTCTTACGCTCAGCCTGTGCACGAGTAGTAGCATCAAGACCTTCCTGCTTTCTCTCAAGCAAGTCAATACGCTTAAGATCAGCCTCGATGTTAGAAGCTGTTGAACTCAATCGTGCAGCACTGATGTTAGACTTCTTCCAGTCCTCTGCTACTTGACGTGCTTGTGCTTCTGCCTGAGCTACCTCATTACGAAGAGCAGCAGTGTTCTTAGAATCGCCAATACCCGGCATATAACCGGGTTGATTCATATCAAGTTCCTCAGAAGCTTGCAGACGAATCCGCATAGCAGGAAGGCCTACTTTGTTAGCTGCGAAGGTAAGAGCCTGCGATTCAATACGAGCACCTTCTTCAGCTAGAGAAGTACGAGCTACAGCAGCCAAGCCCCTAGCTTCTTCAGGAGTCTTAGCATCTCGAATCTGCTGCTGCAAGGTATCCAAGGCTGCTGAGCCAGTAGCGCTCATAGGATTAAAGCCATAGACCTGACGCTGGCTCTGTGGAGTAGGCTTTCCATCAGCGCCCACATTAGACAGCATGACCTGGCCAGTCTTCTCATCACGAGTAGCAGTAACTCCATGCTCAGAAGTGTACTGGTTAACACGATTAACACCTCCCTTGGTATTAGCAGTACCGTCACGATAGACGTCACGGAAGCCATCATCTCCCAAGATTTCCTTACGAGCCTTAGGGTCTTGCAGAAGCTTATCTACATCACCTTGTACACCCGCATAAGCAGCATCAATAAACATGCGCTCTTCTGGAGTTACAGGTTTATTGTAATCCCCATTGCCCATAGAGGGAGCTGCTGGAGTAGCCATAGGACCAGTCTGGCCCATTCCATTCAGAAGAGCACGGGCTGCTTCTACGGAATCAATCTTTCCAATGTCAGCCTGAAAGAATTGTCCAGACGCACGGAAGAGTGGATCAACTGCTACAGGAGCTCGTTGCCCACGATTAGTTTGACCCATGGCTCCAAGAAGAAGCTCAGCCTCACGAGATGACGTAAGATTCATAGGATCTGCTTGCATAGCAGTAGGAGAAGCCATCGAGCCAGTCTGGCCAATAGCCGACAGAAGCAACGCAACCTCCTGAGGATTACGTGCTTGCCCAAGAAGTTGAGTAATATCTGTCATGTTGTTTCCTTAACGCATTGTGTTTTTAACAGCACCTACCAAGCCTTCGCCAACTCCTAAGAAGCCTTGAAGTACCTGATCGATAGAAGGAGTAGAGCGACTACGGCCATCAACAGCTTTATAGAGCTGATAAGGGATTACAGATGCAGCAATAGGAAGAGCCATTAGAGGGTTCTCCATAGTTGCTTCTCTTGCAAACGCTCTGTGCTCATATGGACTAATCAGATTCTGCTGCTCACTAGGCACTTTAGATCGTGCACTATAGAGTAGAGAGTGCGGAATCTGAGCTAAGTCCTTGCTGGTAAGGGAAAGCAGAGCTTCTGCAATCCCGTCCGCAGTTCCTAGGTTGCGATCCATAGCAGCTCCTTAGAAGGTGAATCCGCCGCCGTAGAGATTATTGATGCCGGGAACATCATTAAGACTCTGACTAGGGCCAAGACCTTTGACAATCTTAGCAACAATCTGGTCATCACTACGAGCAGGGCCAAAGCTAGTAGGAGCAGTAGTACGCTGAGTATTTGCATTAGCCAGAATACCACCGGGGCGAAAGAAGAAGCTATCCGTAGAAGGCATTCCCAGCGTAGAATCTGTGCGTCCGCCAGAAGCTCCAGTAGAACGACCTCCGCCACTTCCAGCTGCCCCTGTAGTATCAGCAGTCTGCTCAGACTCAGAAGCTTGCATCAGCTTGATAGCGTTCAGGATAGCTTCTGTGTTACCAGAATCCTGGCTCACCAAGCTAGCAAGAATCTGGCTAAGATTAGCACCGACCCCGCCATAACCTTGCACTGCTGCTACACCCTGAGCCGAGGCGGCTTCTGCTGCGCGAGCATTAGCATCATTAAGCAAGAGGGCTCGCATAGAGTTAGCAGAAGTACCAGATCCTTCCGCAGCCCGAGTAATGCTAGGAAGAGTCTTCTCCATAGCCTGACGCAGTGTCTGGGCAATAAGCCCCTGAGCATCTGCCAAAGCAGCTTCTGGACTAAAGCGTGCACGAAGGGCTTGGTTGGCGTTAATCTCTCCCCCAATACGAGCCTCTCGCTGCTGCATATCAGCAGTGCCTCCAGCCATAAGCTGTTGCAAAAGGACAGACAAAGCGTCAGTGCTCTGCTGATTTCCATTAACAGTACGAGTAGTTTGAGTAGCCATAATGATTACCTCTTTCCTTGAATGATGCCACGATATTCCATGTAGCTAATATCAAAACGCCCACGAATCTCAATGTTGTGCCACTTGCCAGTAGGAAGACCGTTCAACTGAATGTTATCTTCATCTGTGTATGCTACAGATTTAGAGAATCCAGCTGTAAGATTCTTACCTTCCAGCGAGGCTTTCACAGTGACGATGCCAGTGCAAGGAGTCTTCATGTGAATTCTAACTTCTTCCAAAGCTGTCATGCCTTGGCGGTAATAACCTACTTTGCCGTAGGTAATGTAAGAGTCAGTAGGATAACCATCAAACAGTTTTAGAATCCCGCCTTCTTCTAACAGTCCACCCAGTATACCAAACCTAGCATATGATTGCTCCGATGGACCAAAGGTGTTGATAGGCGAGTAATCAATCAACTGGCGGTGCCTTCCATTCTGCTTACCCCATTTCTTAAGATGCATGTCATAGACAAACATACCTTCGAAAGTAGGATAGTAAGGTTCTACTGAGCCATCCTGCAGAAAGAATGTACCACTGGGAATAGTAACAGACTGATCTGGCCAGTTAATAGTTACGTCAGGAGTACCAGGAATAATGAAAGGCTCAAAGGGCTCTGAGCAGAATGTCCCATCATCACTAATATCTACAGGATTCCCATTAGGTGCTTGCCTTGCATCTGACCCAGCTGGGTAAGTAGCGGGCTCTGTACAATCTCCTGCGGGTAGAATGGTAGTGCCATCATCCCAGCCAGTAAGTTTGCAATAACCACTATCTGGTGTAGGGGCAATAGACTTCCCAATTCCTACGTTGTACACGTTAGTAGCTTTAGTAACCTGCCAACGATCTGGGATGGTGCAAACACCAGGACCTGTCACAGTAGCATCTACAGGGCACACAGTTAGCACGTTAGCACTTACTACAGTAGGAACGTTACCAGCAGTACCAAACACTTGATATGTGATTGGCTGTCCAGAACTATTCGTAGCAGTGATACGGATATCATGAGTACCGCTAGGGATAGGAGTAGCTGGGAAGTCGGTATTCCACCTCAGAGTAATAGTAGCAATAGCATCAGTGCCAGTGTTAGTGGAACCTCCGCTACCAGATGCTTGCCAAGTAGTAGGGCCGTCATCATAAGGGACAACGTGAGAAGGTTCAAATACAGATCGCTCTGTCAATGAGCCACGCATTCTAACGTTAATAGCGCCAATAGCATAGCGAGTCAGCCAGAATTCACAAGGACTCCAGCCGAATTGAGGCGGACTGTACTTAGTAACATAGTCACCAAGATCACAGTTGTAGTTAACAGTAGTAGTCACTGCCGAAGATTCGTAGCGCTGCACTTGAGAAGAATGCCCACGACCGAGAATGGCACTCAAGTAACCTTTAAGAGCTGCATCTTCTAGTTGCCAAATAGCAGTCTGGGCTGCCACGAATCGTTCGATAGTCCAGCCACCTACTACATAGGCGTCTGAGCCGGCTACTTCGCGCTTATTAGTAGCATCCACTGAGGCACGATCAAGTGATCCTTCTGCGCCGGGGCTCATAGGATAAAGAGCACCTGAGGGCCATTGTGGGGCCGAGCAGGGAATAGTAACCCAGTTAATAGCATCTGGGTCACGGTTACCAGAATCGCTCAAGTAGGCAGTATAGACGGGACGGTAAAGCTTAGATGGATCCCCATCGCTAGGCTGCTGAAAAGCTCCGTTGCTAAGGCCATTAAAGATAGGACAGAAGCCTGAGCTACCTTTGGTCTGTGCATCTGCTATTGCATCAAAGATGTTAAGATTGGCTCCCGGGAAAGTAATTGTAGTAGCAGGAATAATCTCATCCGAGAACTGTGGAATCCCGTTCACGAAATCAGGATCAAGTGAGCGAATGCAAAGATACCGGCCCTCCATAAGATGCAAGTACTTAGGTCCTTCTGACTCGTTCAAGTAGTCTGTGACTTCAGGAACAATGATCTCAGGACGTGCATTCTCGATCTTAAACAGGCCAATATTGCTGTATGCGTAGTGGGTAGTATCTGGAATAGACGCCACGCACTGATCACGATAAGCAATACCTGCACCTGAGATAAGTGTAGTAGGTTTCCACTGGAACAGAGATTCTGACTGCTCTTGGATAAAGACAATGCTACGGGTAGCGTAGACAATGAAGCCATCACCATGGGGCCGGATGTTTACAATACGACCCACAATAGCAGAAAACACCGAAGAACCAGCTAAGGTTTCCAGTGAAGGCTCAAAATCTTGGAAGTCATCGAGGTTAGACCATCCGATAGAATCAGCAGAGTCCCAGAAACCCAGCCTATTTCCAGCACGAAAGATTCCAAGCTGCCCATCCATATTGAGAAAAGTAGGAACCACACTAGACAGAGTGAAACCAGGAGCAGAAGCACTAGAAACAATCTTCTGATAACTTGCAAAGTTTTGGCGATAGAGATAAAGTTCATCATTGATGATCGTATAGCTCCATGCAAAATGATCTTTAGCAATGCGATCAAAAGGCATTGCCAGAGCTTGGGTCCACGCACCAGCAATATCAGCTGCCTTGTACCAGATGCCACTATCGCAGAGAGCAATCAGAATGTTCTCCATGGAGTTGTTCTGATAGATGAACACGTAATCTACCAGCTCCTCTAGTGCATCAATACCGAGAGTTTGATTGGTACCAAAGTAGCTACGATAGCCATAAGCAGTTGGCAGGAAGTTATAGCCCTGATAAGCCATGACAGGCACACGAGATTCAATATCTGTGCGCGAATACTCATGAAGGCTATCAGGAAATGCGTTAGGATTAACGGGAATGAATGTCCGAGTAACATCGATAAACCTAGTGTTTTGGTTATTAGCCATAGTTACCTCAACGTGAACCTAATTGACGACGAAGGCCCAAACCGGCCCATTTCTGAATATTCTGAATAGTGCACCAGCCGCTCTTGGCTGACAACGTTACGATGCGAGCATTGCCAACAGCAGGGAGCTTCATTGTAAGGATTACCCCTTCTGGGACAATGATACCACTGGCAATAGAACCTCCTGCTACTGGATGCGTAATAGCAGAGGCAAAGTCAATAATCAGTGCAGTGGTGGCAAAGATCGATACCAGATCATATTCATCCGGAATATCAATGGCCACAGAACTAGAATGGGCCACTGGAATATACAAGAGCCCCTTAGGCCTTACAATGTCCAGTGGAATCGACTGAGCATCTTCTGTACTAAGTGGGTAAAGCTGAAGCTCAGCCGATGTAGCCATTATGATTTCTCCGAAAGATGATTGATAGTGGCATCCTTCTCTTTGCTGCTTCGAGTAGATCCAAACTCAAAGTTATAGATAGCATCGAGATAGCCGAGGAAGCGTCCAAGGATAAGAGTTACAACACCCTTAGCAAACTCATTGATGTTAGGATCTGACCACACAATGTAGAAGAGCCAGGCCACAATGGCAAAGGCCAAGATGAACATGATGTTAGCGCGATGATTATACTTGCCATTCGTAATGAATGCAGTATCCCGGATGCGGGCAGAATTAACATCAGCTAGATAGAGCTTTTCCATCTCAAGATCATTGGCAATCATCATGATCTTAAACTCATAAGCTTTCTCCTGCGAGGAAGCAAAGATGGTAACAGCTTCTTCGATAGAGCCAGCACCCGAAACAGAGGTAGCTACTTCCTCAATTTTATCTAGCACAGATTTAGGAGCACCTGATTCCCCAACTCCTAAGAAGCGAAGGATAGAAGGTGCAAACTGAGCCAGAGCCAATACAGCAGGCAAGATAGGCATGTTAGTCCTTAAGAATCAATAGCGCCATAGCGCAAGTTACCTGCAATTCTACGCATCCAACCGGCTCCATGTTGCTTCCAGTTCTTAAGCTTGGTCATGAACTCAATTCGCTCAGCATTGAAGCGTAGAATCTGATCAGTCTCACTCATAGTCTGCGAGGCAAGAAGAGAAGCCGGGCCGAAGTGGCCATCATCAGCTACATCCAAAGCTCTCTGAAGAAGTCTGATAGATTGCGATATGCCAGAGTTAACTGCCGAGTCAAGTAGCTGGTAAGCCGTGCCATCATGTAAACGTTCCCCTTTAATAGGAAGCCAGAAGTCTCGAAGGTAGATTGCAACAGCCTGATCCCGTGTAAGATTTTTAATGTCTACGTTAGGGTAGCTACGTTTTGAGATGCCCCAATTAGTCTCACCGCCGGGATCATCAGGATCATTTACATAACCACCTTCATGGCCTAGAACTCGGTCAATGCATTTCTTAAAGTCCATGATGTTTCCTGTCATAGATACAGAGCACCAGTAGCAACTGCGCCACCAGTAGAGCCTGGGAAGTAAGCGGCACCAGCTCCTGTGCCAGAGATGAGACTAAGCTGAGCTGCGTTATATCGTTGCCCAGTCACAGTGAAACCTCCTAGCGTATAAGTCTGCCCCGGCATCATTGCATAAGAGCCACTGCCTAGTAGAATAAACTGGTTAACTACCATGTTAGCAGTAAATGTAACTGTCAAAGTAGCATGATGTACTCTACCACCTTGCGATGCTGTGATATGGTTAGAAGTTGTACCTGAAATGTTATAATTACCCATTGCGTAAATTATTGCACCAGAGGCACAGTTTATATGCGCAAGAGTTGCTACTCCGAAATCTAGCCCAGAATGATAGATTACATTACCTACACCGTTAAGCCACAATGAGATTTGAGTGCAGGTAATCTTGAAGTTTTTAAGAATCCACTGAGCTGGCTTATCTCCAGGAATGTTAAAAGGAGCACCACCTTGCAGTCTTCCGCAGATGAACGCTGAGGTACTAGCAGCTACGATATTAACATGCACGTTAGCCGGAGTTACTGCATTACCCTGAATGATAGGAATCAAAGATCCTACAAATGGCTTAAGAATAGCCCCTGCTGCGTAGCTGCCATCTTTGATTTGGATAGTAACCTGATAGCCGGCAGTGTCTAGCGTATAAGCTACTACGTCTACTGCTTTCTGGATTGTAAGAAACGCACCACCAGCTGAGTCCGTAAGACCTGTATTAGCATCATTACCGTCTGTACGCACATAGTACGTAGTATCAGCAGCCAGAATAGTTCTACCACCCCCACCTCCGCCGCCACCTGTAGAAGCAATAACAGGATTAAAGGGATCAGTGTTATCTACAGTGATGTTAGCGCCTGCAACTACAGAAGACACGCCACCAATAGCCAACTGCCACGTAGGCCCTGTATGATCTACTAGATAATAGAAAGCATTATTATCAAGCTTACGAGCAAATTTGCCCTCATCATCAGCAGTGACAATGAGGGCATTAAGTGCGGTAGTATCTGCTACTTCCCAGTTCTGGATTCGGTGAACATCACCTAAGCCTACGTCTTTGTGGAGCATACTAGACTTTCTTAAACAGTATCGAGAGGCACAGAGTACGCATACGCTGTGAGAAGATCACCGGAGACAGTAGTGACTAAAGCTCCGGCAATCATAATTGGTTCGTACACTGGAACTAGGAAGCTATCACCGACAATATCAATGATCTCCGAAGGCTCCAGTGCACGAGTTAGGCTTTTAGCATAATTAGGATCAGCCCATGACATGATTATTCTCCAGATCGTTTAATAGCTTCTTTAACAGATTCACGGAAGATGAGCCAGAGGATACCAGCGGCAACGCTCATCTTAGCAATCCACACTGAGCAATATTCCACCCAGCTCATTACCTTTAAGAAGCCCTTGATGTTTGTATACATCTCAAGAAGCTCCTTGTCTGCCTGCTCTCTGGTGGAAAGCTTATCCGTTATCTCTGTTAGTTGATCCTTAAGCTCATCGAATTTGCTGTCAATTTCTTTATCCGTCATGCTGATTACTTCGGGTGTAGTCATTGTTAAAGATCATAGCTGCATCAGTAGCCAGGGCAAAAGCCTTCTGCGAGGACTGAGCGTCGCCAATATCGTTAAAGATTACAGATGCTGCACGTTGCAATACAGCAGACCAGTTACCATTGAGCATCCAAAATGTAGGAGCTGCATCCGTGAGGATAGGGGGATACTTGTAATAGCCAAAGTCAAGAGCAGAAGCACTAGCTCGAAGCCTCACGTTAATAGAGTCACCTGAGATATACCACTTATCTAAGAGCTCGCAGTCCTTAGTAAGCTTCAGGCTAGTAACTTCATCTACATACTTCTTAAGGCCGCCATACTTGAGGTAGGAGACCTTGCGGAAGCGGGTAAGATCATCAATAGTGATGATAAGCTCAAAGCCAGCTGGTGCAATAGGCAATGAGACTTCTACCAGATCACGACGAAAATCTGATAGTGTTGAATAGTAGAGAACAGCAGCATTGACTTCACGGCGAATGTCAAGAATCTTATCTGGCCTCTTAGTCATGCTAATGATCTGTGTGACAATCTCCGTAAAGTTCATGGCTTATTCCTCGCTAGGGATAAGAGCTACCAGACCGCGATCTTGCTTAAGCAGATACGCAAGCAGCTTCTTTTCTTCTTCAGTCTCAGGGACCAGCACACCAAGCTTGTCTGGGTGGACTTTAGCACCAGAGTTGAGAATGAGATACTTCTGACGCTGCATCAAGTAGGAGCCAGCTGGGTACTCTTTGTATGCATCAAGCATATTCTGAGTAATCTCTGGCTCAGGAGTAGGACTGGCGGTAGACTGGGAAACAGAACCTTCTGCACCAGTGAGAATCTGAGGTTTCACAGCATCTTGTGCTGCTTTTTCGCGGGCCTTCTGGGCCAGCATATCTTGGAGAGACATGATACATCCTTTAATCAAAAGCCCTTCTACTCTAATTGTTCCCAGAGGAGCCAACTGGATAGAGTAGAAGGGTGCCAAAACGGCTAACTCACCATGAACCTATTAGGCGTCAGCAACACCTGCGGTCAAGCCATAGATCACTGCACAGGCGTAGGGGTTGATAAGCTCGACAGCCAATTCAGTCGTCAGCGAGCCGCCAACAGAATCAGTACCGCTCTCAACAATCTTACCACCGGTGTTGTAATCTTCAGGCTTCGTATCGCGGCCATCCATGTAAGCCAGCTTGATAGCAGGCATGTCCAGAATGACAGCCATACCCGAACGATCCAGACCATTCAGCAGAGGATGAATCACCAGATCCAGAGTACCTTGGTACATAGAGAAGCTGGTGTACTTCATACCGAACTGGGTTTCGTTCTGCATAATCTGCACTTGGCCAGACTTACGACCAATGTCAGTGATGACCTTGATTGCAGTATTATCACCTACCAGCACTCGTCCCTTAGGATTGCCGACGTTAGCAGACGAAGTGAAGGCAGGCTCCACCAGCGTAACCAGCTGAGAATACGAAGTCGTAGAACCAGCGTTGTTGCTGTTCTCAGGTGCGTACTGCTCAATAGCATCCAAGATACCTTGGGTCGAGTGGATTGGAGTAGCTCCAGTCGTGTCCATCTTAGCCTGGCCCCAGATCAGAGCCGACTCAATGTCCACAGAATGGAAGCTCATGCAATCCTGACGGCTTTCAGCGATGTTGCTATAACCCATCTCAGCAACAGAAGCACGAGCAGTATCAGTCAGAGCCCAAGCATTGCGGAAGATCTGCGTGTAGTTAGGGACATACACCGTGGACATACGGCGGGCCGTAGGACGAGTAGAACCCTCTTCAAACGCAGTACCAACCTGAATCCAAGGATCATTCAAGTTAATAGCAGCTGCTGCAACACGACCGAATGCACGGGTGATCGTAAGATCGGTACCGTTCACAACAGCCGTAACACGCACGTTCTCCAAGGTACGTGGATTATGCAGAACCATGCCAGCAGTGACGCCGACAGTAGAAGCAACCACAAGGGTAGTAGCGCCTACAAGGGCAGCAGCCGACACCAGCGTAACGAAGAGCATCGTCTTGCTGAAGTAGCCATGAGTAGAAGCCTTAGCCCGGCTGCGACCTGACATAGAAGTCAGACCGAAGATAGGCGCAGAGCCGTTAGGGAAACTACGCAGGATCTTGTCCGCAAACGAGCGGGCATTAAGTTCTGCGGGGTTGCCAGTATTGGTGTTAAAGACACCTTTTTGAAACACGGACATGATATTTAAATCCTATAAAGAATGAACTTAGTTTGCATCAAAGTACTTGTCCCAATCGACTGACTGGTTCTGAGTATTCTGTTGCGGTTGATTTGCTTCGGGGTTGAGTGCGCCATAAAGATCAGCAACATATTGCTTAGCCGCTACTGCCACCTGTTGAGGTGACGCATCGGGATTAGCTGCTTGATACTTCTTAGCAATCTCCACCAGTTGTTGACGAACAATAGGGCTCTTAGCCCCGGCACCACCAGTAATCTCGCCCATAGTAAGTTCTTCACGAACAAGACTAGGGAGTCGTTTACCGTTGAATTCTTCGCGCATACCGACAAACTTATCTGTCATTGCGCTGCTATGCTGAAGTGAATTACGATAAGCTTCGCGGCCTACGTGATTCATGATATCCATAAAAGACTTCATGTCACCGCCCATAGCCTTTTGCATGAGATCAGGTGACACGTTCTTGGTAAAATCCAATTGACCAGTAACAGTATCTAGTACCTTACCATCAATAGAGAAGCTAGGAGCTACTTCTCCCTGCTTATTTGGATCATTAGTGAACATTGTAGCATAAGCAGCCATCGGATCTACAGCTTGATTGGAGCCGTTGACATTGCTGTTCGGAGTAGGATTACCATTAGGTTGCATACCCTGCTGCGATTGCGGCGCTGGAGTATTAGGACCTTGGCCGCCACCCGGCTGTTGGTTGTTCTGAGGCTGCTGATTGTTTTGAACAGGCTGTTGGGCTGGCTTAGTAAGACCTGCTGCTTCGAAGAATCCGGACATGTTAAAGCTCCTAAATTAAAGATGAGTTTGGCGTTAGCCGTTTTGTTTAGCTGATTCAAAGCTCAGAAGAGTATCAATAGTACTCAACTGCCCCTGCGCGTTAGCCAGACTGCGTAGATACTGTTCATCCGTCTGCCCAGCTCCAGGAGCCGAGAGTAGGATACCTTTGCCCACATTGTAGGCTAGGAGATGAAGATACTTTTGCACTGCAGGATCAGAGAGTTTCTCCGCAATGATAGTCTCTTCAGTCTCACTTAGTGTTTGCTCAGGAAAGATGTTCATGGCAGTGGTGCATTAGTTGGTTCAGTTGGAAGAACAGGTTGCTGGCCTACGGCTCCTGTAAGGGCTTGAAGAGAAGCATCTTGCAAGCCAGGAGGAGCAGCAGCTGGTGGAGCCTTAGAAGGATCATACTCCTCAAGTCCTTTGACACCGCCAAGAGACATAAGATGGATAAACATTCCGGGAAGCATTTTACCAAACTCTGCCTGTAGAACCTGAGACTGCCCAATCATCTGCATACCAGTTCCGATCATATCGGTAGAGGCAAGCTTAGACTTAGGCGAGTATCCGTCTGCGATCTTGAAGCTAAGAGCGTGCTTACGAAGCTCATCAATGTTGATCTTAACAACCTCACCAGTCTTCTGAGATACGAGGTCCACATTCTCCCCATTCTGGAAGATGTTAAGAGTCATCATGGACTTCATAGGAGCAAAGACCTGATACTCTAGCACAAGCGCAGGCAAGCGCAAGCGGTTATCAGCTCCACCCATCGTATCATTCCACTCCGTGACGCTCTTATTACCCTTCTGGAACTGGCCCATCTTGGCATTATTAAGACCGTGCAGCTCCTTAGAGAAGCCAATCATAGTCTGAGCATCTTGAATCGTAGACTCAGTACCTCGCATGTCAAAAGGAATCTGCTTATAAACAGAATCCAGAGTCATTCCAGGAGTCAGGGGGTTAATGTTGACTGGAATCTTAGGAGCAGCAGCTCGAGAATTAACATCCTTGCCTTTAATAACGTTGCTGTTATACAGAGCACGATCAGAGACACTACGCCGAGCAGCCGCAAATCGGATGTTGAAGAGCTTAGCTGCACCATCTTGGAATGGAATCTCTCCTTCAGCTACAGACTGAGTCTGATCACCAAAGCCATCTTCCATAGGCTGCCCAATAAGCATAGGCAGATAATCATAAGCACTGATGATCCTATGAGCGGCAACAACGTGCTGATTATTCACAACGACAATACGCCAGATTTGAGGAGTATTAGGTTGAGGGCTAACAATGCCATGATCAGCAGGGATAATGCGAGCATACAGCACCACCTTCTCGTACTGGTTGCCATAGGAAGGGCTACGTTTCTTAAGTGCACCGGTGCCACCAGCAGCATATGCATCCCAATCTACGCCACGCTTGTTGGTATAACCGTCTTTGCTAACGTATTCGCTGATCTGTGGGTTCTCAGTATAGACATTAGTGCCGTTATAAGTACCACCCAGATAGCCAGAATTCATGGCTTCGGTGATATTAAATGCACGACCTTGCTTATCCATCTTGATCAGATACTTCTTCATCTGGGTCATGGAGATGCGCTCGATGTAGCCTACATAATCACCATGCTCTGCCACGTCACCGGGGAGGACAGAAGCGTCACGGATGATGTTACGAGGATTGATCCGCTTCAGACGGTTAAAGAACTTGTCTTTATTCTCAAGAGCTCGGCCAGTTCCGCTGAGATAGTCACTAAGGGTGGAGTATTGGGAGATAGCATCCCAATCTACTTCCAGTCCAGAGTAGTTATATTTGACAGCATCGCGCAGGAACATCAGCAGCTGACGAGCATAGCCACCAAGAGAAGCATGATCGTCCAGAAGAGTCTCTAGTTGCTCGGCCCATACACGAGTACTAGGAGATGAGACAACAGGAAACAGAGGGCTACCAGTGCAAAAGACGTCAGCAAGGTACGCAACATAAGAGTCTACCTGAGATACAACAACAGGAGGAGTGATCTTATCTCCAGTGTTGAAGATATCACAAGACATATCAGCAGCTCGCACGTCGACGCCACCGTCAGTCATGACAGCTTCTGCATCTCCAGTGTAGCGAGCGTAGGCTCGATCAATAATATCCATCTTCTCGTGGAGTTCTGTGCTGTTCTGAACATGATATTCAGTTACACGGCGCACGAAATTCAGGAGGGAATTCTGAGCTTCCTTCTTGATCTTGATGGAGTCAGTCTTTATTGTAGCCATGATTTTCCTAGAATGGAGTGTTATCTAAGACAACACCGGGAGAGACAAGAAGGAGGTTTGCTTTTCGCAAGTTAGTGACCAGATGCCAATACTCAGCACGTACATCTAAGCCGTATGCTGTTGCATCTAAGATGTCATCTTTATTTTTGTCCTTGCCTATTTTATACTTCATAGCCTGCCAAAGCCATACTGCTCGGGCCTCACTGTGAATGTAGTAATTGGAAGCAGTCACCTCTGCAACAAATAGACGGATACGCTGTTCTTTACTTCTGTTCTTATGCTTAAGAGGTACTACGGAGATACCAGTTAAGCCCCACAGTTTAAGATACTTGTTAACCCAGAAGAGAAGAGTCTGTTGATAGGCAGCATCTTCAATGCCAATAAGAGAAGCACCATGCTTGAGGGCAAGACGCAGAGCCTCTAGAATAAGTTCCTCAGGGTCTTTGACTCCAGCATTGATCTCTCGAATAGTGCCTTTGCCATCATAGACATAGTGGACTACAATGACGTTATCATCAGAAGAATCCCGGAAACCCGCAGGATCAATGGTTAAGAATACTCCATCTGGGATCTCTTCTTCGAACAGGTACGGAGAATCTGGAATGCTTCCATCTATTAGCGAACGACTACGAGAAATGGGATCATTCATAACCTCCGCAAACCAAACATCAGCTTCTCCCAACTCCATATCGTGCATGTAGGAGTCAAGAAGCTCTTCCAGAGAATGCAGTTCTGGCCACAGTGGCTCACCGTTCTCAAGAATAGCGCCAGTGATAAAGGAGATCCACTTGCTGTTATTCTTAAGCTGAAACAACATGCAGTTCTCGGAGTACATGTTGCCTACGTAGATGATAAGACGATCACCACGAGGGGCAATAATCTTGAACGTAGCTACTAGACGCTTACGAAACTTAGCAGACTCAGTAGGAGAGTCATCACATTCCTTAGTTTGTGCATCATCACAGAAGATAAGGTCTGGCCTATTGTGCTTGACGTTGATACCACGAATAGCTGAGTCGGCTCCTTTGGCGGCAAGGATAATATTGCGACCATGGTAGAGGGCTTTCTTGAGTTCTTTGTTATCTGTAGAAAGCTGATCTGTCCAACGGCCATAAATTGCTTCAGCATTATCAGATCCTAACATCTCGGAGACGTCAGATACAAGCTCTTCTGCAAGAGGGCCATTAGCGCAGATGACCACAGCAAATGTGATCTTATCATAGGCAATAAGCCAAGCAATTAGGATCTTGATGAAGGTAGTTTTAGCATGACCACGCGGAAGCCCCAGCGCAAAACGCAGAATACGCTGCATTTGGGCCGGGGTCCTGTTTACAAGCATCTTAAAGATGGCTACATAGAAGGCAGGAAGAGCAGAAATAACGACAGTAGGCAGCATCATGGCTGCAAAGAAGTTAATATCTACTTTCCCACGCTCATAGGCCTCTGAAAGATCTACGGCAAGTGCGCTTACTTCTGCTTGTACTGCTTCTGTGGAGCCTTCAATAGCAACAAGCTCACTCATTCTTAGCTTTCACTGTGGGTTTGAAGAGAGCTGCTAGTTTAGAGCTGGCCTTAAGAAGCGCAACTTGCTTATTTTCCGTAAGCGGAGACTTGGCTGGTACTTTCATTGGCTGAGGTTTCCAAAGAATTGGTTCTTGCGACATTAGAGGCCTCGTCAAATTCATTCTGGCTATTTCTGAGAGTCATTTGAGCGAAGAGATTCTTAACTCCACCAGCAGACATAGGAGCCAGTGGCTTATTATCTATAGCTACCACCTCAGACTTCTCGTTGAGAGTCATTACAGGAGCAGGGAGGATATGCTGAGGCAGGTAGATATGAGCAATTTGCGTAAGACCTCCTGCTGGAACAGCAGCTGCTGGGTGCTTACGCTTATAACGTGCATCATTAGCCCGAGTAACTGAGTCGAGGGCCTTAGTAAGGTCACCGATCTCAGCTCCAGCTAGCTCCTCATTCATCCGCTTGACGATATTATGCTCAAGAGACTGATAGCGGGACTCAAGCACCTCATCAGCTGGCTTCTGATTGGTGATAAGAGCCTGCTCAACCTCAGCTTTGAAGTTCTCATCTTTCATCAGCTGGCTGATATAGCCTGGGGAGCAGCCAAGAATAGTAGCTACATCAGCGGCTTTGAGCCCATCAGCTAGGTAAGCTTTGATTCGTTCTTTCATTCTTTTCTCCTAAGAGATTCCATTGAGAGGCCATAGCTTCTGCTATGCAAATACGGGTTCTACTGCGCTCTTTCTCTCTTCCAGCATAAGGACTGACCTCATGAGCTTCGTGGAATATCTCATCGTAATCTCTTCTTGTATGTGTTGTCTTGAGATTAGGAAGATTCTTGAGCCAGAGAGCAGCAGTCTTAGAATAAGGTTCACCAAACATCCAGGGCTGAAGAAGCTGATTAGGCTTTCCCAGCAGATCCATTGCAAGACCATGAGGCTTAGAGTTTTCAAGGCAGATTCTAGGAACAGGTGCATCCCAGAGAAGCTTGAAGAACTCTATACCTTCCTCGAATTCTTTCATTCTATCAGGATAATCTGGATGCCTTCTTCTCTGTTCTTTAGGAAGAGCCGAATCTTCTGGGTGGTAGAACCAGCGGATACCAGCTAATGCATTGAATGTGCAGTAGGGAAAGCCGATGAGAAGATCCCAGCAACCTGGCTTAAGAAGTTCTCGCACATCACATTGATAATGGAAAGGAGAAGGGAGCTCAGACTTTCGTAAGTCACAGGAGAAGGCATTATGGCCTCTTCTTCTAAAAGCATCACGTACTCTTCCGGAGAATTCACATGCTATAAGGATATTCATAGGTGGCCCTTTCGAACATTCTATCACAGACCTTGGCCCTTTCTGCTACGCAGAGTATAGCATCCTTCTAGGGAGAAACTGGATGACAAGCTGATCTGGTTGGAGGGATATTATAATGTATGTTTACAGAAAAGTTTAGAAAAATGCGGGAGAGAGTATTGATACACGCGCGCGCGGCAGGACCAAAAAAAAGCCTACCGGGCGGGGTAGACTAATTCCTTCGAGCTAATGAGAAACCAGGCGGCTGCTTATTCTTCAATCAATTGCTTTATTCTAATCAACATCATCTTCTTATCTATTGCAGGCAATTGGCCATCATCAACTGCATTATCAACATCAATTAGAAATGATTCCAATTGATTAAGCATAGTTAACTCACGCCTCATTAGATTATCTCGCACTGTGCGAGGAATCATTTTCCTTTGATAGATACCGCGTGGCATATTCTATTCTCCAATCAATTGAGGGTTTTCTTAATGGCATTCTTGAATGCAAGCTCATTAATTCGAGCGCATTCTAATTCAATTGCCTTTTGATTATCCGCCGTTTTAATTACCTTAACCTTAACCCATTCTCCTGATTGATCCATTTCAACGGCTTCAAACATTGCAATTGATTGCTCATAATCTCCGAATTGAATTGAATAACCCGGATTGATATTATCAATTGCAATAACGGAATAATAAAGCTTGGACATAATTAGATTCTCCTGATTGATTAGATAGGGCGACGCTTACCAAATGCAACAAAATAGAATAAGCCAATTGCAATACCGCGCTCTTCAAATGCAATAATTGCAGCGTCCTTAATACCAAATGCACGAATATCATCGCGGATCAAATCTGCCATTGTGATTGGCTTGGAAACTTTGCGCTTGGACATAATAAACCTCTAAATAAGTTAGTGAGGCTTGCAGTATCTCATAGAAGTTTAGAAGCTGTCAACCTAGCATCCGACGAACGGTCACGCACTTAGTCCGGCTTACCTGGCATCCTCTCAGCTTACCTGGCATCAGACAATAAAAAACCCGCCAGCTTCTCAGCGTGGCGGGTTAGTAAGGAGAACTAAGCGAGTGGCTTAGAAGTCAGCAGTAGCAGAATCGCAGACTTCAAGGATGCTCTCGATAGGACGCTGATAACGCTCTAGCGTTTCCTCATCCAACGAGGTAGCGAACTGCTCAACATAGGCTTTCAGCTTACCCTTGTGATCGGGAGTAGCAAGCTCAAGAGCCGTCTTGTTGCTAAAGTAGCTCACCATAACCTTAACGGTAGCAGCAGACTTACCAAGGGTATTAGCCCACGTGGCGAAAGCTTCTTTGACTTCGCGGGCCAATTGCAGCGCAGCACCGTTACCGCCACGCTCACCCTCAGCGCACAATTCCTCCCAATTAGTAGGAATCTTGAGGCCATCTTTAACTTCAGCAGTACCGGGCTTCAGTTTGTTACGAGCATTGGCTTTCACATACGCCAGCATAGCGCTTTGCACCCAGTTAGCAATATCGCTCTCGTAAGTGGGCAGACCGTCTTCTGTGCCTGTCACTTTAGCACCTGCAACGACTGCTGCAATATCCGTCAAGACTGGCACCACAATAGGCACTTCACCTTGTTTCTCATATTTGCCACCAACTTTTTTTGACACTGCAATGATAATGTTTTCCATGATATTTCCTAATAAGCTCTTAACACTAGAAGAAACAGTCTAGCCTGTTTGCTCTTATGAGCGGGTTGTTTATGGGCCGACTCTCGTCGTTGCCATGTGAGTGATTCTACACCTGTTTTTGAGACTGTCAACGGGTTTTTCTAGAAACTTCTTAGAAGCCGACGAACGGTAGATTCTGCGATAAGCGGTAGATTCTAGAAAGCTCTCACTCGATCACCCCCTCTCGATTGTCAATTGGTCTTTTCGATCATGCCAGTCTCACTTATCCACCTAATAGACCCCCCACAGTTTGCGCTGGCCATCCATCATCACCGACTAAATACAGATCGGGCTTCTAAGCTGTTAGCCATAAGCTGGAGTCTGGAAAGGAATAAATAAGGGTATAGAAATTATTTAAGTAGAAAACAAAGAGAAAAATTTAAACTACACACATAAAAGACCTATTGCTTATCCTTCTACTCTTCGCAAGCTCAGAGCCTGAGATGCTACTTACAGAAGCTACTGAATAGGTTAGTTGGTCATAATAGGAATGTGGGTTCTACTGTGGGGGGTGGGATATGTAGATAACTGTAACCGGCATGACCGACGGGACCGGGTGATTGACAAAATCTATTGACTCCGTGACCTCGATTGAATAATACAATCACCACAATCCTCGAATCTGTGCTAATATGTCAGAGCATATAGGAATCCCTATTGCCTAGCATATCATTCTAACCTCGGAGCTTATAGAATGTCAGATACTTTCAAACATAATGCGTTTACAGCGTTCTTCTCGGATACGCGAAGCGATAAAGCAGCCCCCCATGATTCTATCAACCCAGAATCTAGCTCTTCTAAAGAGTCTGTTCCTGCTAATAACAAATTGGCTGAGATAAACGCCAGAATCTCCGAGCGCACAGCTTCCCTCGTTCAGTATAATGCACAGCGTCAACGCTTCTCCAAAAGAATTAATCTTGCTAATAGCAATGAGCATGTAGCCGCAGTCTGTGATTATACTGGTGCTGTAGTTGCTATCACCTTTCCTTCTATTCCGGGCCGCGTGTTCTCCTACTCTTCTCCACTAGCTGATCTAAGGAATGCTCGCGGATTGGCTCAAGAAGGCAAAGATTATCTTCGCAAGCTGGACATTCAAACTGCTGCTGCTGTCCTTATAACGCTGGCTGACGATTATTCTCTTTTCCGTTATCAGCCTTCCGACAGTGGCGCACAAAAGAACGCTATTCTGCGAACAGTGGCCAAAGATATTCTAATTGATTCCATTCTCTTTATCGAAGAGTTTATCAATTCTAATAACTGCAACTGGATTCCACGGCTCTCTCTCATTCTCTCCGAGGAAATTATCCAAGGTGGCATCCAGCATAGAATGCAAGAGTGGCTTAAAGTATCTCTCGATGCTGTTTACAAGCCTGATGAAGAGTCTTATGAGGATGCTGCCACTAGAAGCATTAAAGAGAATCGCTCCTATGCTCATAAGCCTGTAACTAATGCTGCAACTAAGCGCACAGCATTGGCTTTGCAGAAAGATTTTAGGCAATGGAAGCGAGAGTCTAAAGACATCATTATCGGCATGTCTTCTGATTCTACCATCAGCCCCAAGCTTAAAGGCTTCTTGCTTACTCTGATCTCTGACCAGAATCTGATGCTTGCAGACAATTCTAATATTGCTCTGATCTGCGAGAAGCTGAATCAGATTGATTCTAAGGCTGCTAAAGAACTGGCTGCTAAGATTGTGTTCTTCCGCGCCAAGCTGCTGGATTCTGAAGAGTCTGAGTTCTCTAAGCCTGCAACTGAGACATTCTCTGCTCTTTCACCCGGCCAATATGTCGGTGATTCTAAAGCAGAAGATAATGAGTTCGCTGCTCCTACTGCTACTCTAGTTGCTGCTGTTTCTGCTGCTCCTACTGGTCCTGTTCTTAGCTTCAAAGAGCGCATCATGCTTCTGAAAGCGCAGCAAGCTGCGGCCTCTTCCTCTTCTAATGTACAAACTTCTAAAGTGGAGAATGATGATGCTCCTTTCTAATATCCTCCCAATGGCCTCTAACAACTGCAAAGAGCGCGTATCCTTCCGCACAGTAGATAATGGTAAACTGCTGCCACATATTGCAGCTTCTTACTTGAAGCGTGTTACCATCAATCCCAATAAGCTGACTCTCAACATGTATCAGCAGGGCAATGGCTTCTTTGAAGTGCGCTTGGATATGAGAGATGCTGACAGCTTTGTTAATATCTCAGAACCAACAGAAGTTATGTGCTCATTTCAATTCTGGCACGATGGTTCTAAGTTTGTTGTTATTCGTAAAGTACGGAGCTAATATCATGATTCCTGCAAAATCTGTTTCAATGCCTTATCTCTTCCTTGAACTCTTAGAAGCTTCTGGCAGTGAAATGGCGCTTAACTTCTACAAAACTTCTATTGCCAATGGCTGGAAGTATTACGTAGTAGATCAGCGCCGTGGCGTATGCCGGCCTTCTGAAAAGGTAATTACAATACCTGCATGGCTTTGGAATCCAGTAGCTATGGCAGATAATCTCCGAGATACCCTCTGTGCCCAGACCAAGCAGAATTACAGGGTCTGGTATATTTGCCACGAAATGGCACATGCCATGGACTGGATTCGCAATAAGAAGATAGGACATGATGTTAGCTTTATGACCTGTCTTAAGCTTCTCTGCCCGCCAGAGGCTATTGGCTATGAATCAGGCTATCAGACTAAAACAGCACTGGCTTGCGGTATCGCACCAGACGACTTTTAAGGAAAAATAATGTTCACACCTAATGAAGTTCAAATCCCCTGCAAGGTAGATGCTACTGGCTTTACTGACACAGTAGAAGTTGTACTGTGGAAGGTAAGAGGTAGTAAAATGTTCTATCCAACCAAAATAGTAGCAGAATCCACTGCGCGTCAGATGGGCAAGACCTATTCTGATATCTACTTTGTTCGTTTTTATTCGGAGTAATATCATGGGTATGCAATGCCACTTCTCTCTTAATGATCTTCCAGCAGGCACCAAAGTAGTTAGAAGCTACTGCCCTGATTCAGAAACTGTCTCCTTCTACATAGCAGATAAGTTCTGGGTATCAGATGGTGATGGTAAGAATGTCTGGTTTGACATAGGCTCTGCTACTGATGAGCAAATGGATGCTCTCAGGTTTCTTGTTTTGTCTCGTAGCTGCTTTCAGTGTGCTTAAGGAGATAAGAAATGACAACTTCTAAAGTAGAGCCCTTCAAAGAAGAGTATGAGCAAAAAGGATACGATGCTTGGATAGAACAGTGGATAATCTGGGGCTACTCTCCTCCAGTATCTTCTTGTCCTGCTCGTTATATGCAGGATGGCTACAAGCGGTCAGCTTATCTCAGGGGCTGGCGTAAAGCAATGTTAGAAAACAAGGAATAATAATGTCTCTCGAAACTCTTTCCGCTCGCATCGTTGAGCATAACGAACAGCGCAATTCTATTGTCGCTAAGCTCCTTGCTTCTAAGCGTTCGGCTAATTCTTTCCATAAGGAAGAACTGGCTGGCCTGACAGAAGCACAGCAGCTTGCAGCTTTTGAATCCTCTATCGAACAGGAGCTAGAAGATCGTGCAGCGGATAAAATCGCTCGGCATGTAGAAGCTGCAAGCACTGGCCCTAAAAGCTTTCTCGAAAAGCTCCGCCTTCGTAAAGAAGCAGAAGCTCTCGCAGCAGAGGAAATGGCCCCAGAACCTGAGCCTGAGCGCACAGAACTGTCTAAAGGCATCCAAGAATCCTTCTCTCTAAACATTGTCCTTAATGAGAAGCAGCTTGTAGCTAAGGACTTTGCATTCCAAGGCAAGAGCTTCTGTCTTATTGGACCAGCAGGGACAGGTAAGACTACAGCGCAGCGTGCAGTAGCTGGTGCTTTGCTAGAAGATGGCCGCCTTGAACTCAGTTCGTATAAATATACGGATATTGCCACTGGCTTTTCTAGTATGAAGGAAGCACCTTCTATTGCCTTCGTAGCCTATACCCGTAGGGCTGCTAGCAATATGCGCAAGGCTATTCATAAGGACCCGATCCTTGCTGAGAAGCTGAAGTTCAACATCATGACCATTCATGCTCTACTAGAGTATCGGCCAGAAACCTACTGGGATTCTATGGAAATGAAAGAGAAGTTCCGCTTTGCTCCTACGCGCAATGCTGAGAATCCTCTGACCATTACCCACCTTGTGATCGAAGAAGCTTCTATGCTTGGACTTGATCTGTGGGACAAGCTCTACGATGCATTGCCTTATGATGTGCAGATCATCTTCGTAGGTGACATCAACCAGCTTCCACCAGTGTTCGGTCCTTCTATCCTGAACTATGCACTGACTCAGCTGCCTATCGTAGAACTCACAGAAGTTTACAGGAACCAAGGTATTGTGCTTGAGAATGCTCATAACATTCTTAATGGCCGCAAGCTCTTAGAAGATAAGGACTTCCACATTGTGCGCGGTAAGAATCCTACGCAGCTTGGTCAAGGTAAGATGTGCAGCGTAGTTACTAACATGCTCAAAGTCCTCTCTTCTACCATTGGAGATGATGGTCTGCCAGAGTATGATGTAGAGAATGACATGATTCTGTCCCCATTCAATAAACAGGGGGGACGTGGGGAGAAGTCTGATCTTCACCTTGGAACTAATGCTATGAATAAGTGGATTGCACAGTTCGTAGGAGAGAGGCGTGGTGCTATTGTTCATGAGATTATCGCAGGCTTCAATAAGCTTTACCTTGCAGAGGGTGATAAGGTCATGTTCAACAAAAGGGATGGCGTTATTAAAAGCATCAATAGGAACCTACAATATCATGGCAAAGAGCCGCAGCTTCCGGGTAAAGACCTTAGCCGTTTCGGCACTCGGCTACTTGGGGTGGATTCTGATCTTGATTTCGACGATATGGCCGGTGAGCTTGATTATTCTAACTTTTCTCTAGAAGCCCTAGAGGATGAGAAAGGAGAACGCAAACAGCAAGCTTCTCACTCCGTAGTTATCGACTATGGTGATGGCATGGAAGAAGAAGTTACAGCAGCAGGAGATTTCTCCGAGGCTTCTTTTACCCTAGGCTATTGCCTTACTGTTCACAAAGCACAGGGCTCTGAGTGGCGCAAGGTCTTTATCTTGCTTCACAAAGATCATGCCATCATGTTGTTCCGTGAATTGTTCTACACAGCAGAGACAAGGGCCAGAACTAAGGTCACTATCATTGCCAAGGACTACATTATCGATCAGGCTATTTCCAACCAAAGGATCAAAGGTAGCAGCCTGAAGGATAAACTTGCTTTCTTCAATTCTGGTATCAATGATACTGTTTCTGTAACATGCACTAAGCCTTCGGCTTAAGGAGAAAAGAATGATTCTCAAAACCCTGCAAGGCTACAGCCTAAAAACTGTAGTGAAGAACTGGCCTAGCTTAGTCCCTAACGCAGTCTTTACTGAGCCACTTGATTATGTAAACAAAGAAGATTGGGAGAAATTAGCATACCAACGTGATGCATATGGCACAGCAGAAGGTATGCTTTATGGACTCAGCGTAGACGAGCAACTTATGCTCATGGAATTTATCATCCTCTCAGAACAGGAGAACTAAGATGTCTGACTACCTCACACCGCGCCAAGTAGAAGTCTATGAGCGACTCATTAAGAAGCTTCTTCAGCAGCCTAACAAAGAATGGCCTGATCGTACAGACTTCAGTGAGTCTGAGTGGGAGATCATGTCTGCATTAGAAGTAGAAGCTAATCAGTTTATGAACACTTCTAGTTGGATGGCTTCTCACGTCCGTGAGCTTATTCAAAAATCAAATAACATGATGCAAGTTAATGCGGTAGAAACAAGCCCCGGCCTTGAGCAGCAATGCACTATGGACAAGTCTATTGCTACTGTCTATGCTCTTGTCAACAAGCTAGCTGCTACAGACTCTCTCTATTCTATCCTCCTTAAAATCTACGATCACCCTGACATTGCTTGTCGTGGCCATGAGAATCTCTGGATGATGGACATTCACATTGGCAATGCTATGCGCAACTATGCTGCTAACGAACGAGCTAACATCGTTGCATTCCTCAAAGGTTTTCCCCAACAATCGGAGCCCGGTAATGACTTCTAAACTGCTTGCATTAGCTGCTCTTGCAGCACTAGCTAACGTAAGAATTCAAGAAGGCGAGGTTATGCCACTGCGTAGAGAATCTTTAATCGAAGGTCCTAAGTTTGGCTATGATCCAGTTAGGACCGCTCAGTACAAATCTGATAAACCTAAGGTACGCAGTAGTTCTTTCAAACGTAACAAAAGGAAAAGCAAATGACTTCTAAACTCAAGCCCCATGAAACATTTTCTGTTATCTCTAATGCTGGCCTTGTGCCGCAGAAGCAGCAGACCTATACCCCAGGATTTAAGAACGATAAGAAGGTATCTATGCGCCTTGCTATCGAAGCTCGTAAACAAGAATGCAAGAGGAAGCAATGAATGACAATAAGAGTGAGTATGTACGTTATCTACTCATAGGTAGGAATGGTAACAAGATACTGTCTGAAGCTGCCCTCATATTCTATCATTCAGAAGTTCCTGTATCCGACGCTATGATCTACATGAATATACTAGAAACTAAGGTAGCTAAGGTTGCGCCAAAGTTTACATTAAAAAGGAAAACATCATGAGAGTCTTTACCTGTAATAACTTCATCGGTCATAATCCCGTTGGCACTGCTGCTGTTGTCGTAGCTGATGATGTGCACGTAGCTAGGCAAATGCTTGTAGAACATTTACAGGCTATTGGCTTACCTCAGGGTACTCATAAGCTAGAGCTTACTCAAGTACGTACTGCTAAACCTACAACTGTTATTCTTACTAACGGGAACTACTAACATGACCGCACTTAAAATTGCTGAGCAAGTAAACATGAGCCTTGTATTCTCTCCTTTCAAAGGTGCATGGGTTCTTATCACCACACTTCCTAATGAGCCAGCAGTAGAGGACGTTCTCACTATTGCACAGGCTGAATACTGGAAGAAAGCAGGAGTTCCTAACATGACTTCTGATGCGCACATGAAGATGATCCCCTCAATGCTGGATATTTTTTATTAAGGAGAACATGATGCTTGATGTTTTTGGTTTTATTGTTATTTGTTCTTTAGTAGGCTCGATGGGATACATTGGAGGCCGAGATGATGGTAAGAAAGAGGGTATGGAGATGCTGCATGCTCAAAAATATTCTTGCCAGACACTTCCGGATAAGACCATTCACTGCTGGGAAAACAAGGAGAATAAATAATGTTTCGTTCAGGTAAATACAGACACTTCCAAGATCCCAGAAATTGGCCTAATGAAAAGCTCAGAGAACTGTACAAGCAATCTGGTACAGACAAGGGCATGAAGATTGCTATTACCCGTGAGCTTAATGCTAGAGCTGGTAAGACTCCACTACACTCCCCGCAATCTAAGAGGCAACGAGCAATGCAATGGGCCATGATGAATGCTAACAATAGCGTAGGTATTCTTCAGCGTGAAATCTATACTCTGTCTGACCTGTCTAAGTATGTTTCTTGTGCAGAAAAGCGTAAGATCAATGAGCATATTATCCATGTCGAAGCTGCTATAGCTGCCTTGCAATTAGCTATCATTCGCAGCAAGAGGTTGTTTCCATCCAAGAAGTCCTTGAAGGAGAAAGAGAATGCGTGACATTGATGATGATCCCATTGGTCCTAAGCCACTCACTCCCGGTATCTGGATTGCATTAGGTACTATCTCCTGGGATTCTTCTCGTATTGTTTGCAAGGAGCTATTCGATATAGACCATCAAGACCATAGCCGTCGTGCTTCTTCTCTCCCTCTTACCCTCTGCATTGTAGAGATTTGTTATGCACAAAGACAAAGTCTTGGCTTTGAGACTGCTGGCACTAGCAGCCATTTGTATTCTGCTATGGCTAGAATAGAACTGATCTGCAACTACTACACTATCGAAGAGCAAGAGGCTATTTACAGGCACCTAGCTACTAGAAAAAAATCTCGATCACCCGGTTGACAAGTCAATCGATCACTGTTATACTTTCATATTCTGGAGTTACAAATGCAACTTATTAAATCTTGGCTTGCCTTATTCAAGTCTCCTACTATCGAAGATGACGCAGAAGCTCAGGCTGCTCGTGCATCAGAAGATATTGCACAGTCCAATGCTACTATCAAGCGGGCTGAGTATATCCGGCACATGGCAGAGTGGAAGCTTAAGGCAGTAGCTGCTTGGGCCACTTCTCAAGAACGCTCTGAGCGTGCATCTTCTTTCCTTGCTCGTGCTAATGGAGATAAAAATGGCTAATGAAATGCCTATTGATTTTGTCGATGACGACCCAGATGATAATGAATATTCTTATCGTCGTGTCCTCGATCTGCTGATGGAAAAGAAGGAGCTTATCCTTACCATCGAAGAGCCTTCAGCTAAGCCACTTAAAAGGAATCTTACTGCTCTTAAAAGCAGGGATGCTGCTAAGCTCAAAGGTGCTGGCCTCGAAGTTGGTGATGAGGTTCTAGGCTACACTGCTTATCCTACTAAGGAAGGCGATGAAGGCCACGGACCTAACATGATTAAGCTCCACATTACTTACGGCCCACGTAAGACTGTGAAGATTCATAAGTTGGAGGTACCTGATAATGAGTTCTAAGAAGCCCGGTCGCAAGGGTATTCCTTACAGCATGGATGCTGACATGGTACGCACTCACATAAGAGAGAAGATTGAAATTATGGGCGTCTCTATGCGGGAGTACGCTGATATGTGCGGCTACGATCATACACATCTTTCTAGGGTCTTGAATGGTCATAAGGAACCTGGGTCTAAGATCTTAGCTGCTGAGGGAATGCACGCTGTTGTTTACTATGAATACAAAGAGGATGAGTAATTATGGCAAACTCTGAACTTTCCGCTATTGACCAAATGGCTGCTGATAAACAGAAGATCAAAGACCTATTCAATGCAGCTGATTATCTCAGTGCATGGGAGACTGGCTTTCTTCGCAGCATCCAAGGCCGGCTTGATCGTGCTTATCCTCTTTCAGAGAAGCAACGTGATTGTCTTGATAAGATGGTAGCTAAGGCTGCTGAAAGGTTTGACTGATGTACACACTCATTCTTCTGATCTACGTGGGTATGCTCTCCGATAAAGATAGCGTAGCTATTACAAGCATCCCGTTCCCTAACCAACAACTCTGCGAACAGGCAGGACAAGCTAGTAAGAAGCTAGTGCAGGGCACAACCAAAGCTCAGTCCTATGTTTGCGTTAAGTCTAACTAATAGGAAAGATCATGGGACTTAAAGAAATCCTAGCAGCTAAGAAGGCTGCCGCACTTGCAGAAGAGGCTGCTAAAACCACCACGAAAGCAGAAGATGCGCCCAACAATCCTGACAGCCCTGTTGTCGAATCCCCGGTACTGGCCCCGCCCGTATCTGCCTTGGACTACGAGCCCGAAACTCCGGCAGCTACTAACCTACCTGACAAGGTTCTGACCTTTGCTGAGAAGATGGCTCTTAAGAAGTCTGGTGTTGTTGCAGCTCAGGCTGTGCCTCAAGCACCTGCTAAGCAGCTCGGTCCAGTAGAAATTGACCCGGCTCTTATTCCTGAGAACCCAGAGGATGCACAGGCTTACGTAGACATTAAGACTAAGATTCATAATCTCGAAGCGATGTTCGATGATGATCTTAAGAACGCAATGTCTGAGCTTAAGCAGGCTCTTAAGAAGAACCCTAATGCTACTGACCTCATGCTAGATGCTGATGTTGGCAAGATGGTTACTGCTCTTCGGCGCATGACTCATGTGGCTCAGGTCGAAGCTACTACCAAGACCAAAGCTGGTAAGACTAAGACTGCTGTTAAGGTTAAGGATGTGCCTCTGACTAAAGAGCAAATCGAAGCAGCCTTCGACGAACTCTAAAATAAAAGCAATTAGAAAGAAGGAATCACCATGATTAAACACATCTGTCATTATCGGGAAGCTGCTGATTCTCCCCAGTGGGATGAAGAATTTGATGACAAGTCTGCTGCTGATAAGAAAGCTCTAGAAGTTTTTCTTAACGGTGGCATTGCTATTGTCATTGAAGTAGAAGTTCCCGACTCCATTCAACTGTCCGTTCCAACGAAAGACTAAGATCATGACTGCACCTTTTAAGAAGTCTCCTAAGCCTGCTAAGCAGATGCTCTCTAATGAGCAGACTATTTCGATGTTTGCTAACTGGGTTATGATGAACCCTTACGAGGACTATTCTCCTGTTCTTACAGCTATCAGCTCTGTATATGAGAAGGGCTTGATGGAATACAAAGCTATGGAGCCAGTAGCTGCTAAGGTTCCCATGCTGCATAAAGCACAAGAGCTTGTCCAAGGTGCTCGTCAATCAGACTACGGTGACAAGCTCCAGAACTTCACGCAGATTGCTATGCTGTTCCAAGGTGTTCTTGCTATGAAGCTCCAAGCTCAGGCTCGTATCACTCCAGAAGATGTTGCGATGCTCATGATGCAAGTCAAGCTGGCCCGTCTGGCTAAGTCCCCTGACCACTTTGATTCCATTATGGATGTGGCTGGATATGCTGCTTGCTTCTCGATGCTGCAAGATGAACGCGCTGCTGGCAAAGCTCTGCCGGGTGCATTGGTAGATCCTCGTGGCTGATAAGTTCGTACCGATTAGACTCTCCCACTCCACCTTAGAAGTCTTTGACCGCTGCGAGAGGCTCTTCCAATTGGAGAAGCTTCTGGTCACAGATTCTGTGCGTGATGAGAGTGCTGATCTTTCGCTTGGCACCGCATTCGGTGTGGGAGTAGCAGACTATCTAGTTTATCAAGACCAGCAGCAGGCCCTCTACCGGGCTTGGCTATCATACTGGCCTGAGATAGAGACTGATAAGAAGTCTATTCCCCACCTGACTGCGCTTCTAAACAAGTCCTTCCCATACTTGGACACGATGTTACGCGATTACGAGGTGCTACACTTCAATGGCAAACCTGCTGTAGAACTTAGCTTCCGTGTTAATATCAATTCCCATTATTACTACGTAGGTTACATGGACGTTGTTCTTAGGAACAGACATGATGGCACTGCGGTTGTAGTAGATGCTAAGAGTACAGCACTTCAGCTGCTTGATCTTTCTCCAGTCTATCAAAATTCTGGGCAGGGCTTGAGCTACTCCATTGTCCTTGACCGGATTCTCGGAGAGAAGCTAAGCAACTATGCTGTAGGCTATTTCGTAGGGCAGCTAGGTAAGGATTTCAAGATTGAGATTAAGCCGCTGATCTTTTCTAAGACTCTGCTCGACCGTCTTAACTGGTTCATCCAGCTAGGCATGGACATTAAGAGACTAGAGTTTGCCGAAGAGATGGGCTTCTATCCAAGACGCGGTGGCTCTTGCCTAAAGTATAACCGCCCATGTAAGCATTTCGGTACTTGCACGCTGTCTGCTATGGACATTCCTAGAAACAGAGAGGAAGATATTATCGAGTACGACTTTGTATTTGACCTCGAAGAACTTATTGATGACCACATCTCTCGTATCAACTCATAGAAAGGCAACGCCTTGTGGCAATTAAACTAATGACCACTGTAGAAGATGGCCTCGGTACAGTCGGCAAGTCTGTAGTAGCTGACACTGCTGAGGACTATGCCATTCTACAGACTATCTTCCAGCGTGCAGGTAATCTGTGGCCTGACGCTCCGCCTGCTGCAAAGCAGATTATCGATCTCGTAACCAATGGCAAGGTCATGCAAGACTATCGCCACGAAAGGAATAGTAATGGCACGAAAGTTTAATTTTGAGTTGGCAATCCTTGGCATGAACGCCATGTATAACCTTCCGATTGCACAGTACCCCTCAACTAAAGTTGAGATTACTTGGCAGATGCAGCACTTTCCTAACAATGCCCCTAATCCGCGGGAGTACATTGTTAAGCGTCTTATTGATTTCTTTGCTGCGCCTAAGAGTATCCTTGCTGATGAGCTTAGTGAGCATGCAGAACTTGTAGAATTGATTCGATTTAAAGAAGATGAGATGGACTTTCTCGTGGGTCTTGCTGATCTTCTCGGAGACATTCAAGTCTACTGTGCTTCTGAGATGGCTCGCTTTGGTATCCCTAACGAGGAAGTTCTCAAGATCATTATGGAGTCCAACGAGAGCAAGCTCGGTGCAGATGGTAAGCCTATCTATAATGAGCAGGGTAAATTCATGAAGGGACCTAACTACTGGAAGCCCGAGCCTAAGATTCGTGAGCTTCTCGTTAGTCTTTTGCCTGAGAATTCTCCTAGGTTCAATGATGAAGACCCTGCTCCTAATTAGTATTCTGCTGTTAGCAGGCTGTGGTGGTGGGGATTCAGAAGAGCCTATTACTTTTGAGAAAGACCGCTATGAGCGACATTAAATACAATGATCCCTCCAACCCTGATCCTAACTCTCACTTTGAAGTAGCTATGAGTGAGGTAGTAGATGGCATGATTGCCAGAGAAGGCGAGGCTTACGCTAAGGCTGTGTGTACTCTCTTTAGTATCATCAATGTAGGAATGCATTCGATGGAATCTAAGATGGTGTCGCACCAAGTAGCACAGACCTACTGCCTAATCGATCCAGTTAAGTACCAAATGGAAAAGCTGGAAGCTGATATGAAGATGCTATTCAAGTATCAGAACGAACATATACTAAGGACTACCAATGGACCTACTTCAACTTAAGAGGGCTACAGCTAGAGTTCAGCCTAATCATTCTATTCTCTTGTACGGTCCCCCTAAAGCTGGCAAAACAAAGCTGGTAGGCACTGCGGCTAAGCTCAAAGAACTCAAGCGGATCTTCTGGTTTGACTTAGAGAATGGCGTAGAGACTCTGCTGAATGCTGGACTCACAGATGAGGAGCTGGCTAAGATCATCGTCATCAAGGTAGCAGATACTCGCAGTGAGCCTATTGGCATTGAGACTATTCTCAAGACGCTGACTTCTAAAACTCCTGTTGACCTTTGCGAACTGCATGGCCGAGTAGATTGCGCAGAATGTAAGAAGTCAGGCAGCGGCTTTATCAAGTTCCACTTAGGAGGTTGTACCCATGATGATCTTGTTGTCATTGACAGTGGCTCTCAACTTGGCGATTCTGCTCTTGCCGCGGCTTGTCTTGGCAAACCCGGAATGTTTAAGCCGACTTTCGACGAGTATGGTATGGTTAATAAATGGCTTGGTGATGTGTGCTCTGTTATTCAACAGTGCGCTAATACTAACTTCGTTGTCATTACTCATGAGGTAGCATTCGAAGATGACGAAGGCAAAGACAAGATCGGTCCCCTTATGGGCTCTAAGCAATTCTGCCAGAAGGTTGCTAAGTTCTTTGGTACCGTAGTCTATGTCCACAAGAAGATGAATAAGCACGTAGCTGGTTCTTCTTCCACATACCGAGGAGACTTGCTTACAGGTTCTCGTATTAACGTAGCATTGGAGAATTCAAAAGAACCTTCTATGTTTGATATTCTAGTATCCGGTGGAGTTCTCAAAGCTCCATCTGCTGACGCAGCTCAAGTTCCACAAGAACAGACGGCTGTTGAGAGCAAAGCTCCACTCTCATTGGCCGAGAGAATGGCAGCAGCTAAGGCTAAATCTAGTTAACTAATCATTAACTCTCTGACTTTTCATTTCACTTTTACTTATCTTAGGAACTATCATGTCTGACAACAAAGCTCAAATCCTCGACCTCGACGCATTGCTTGATACCGATATGGGTGCAGTAGTTACGCTGCCCGATTACATTACGCCATCGAAAGGATTGTATCGTCTGAAAGTCACCGAAGCCGGTATCAAAGAACGCAAGGATAAGGACGGCAATAAGACTGCTAACCTGATCATCGTCTACAGCATTGTGGAAACGAAGGAATGTGATGAAGCACCATTCCCCAATGGCTCGCTGTTCTCAGATCGTTTCCAAGCAACTGAGGAAGGTCTGACCTACTTCAAGAAGCAGGCCATGAAGATCATGAATGAGCCTAGCTTGGACGGTGTGAAGATGCGTGATGTATTCGACGGCCTCGTAGGTATGGAGTTCGATTGCGCTATCACTGTGCGTAAGACGAAGGATGCTGCAAGCGGTAAAGAATACGAGAACATCTCTGTTCGCCCACTGCACGCTAATCCTGCTGCTTAATCTAGCAGAGTAACGCAACTGCCTTCTACTGGTCACAAGCTGGTCGAAGGCAGTCTCATTTATTCTGGCCCCTCTCTACTACAACAGCTAAGGAAGTTATGCGAGTTCTTCTGAACTACGAAAAATCCGAGAAGGATTATCTTGGCGGCATAGCCTATATGTTCCGTCGTCTTGGCATCGATGCAGTATCCTCCTCTATGAACTTAACAATTGGCGAGCTTATGCATAAGGCTAAGCTGGCTGGTTGCTCTGCTATTGTGTGCTGCAATGAACAGACTCTCCGTTATCTTGTTCCGGGTGAAGCACCTACTGTAGATAAGTGGCGCGGTACAAGGCTTAACTTTGACTTCCCAACTATTATCATCAACAAGCTGGCTCACATGCATACTGTGCCACATGGTAATTGGTTGCTGGAACAAGACTTGAGAAAGCTTAAGAGCATCTATAGGAAACCTACGCCCTTTTCCTACAAGAAGATCCTTGACCGCTATGCAATGGCTTTTGTTCTAGAAGAACTCTCGCAAGCTATTGTTATCTCCCACGACATTGAGACTAAGACTCTGCCCGGACCTACGGAGCTGGAGGGTGGACCTACGCTTATTACTTGCGCAGGCTGGACTGGCGTATTCGTAGATGGTACGCTCAAGACTTATGTCCTTCCTCTCATTGATTATGACGGCGATCATTGGCCAGATGACAGAGACTATATTGCAGCCATTAAATTTATGCGCTCTGCCAATGCTCTCAGTATTGCCAAGGCTATGCACAATGGTATGTATGATGCAACGCATTTGATCCGCTATCATTGCGAACCACATCATTACACTCTCGACACGATGTACTTGGCTCACTCTGAATACTCAGAGCTTCCTAAGAGCCTTGACTTCGTAGCATCCTACACCCTATACGATTACGTATTCTGGAAGGATGATGCAGAGCAGGCGGCTAAGAAGAAAGATCAAGAGAAGTATTGGGCATACAACGCTAAGGATACTTGGTACACTGCAAGGATTCTGATCGAGCAGCTTCGCAAGTCGCAAGCTTATACGTTCACCAACTACAAGAAGCAGTTCCCACTTGTCTACCCCTCACTCTATTCTAACTTCGAGGGCATCAGGATAGATCAAGAGAAGCGTATTGAGCTGCGTACAGAAGCTGATAAGAACTTGCAGAAAGCAATGACTCGCTTGCAGACAATGTTTGCAGACCCTAACTTTAATCCAGGTAGCTGGCAGCAGGTGGAGAAATATGTCTACGATGTATTCGGCGCGAAGAAGCCAAAGATCGGCAAGTCTAAGAGTGGCACGGACGAGAAGAACCTCAAAGCCGTATCAGAACAGCACCCACTGCTCGCAAGGATTTGTGAAGAAATCTTGGAATACCGTGGTAGTCAGAAGGCTATCGGAACGTACTATGACTTTCTACAATGGAAAGGTCGTCTACTGTGGGCTCTCAATCCGTTCGGGACAGATACTAGCAGAATGGCTTGCTCAGCTTCCAGCCTTTGGGTTGGAACCCAAGTTCAGAATATCCCAGGGTATGCTAAGCCTATGCTCATTGCCGACGAAGGATTTGAAATCTTCGAAGCCGACAATAAGCAATCAGAAGGAAGGACCACTGCCTATTGTTCTCAGGAAGAAGCTCTCATCGCAGCGCTGGAAGATGCTGAGAAAGACTTCTATCGTACGCTAGGAACCTTGTTCTTCAATATGCCTTACGAGGAAGTCTCTGACTTCTTCCGCAATAAGGTTCTTAAGAAGATTGTCCATGGTACTAACTACATGATGGGTGCAGGAACTTTCATTGAGAATATCGGTGCAAGGATTCTGTATCAGACTGCTCAGAAGCTTGGACTAGAGATTGTAGATATTGTTAAGGCTAACAACAAGAAGCAGAGAACTCTCAAGGGTTTTGCTAAAGAACTTCTTGACCTTTATCATGCACCTTTCCCACGAGTTCGTATGTGGTATCAGGAGATTAAACATGAAATCAAAACAACCGGCTTCCTTGTATCACCACTCGGTCAGACTAGAAGATTCTTCGGTGATATTGATAGAAATCATGCTATGCTTAGAGGGGCAGTTGCACATCAACCTCAGCAGCTCTCCGTCGAGATTCTCAATAAGGGATTTGTTCGCGCTTACAGAGATATTGTCATCCCATCTGAAGGAGACTTTAGAATCAAAGCGCAGATCCACGACAGTATCTTTGGGCAGTGGCGCATCGACAGAAGAGACGAGTTCGCAGCAAGACTTGCAGAGTGCATGTATAATCCCGTCAAGATTCACGGACGTACTTTAGTTATTCCTATTGACATTAAGTACGGACAGAATTGGGGTGAGGCTGACGAGAGCAATCCTAATGGAACTAGGAAATACAAAGGGCTGAAATGACGCAGAACCCAATTAGGATAGGTGATGACTTTATTAGTTCTTACATGCGTCTATGCGATCTCGATAATTCTGAGGCCCCGGCTATCTATCATAGATGGGTTTGTCTTAGTATTCTTGGTGCTTATATGGGGCGCAAGGTCTGGATAGACTTCGGTATCGGGCCAATCTATCCTAACCAATACATCATGTTGATGGGCTCACCGGGTACTCGCAAGGGTGCTGCTATGGCCATTGGCAGGAGACTTCTAAAAGCTACAGGGTTCAATAGATTCTCAGCAGACAAGACTTCCAAAGAGCGTTTCCTTATGGACATGAAGCAGTTTGATCTGCCTACGAATGCAGCTCTTGAGGATGTAGAGGACCTAGCTTTCGGTGATCCTTCAGAATCTTATATCATGTCAGGAGAGTTTACAGACTTCATTGGCCAAGGTAACATGGATTTTATTACCCTCCTCACGAACTTGTGGGACAACCTAGGAGAATACACACATCCTAAGATTCAGGGTAAGAGTGTGATGGTGCACAAGCCTACTGTTAATTTGCTAGGAGCTAACACTCCTGATGGATTTGCACTGGCCTTTCCTCCAGAAGCTTTGGGTAATGGATTCCTTTCTCGTGTGATCCTTCTCCATGCTGATCCTACTTCTAACAAGATCGCATGGCCTACTGCACCTGACCCACTTCTGCAAGCCACTCTCGCTAATAGGATGATCGAAGTAAAAGATTCCATTAGCGGGGAGATTGTTGTAACCAAAGAAGCCAAGGCTATTGGCAAGGAGATTTATGACAACGAGATTCCAGTAGATGATCCTCGCTTTATCCACTACCAACAACGACGATTTACTCATCTGCTAAAAGTATCCATGCTACTTGCAGTATTTGATATGTCTGATAAGATTCTTCCACTCCATATTAAGAGAGCTAACAGCCTACTAGTACGGGCTGAGAGAGTTATGCCTAGGGCATTGGGAGAGTTTGGTGCTTCGAAGTATTCTTCTGTAGCTGGCAAGCTGCTATCCCACCTAGCTAACTGCCATAAGCCGCAGAGCCCCGGAGAATTGTTCCGGGTTATCAGTAGAGACATTGGTAAAATGTCCGAGCTTGTTGATATTCTTCAGAACCTCAAACACTCTGAGAAGATACAAGCTGTTAGCGTTGGTGGAAAGAGTGGGTACTTGCCCATGCATAAGCCCAAGAAGGAATGGCCTGAGCATCTTCTTGATAATAGTTGGTTAACTGAACAGGAGCTGATATGAACGACGATATTAACGAGAACATAGATTACTTGAACGATGGGCTAGAAGATCTTCCAGAAGTTAAGAATCCTCTAGTAATCTACCATGCTAATTGCGCTGATGGGTTCTCAGCAGCTTGGTGCTTCTACAAAGCACAAGAAGATTGGGGCGTAGACTTCGACTTTCATCCGGGAGTGTATAATGACCCTCCTCCAGATGTTACAGATCGTGTTGTTTATCTTGTTGATTTTAGCTATAAGCGAGATGTAGTCGAGAAGATGCTGGAGACAGCACAGAAGATCTACTTGATTGACCATCACAAGACAGCCATTGATGATCTCAATGGAATCGACAATGTTAAGCTTACGATGTATACTGATCTGGAACGTAGTGGGGCAATCCTTGCATGGGACTATCTACACAACGCCAGCTTTATTACTGATGAGGGTGGCGTAGAGTTTCATGACTATACTCTTAAACCCGGCAACCCCGCTTATCAGAGTCCTCCTAAACTTCTAGAGCATGTGCAAGATCGTGACCTTTGGAAGTTTAAGCTAGGTGGTACACGAGAAATCTCGGCGAACATATTCTCCTATGAATATACCTTCGAGAATTGGGACAAGCTCATGAATGCTTCGGCTACTGAGCTTCTTGGAATGTGGAATGCTGGTGCTGCTATTGAACGCAAGCATCATAAAGATATTAAGGAGCTTCTGAATGTATGCCAACGCACCATGGAATTCATTATTCTTAGAGATGATCCATTCGAATCCGCTGGTCACAAGTATGCTGATAGCATTACTGTTCCTGTTGCTAGTCTGCCTTACACTCTTACTTCCGATGCTGGCCACGCAATGGCAGCAGCTCACAAGCAAGGGACGGAATTTGCTGCTTGCTATTGGGATACTGCAACCCATCGTATCTTTAGCTTGCGCAGTTGTGATAATGGCATGGATGTTTCTGAAATAGCTAAATACTATGGTGGTGGAGGACATAAAAATGCAGCAGGCTTCAGAGTCCTCAGGGATCATCCACTAGCTAGGAGCTAACATGGCAAATTCAAACGATCGTAGTTCCTACCAGAAGTTTGATCGTAATGCACTGAGTGAGCATTATCAGCGTAGCGATCACAATGACTTCGCAACTTCCTCAGAACTTAAGAAGCGTGCCTTCACAGGTTGGCGACATAATGCTATCGGTGAAGTTATGGAACTCTGGGTACTAGGAGAAGTCAAGCGAGTTATCACCCCACAGATGTTCGGACTTGACAAGAACATTATGGAAAAGACTTACGCAGAAGTGTTCGCACTCTAAAAGAAAAAGCCCCAAGAACCTAAGAAGTTCAAGGGGCTTTTTTACGTCCATCTGATTCTTAATCCAGATTGTTTATCATGTAGTTCAGAGGGTCATCATC
>Ga0181338_1000038_pt1 | contig 41728 bp, 56 predicted proteins | sample Sp13VDMM110SD_FD_122168 | JGI IMG/M metagenome (GOLD analysis project Ga0181338, IMG submission 122168) | Freshwater viral communities from Lake Michigan, USA - Sp13.VD.MM110.S.D | ecosystem: Environmental > Aquatic > Freshwater > Lake | place: USA: Michigan | collected 2013-04-23
CTCCACTATGAACCGTCTCGCCGCTGCGTTTGCAGCCATTGCTCTCACCACGGCCGCCGTGGGCTGCGCCATCGCCCCGACAGGCCAGCCGGCCGCCGTCTCGACCATCGCCGGCAAGAAGGCGCTCTACGTCGCCGAATCCGCCTTCGTCGGCGCGAGCCTCGCCGCCGAGAGCGCCGTGGACAATGGCCTGTTGCGGGGCGAGGCCGCCGGCCGCGTCGATGTCGGCTTGGTTAAGGCGCACCAGGCGCTGGTCGCCGCTCGCGCAGCTGAGAAGATCGGCGACGCCACCAGCTACGCCGAACAGGTCGCGCTCGCCCAGGATCTGGTCGCCACGGTCTGGCCCATGATTCCCGCGAAGAAAGGCCTGTAAGCCATGACCCCGATGGAAGCCATCGCCCTGCTCAACGCCGTCATGCAGACGGTTGCCGCTGTGGTCCCGGTCGCGCAGAAGGCCATGGAAGTCGCCGACAGCGATGACCAGATCAAGATCTCGGCCGCACTGCGCGAGATTGCCGACCTGGCCGACGAGACGCACCACCGAGTGCACGCCAAGCTGCAGGCCGCCTCTAAGACCTAGCCGCCTAGCGCCTGCGCGGCGTTGAAGGTAGGGTCCCGCTTAGACGGAGACCCATCATGACCGCGCAGGCGCCCAAGCCCCCCGCCGATATCGTCGCCTACTATGTCGACGTTTCTCACCAGCTGCTCGGCGACGAGATCCGCACGGCCACGCCCACGGTGGACGTCGGGACCGTCGTCATCGAGAAGCACGAACACGACGGCCAAGCGGTGCGCCTGCTGCTCAGCGGCGGCGCGGACCTCGAAGACGCCCTGATCACGATTGCCCTGGTGACGCGCCGCGGCCAGGAATTCAGCGTTACGACCGAAATTCCAGTGCGCGACGACGTCGTTGCGGTGCTGCCGGCCACGGTCACCAAGCGCTTCGTCATCAACCAGGCTTTCACCGAAATGGGGCTGGCCGGGTACGAGTTCGACGCCACGCCGGAAGAGCAGGCGCAACTGCTTCTGCGGCTCGATGCCATGATGGCGCAGTTCCTCACTCAAGGCATCGACCTGGGATACAACCAGCCCATCGTGATGGGCCAGGGCGACCTCGACGACCCCATCGGCATCCCAGACGACACGCTGAACGCCATCTGGCTCAAGCTCGCTGAACGGGCCATGCCGGCGATCGGCAAGGCAATGTCGGCCGAGACGCGACGCGCGATGAACGAGGCGTGGAACCTGCTCACGGGCCGGTACATGAAGATCCCCGAGCGCGCCCTCGGCCGCAACACGCCGATCGGCGCCGGGAACAAGCCTTGGTCTGTGTTGCAGCCCTTCGCGCGCCGCCGCAATCTCGGCGTCCGCGATAACGAGGTGAGCTGATGACGCAGATCAGCATCCTCAAGGGGATCTATGTCGGCGGCTTCGCCAACATCCGCGCCACCTATCCCCGCAACCTAGAGCCCATCGTCGGCGAAAATGGAATTTCGCGGGGCTATCTGCGCGCAGCGCCGGGCGTGAGCTACATCACCACAGGTCCAGGAGAAGATCGCGGGGCGATCAATTGGAACGGCTCGGGCTACCGGGTCATGGGAACCAAGCTAGTGGCCTTCGACGGCGGCGCGGCGTTTGAGCTCGGCGATGTCGGCGCCGGCCCGGCGGTCGCGCTGGACTATTCCTTTGACCGCCTGGCGATCAATTCAGGGACTCGGCTCTACTACTATTTCGGTGGCGTCGTGACCCAGGTCATGGATCCAGACTTGGGTCCAATCATCGACATGATCTGGATCGACGGCTATTTCATGTGCACCGACGGCACCTACGTGATCGTCACAGAGCTTTCAGATCCGTTCGCCGTCGACCCGAACAAATACGGGTCGGCGGAGGAGGATCCAGACCCCATTCTCGCCCTGCGCAAGGTCCGCGGCGAAGCCTACGTGCTGGGCCGCTACACCGTCCAGAACCTGACAAACGTCGGCGGATCGGGCTTCCCGTTCGCAGCAAATGATGGCGGCACGATCCCGAAGGGTGTCGTCGGGAGCCGCGCGCGGTGTGATTTCCTTCAGAGCTTCGCGTTCGTCGGCGGCGGCCGGAATGAAGCGATCAGCGTCTACCTTGCGGGCCCCGGCGAGGCCATCTCGCTATCGACCCCTGAAATCGATCGCCTGCTGAGCGTTGTATCGACGGCCGACCAAGCCTTCATCGAAATGGAAAGCCGAGTCCTGCAGAACGAGCAGAAGCTCTACATCCACCTGCCCGACAAAACGCTCGTCTATTCGCACCAAGCCTCGCTGGTGAATGAAAGCCCGGTCTGGCACATCCTGGCCGGCGGCAGCGCGGCGGATCAGCAGTATCCGGCTCGCCACTTTGCCCTGGTGAACAGCGCATGGCTCTGCGGCTCGCCCGCCGGAAAGCTCGGGTTTCTGAATGAGCGCGTCGAGACGCAGTTCGATGATGTCGCCGGCTGGGAATTCGAGACGACCTTCAATTACAACGGGGGAAAGGGCGCGATCATCAAAGTCCTAGAGCTCGTCGCGGCCACAGGCTCAGCGCCGCTCGGCGCTAATCCCACGCTCTTCCTGTCGATCAGCCAAGACGGCCGAACTTATGGGCAAGAGCGGGCGATCGGCCAAGGCGCGTTTGGCCAGACCATGAAGCGCCTACAGTTCCGGCCCAAGACCAAGTTCAACAATTACGCGACCTTCAAATTTCGTGGCGCAAACACCGCCATCGCCTCGTTCATGCGCCTTGAGGCTGAATTTGAGGGGTTGAACAGCTGATGCCCCTCGACGCTCAGAAAATCGCCGTTGATCGGTCGGTGCTGCGGAAAATCTTCCCAGATCCGAAATCGCTGCGGGCCTTCGAGCAGCTGCTCGAGCAAGTGTTCGACGCAATCCCGACCCAGGTGAACGACAACACCGCTGAGCTCGCGGGGATTGTCGGATTGGTCGACGCGCTTCGCACCGCGCCCTTTGTAACCACCACGCCAACGACGGAACTCGCCAACGAAAGGGTCCTGACCAGCAGCGCCGGCGCCGCCGTCGACTTGTCGGTTGCGGGCTTGGTTTCGATCATCGTCAACGTCGTGGCCGCGCTCGGATACACTCCCGCCAATCGCGCCGGCGACACGTTCACCGGCCCTGTAGATTTTGCCGCTGCCGTCCATGCCTTGGGCGCCCTGACGGTCGATGGTTATTTGCTGGTTAACGACGACCTGGGCGTAACTGGCGATATCATCGTCAACGGCAGCGTCGCGATCGGCGCAGGCTTGGACGTGACCGGTCAAGCCGAGTGCGACAGCCTCCGCGTCAACCAGGCGCCAACCGCCACGGCCACTCTTTCGACCCACTCTATCCCCGTCTCGATCAGCGGGACGACCTACTACATGCGGCTTTCTGCGACGCCATAGACCAACGGCCCCGCTCGCGGTATGTCGGAGAGAGCAAAAACGGGGTTTCCCATGGGCCTTTTCTCCTCCATCGCCAAGATCTTCGGGGCCGCGAAACAGAAAAAGGCCGTCGGGCAGGCCTCCGCCGCGCAGCAGGCTGCGGCTCAAGCGGGGATCGATCTCACGCAAGGCCAGCTGGATCAGAACCAGGGCAATCTCGACAAGACCCTGGCGACCCTCCTGCCGTTCCTCAGTCAGGGCCAGCAGGCAGTCACGGCGCAGGGCGATCTTCTCGGCCTTCAGGGCGATGAAGAGCAGGCGGCAGCCATCGCTTCACTGAAGGACTCCCCGCTCTTCAAGTCCCTGTTTCGCACCGGCGAAGAGACCATCCTGCAGAACGCCAGCGCGACCGGCGGCCTGCGGGGCGGCAACCTAACGGGGTCCCTCGCCAACTTCGGGTCGGACACGCTCGCCAAGGTCATTCAGCAACAGCTTGGAAATCTGGGCGGCCTCACGGCGACAGGCCTTGGCGCCGCGGGTACTGGAGCGGCAGCGACGACAGCCGCAGGCGGTATCAGCGCCGATTTGGCGCAGCAGATATCCGCACTGCTCAATGGCCAAGGCGCTGCCAAAGCCGGCGGTATCCTCGGCAAAGCGAACGCCAACCAACAGATTTACAGCGGAATCGCGGACGCGGCCGGCGACATCGTGGGTGCGCTAGCTGGCGGTGCAGGCGGCGGCGGAAGCACTCAAGCAATCGCGAAGGCGATAGGGGCGTTCATCTGATGGATCCGATCAACTATTTCGGCCAACTCGCGCCCAACGATCTGGGCGAAGCGCTGATGGGCGGCTTTCAACAGCGCCAGGCCCTGCAGCTCGCCCAACAGCAGCAGGCTCGCGCTTTGGCGCAACAAGCCCAGCTGGACGCCGCGCGCGACGCTGCGATCAAGAACCCGACGGCCGCCAACTACAACGCGCTGTTCCTGCTCGACCCCAAGAGCCAGGAGGCCATCAAGGCCGCTCAGTCTGGGGTGAATAAGGCCGATCAGGACAATGACCTGAAGGAATACACGGCCCTGTTCGGCTTGGCCCGCGCCGGGCGCCAGCAAGATGTCCGCGCCCGGGTGCAGGCCCGCATCGACGCCGACAAGAAGGCGGGGCTGGACACCGCCGACGATGAGGCCTTCCTCGAGGTTCCCGACGACGAGTTGGCGGGCTACATCGGCCTGCAGCTGGCTGGCGTGCTGGGCCCTGAGAAATTCGACCAAGCTTTCAAGACCCAGACCGAAGGCGAGCGCGCCGACGCCAAACTGCCCGGTGAGATCGCACTCACCGACGCCCAGGCGCAGGCGGCCGAGGCCGACGCGGTCAAGACGAACGTCGAGGCCCGCGAGCTGCCGCGCACCAACACAGCCGACATTGAGTTCAAGCGCGCCCAGAGCCAGCGCTTCCGCGATCAAACGGCCAACGAGGCCCGCCGACTGGATCTCGACGAGAACGCCCTGCTCACGAACACGCAGCTCGAGCTGGACAAGCTGCTGTCGAAAGGCACGGAGTTGACGCCTGGCGCCGAGGGTCGCCTCTCCACCGCCGTGACCAACGCCGAGGCCTCGCGCCAGCTGGCCACCAGGGCGACGAGCCTCGCTGACCGCATCGCCACCGCGCCGATCAAGGCCGGCGGCGTGTTCGCCTCCCTGAAAGAGCTCAGCGCCGACGCCTTCGGCACGCAAGACCCGGTCTCGGCGATCCGCAAGGAATACACGGCGCTGATCTCGTCTCAGGCCGTCTCGAACCTGCCGCCTGGCCCCGCGTCCGACAAGGACATCCAGCTGGCCCTGAAGGGCTTCCCCAAGAACAGCTCGAACGCCGACACGATGGCCAGCTTCCTGCGGGGGATGGCCAAGCTGCAGAACATCAAGGCCAGCCGCGAGCAGGCCAGGGCGGACTGGATCAGCGAGAACGGCAACGAGGGCCGCGCCCGGCGCGACATCACCGTCAATGGCGTTCGCGTCCCCAAGGGCTCGACGTTCGGCGACTTCTCCACCAGCGCCGCTGCGATTGAGCGCCGCGAGTCTGTCGGCGAGCGCAGCTATCTCCGTTACGGAAAGTAGGCCATGAAGGGTCATCCCAAGAGCTACCTCGACCCGGCTTACGACAGCATCGAAGCGACCGTGACGGCGCAACTTGGCCTCCCTGAAGGGCTTTTGGGCGCGATCCGCACCAAGGGGGAGAAATCCAACGCCGATCAGGTTTCGTCCGCTGGTGCTCGTTCGGTCTACCAGGTGACGCCCGCCACGCGCCGCGCGGCCCTGAAGAAGTTCGGCGTGGACGCCTATCTGTCCGCCGAGAACGCCGCCGAGGTCGCTGGGCGAATCCTGAAGGACAGCCTGAACGCCACCAAGGGGGACGTCACCGAAGCTGTTGCCCGCTATCATGCCGGCACGCAAGGCGCCCGGGGCCCGGTCAATCGCGCCTATGTCGCCCGCGTGACGGGGCAAGCGCCTGCCGCTGGCGGCGCTCGCCCGGCGACCGCCTACGACCAGGCCCGCGCCGCCCGGCAGGTCGACGAGACCCCTTCCATCGCCAAGGTGGTGGACGCCTACAACGCCGGGACGCTCGACGCGCAGGCCGCAGCGGAATTCGAGGCCGATGTGGCGGCCGCCGCCGTGCTGCTGCCGCGAGGCGCCAAACTGAAGACGCAGGCCAAGCCCCAAGCCGAAGGCGCTCCGCTCGTACTCCCCGCGGGCGTCATCCAGGCATACAACAGCCTGTCGGACATGACCGACGGCGAGCGCCAGCAGCTCGACGCCGACGTCAAGGCCGGGCTGGTCGCTCTTCCGGCCGGCGCTCAGCTCAAGCGCCCGGGTCCGCGCACCAACATGGAAAGCCTGGGGCTGGGCCTTCGCACCGATGCCCGCGCCCTGGCCGGTCTGGTCGACATTCCCGCCGGCGGCCTGAACGCGGTCATCAACATGGGCGCTCTCGCCCTTGGCGCCGACAAAGCGCCGATGTCCCTTTCCCCCTTCACCGATATCGCCGACCAGCTTCTGGACAAGGCCGGCGCGCCTCGCCCGACCCAGCCCGGCGAAAAGATGATCGACGCCATCGGGCAGGGAGCCATCCAAGGCATCGCGACGGCGGGCTTGGCGACGCCGCTAGCCGCCGCACGGGGCACGACGGGCGCCGTGGCCAAGGCGCTGTCGTCTGCGCCCGTCCTGGACACGGCAGCGGGCGCTGCGGCGGGCGGCGCGGCCGAAGCGGTCGATCAGGGCGGCGGGGGCCCGGTTGCACAGCTCGCCGCCGCCTTGGCTGCTGGTGGCGGGACAGCCGTCGGCGGTCGACGTGTCGCCCAGGTCGCCGAACGGCTGGGCCCGAAGGCCGCCAAGGTCATCGAGGAAACCCCGGCAGAGGTTCTGCTGGACGAGGCCGGAGAGCTCACCGACGAAGGCCGCGAAGCCGCGGTGCGCGCGGCGGCCAAGCCCGATGATTTCAAGGCGGCTGTCGCCGAGGTCCGCGACGCGCCGGCCGAACCCGCCACGCAGACGGTGCGCCGGTATGAGGGCGAGGACGTCCCGGTCGAAGTAATCGGTGAAACGGTCGCCGATGCGCAGGGCGTCCCGCATGTGAAGGTGCGCGCCCAGGACGGCGCAGAAGGCTTCGTGCCTGTCGCCGAGGTGGTTGAGGTCCCGGTGGCCGCTGCTGCCGCTCCTGACACGCCCCTGCCGGCCAGCGCGGCCGCTCGGGTGGCGCAGGCAGCCTCGGAAGACATCCCTCTGACCCGTGGGCAGGCAACGCAGGACTTTGCCACGCAGGACGCCGAACAGAGCCTGGGCGCAGCGGCGTCCGGGGAGGGCGAGAAGGCCCGGCAGTTTCGCGAACTGCAGCAGACCAAGATCCAGGACGCCCTTGAGCGCTACAAGGCGGCGCTGGGCGATGCAGGTTCCAGCCCCGCCCAGCGCGGCGCCGTGGTCAAGGAAGCCCTGGGCGAGCTGCGCGACCAAGGCCGCGCCGGGGTTGCCGCGCTCTACAAGCAGGCCGAGGACATGGGCGGCGCGGCCATCGAACTGGACACTGCGCCGCTGCTAACGGCTGCGCGCGAACTGTTCATCGACGAAGCGGTCCCCGACCAGGTCCGCAAAGCCATCAAGCAGCAGATGGCAAAGTACGGCCTTATCGGCAAGAACGCCAAGATGATCGAAGGGGAGACGCGGGTTCAGCTGCTCGACGACGAAGGCAAGGTCGCCGACACGATCCGGTTCACCGGCCCGCAGGAACGCCTCACGGTCGCCAACGCCGAGGCGCTGCGCAAGAAGATCAACGGCCTCTATGACGCCGACACCTCCAAGCTTTCGCAGGGCCTTAAGGGTGTGATCGACGACGCGGTGGAAGACGCCGTGACCAAGGCCGCCACGGCCGCGCCTGGCGGCGTAGGAGATGCCCTGAAGGCCGCCCGTGGGGCGTACATGCAGCAGCGCGCCACCTTCCAGGCCAAGGACGTCGTTCAGAGCCTTCTCGACTGGAAGAAGGGCACGAAAACTGATGTCGTGCTGCCGGAGGACGCCATCAAGAAGATCTTCGCCGGCGGCCCGGAGGCGATCACGAACCTGAAGAAGGTGAAGGCGATCCTGCTGACCAAGCCAACGGAGAAATCGCGGGCGGCTTGGTCGGCCATCCAGGGCCATGCTGTAGGCGAGATCTTCCAGCAGGCGCTCAGCCCACGCGGCGAGGTCTCAGGCGCCCGGCTCAACACCGCCATCAAGAAGTTCGGCGCCGACAAGTTGAAGGTCATCTTGTCGGCCGAGGATTTCAACCGGCTGATGAAACTGCGACGGATCATCGCAGACGCGACCATCCCGCTGGCCAACACCACCAACACGTCGGGCTCCGGCTACAAGGTTATTCAGTTCCTGGCGTCTCAGGGCAAGTCGCTGCTGGGCGTCTCCAAGCTCGTCCCGGGCGTAGGCCCGACGATCGACGCCGTGACTGGCCTGGTCAAGCAGGGCGCCGAGGCCGCGCGGGCCAAGCAAACCCTCGAAGGCGTCACCGGCTTCACCCCCGAAGCTGCGGCCGCGGCTGACACCCCTAGCAAGCCGTCGATCGACGCAGGGAAGACGGTGATGGAGTTCGTCGAACTGCTGGCCTCCGAGCGCCTTATCTCCCCGCTCCTGGCGTCCAGCGCCGCCACTGACCAGAAAGAACCGACGCCATGACCGTTGTCGTAGAGAACCCATTCAGCATCTTCCTGGACCTAAAGGGTGCGGGGATTAACGCCGGAACGCTTTATATCGGCGTCGAAAACCAGGATCCGCAGACCAATCCGCAAGCGGTCTATTGGAATGAAGAACTGACCGTCCCAGCGTCTCAGCCGCTAGATGTGCTGGGCGGTTATATCATGCGGCTGGGCACGCCCGCGCGGGCGTATGTCGCCAACAACTACTCCATGCGGCTGCGTAATCGCCAAGGGGATCAAGTCTTTTACGTGCCAACGGTCGGGGTGCTGGGAACGGTCTTGCTGTCGATTGTCAGCTTGGCAGATGCCGAAGCCACCACCGTCGCACCTGACGTCCAAGCCATTCAGCTTCTTGGCTACTATGCAGCCGGTGACGGCGGCGGCGCACTCTATGTCCGCTCAAACTCACCGCCGGCGCAGGGCGGCTTTGTTTCAGCCGATGGCGCAAATTGGGCCATAGCCGAAGAAGAGCCGATCGTTCAGATGTTCGGCGCGGTCGGCGACGGCGCGTCGGACGACACGGTCGCGATCCAGGACACAATTGATTATGTGTTTGCCCGAGGCGGCGGCAAGGTCACATTTCCGGCCGGCCGCTATCGGATCGCCACGGCTCAGGGCAGCGTCACACTGCCCTACGACAACGGATCCCTGACGGCAGCCGCAGCGCCCTATGGCCCGGCACTGGCCTCTGAAGTGCCTGACGTGATGCCTTATGCTTTGAATCTCCGTCAGGGCGTTCGCCTGGTCGGAGACAATCGTCTGGGGTCGACGCTGGTCGGGGCTTGGGTGTTCGGCGTGAGCCCGATCAGCCTTGCTCAGGTCATCGGCATAGTGTCCGGCGCCGCCCAAGATGAGAACACGGTTGACGTGTCCCTAGAATTCTTGAGGTTTGAGAATTTCCTTATCCCCTGGCTCGTAAAAGGGGTCCTTGTCCAGAGCTTCCTCTCCCACGTGAACTTCCAAAATTGCGGGTTCGCGACGATGATCCAGACGGCAGAACGAGTAACTTACGATTCAGTTCGGATCGTCGACTGCGGCGCTGGGCCCGTTCACGGCGGTTGGTGGAATTGGCGCGAAAACACCTATACGGCTGCCAACATTCCCAACGCCTTCGGCCACGGCTGGACCGACAAGACCCGTACAAAAGACATCGACTTTAGCAACTCAAGGACCCGATCGGCCGTCGATGACAATCTCGACGCCTTCCTTGATCAGTATTTCTTCAAGACTGCTAACAGCACCACTGGGACCGGCTACACTTCTGCCCCCGCTGTGGGCTTTTCCGGCGGCGGCGGTGCTGGGGCCGCTGCTACCACCGTGGTCGACTTGGGGACCGGCCGCGTTGTCGGGGTCACGATTACCAGCCCAGGAGCCGGCTATACCACGGCGCCGCTCGTTGCCTTCACGGGCGGCGGCGGATCTGGCGCGGTCGGTGTTGCGATCATCAGCGGCGGGGCTGTTGTAGGGGTCGCGCTGAGCCGCGCGACCTGCCCAATCCCCGGCGATGCTCAAAGCGGGTTCATCAATCGCGCAATGTATCGAGGCGTAACTGGCGTCGCCGTCACCTTCCACGCGCGCTATGGGCGCCCGAACTTTACAAACTCCCATCGCGATTGGTTCGTCTTCGGCGCATACCGTATGGCCTATAACGGTGGTTCTCCGTACTATAATCTCTGCGAAGAATTTTACGTCGAGCGCGTCGGGTTCTTCGATCCCATGAACTTTGGTCCCACCAAGATAATGGGGGTCGACTATGTTGATCCTTACCTCAAGACCCGGCCGCCCGCGGCGATCTTCGGAGTGGCGGGGAACTTCAATAAAAACGTTTGTACCTATTTCGATCCGTGCGCCTTTTTGACCCCGATTAACACCGGCGGCCAAAGCTGGGAGCAGCTGCAATACAACGCGGCCTATGTTACCTCGGCCCAGGTTTCGAACTCGTTCATGCGTGCAGACTACAGACTGTCGAATGTTGATAATGCAGATCCATCGACGTTTGACCACTACCTGGAAAGCGCCAACCTTCTCGATGCGAGCACTAACCTGACTGTAGAAGGAACATCGAGCCCCGGCGCTTGCACCTATACCCTGCGCCGTCTCCAATCGACCCGGTTTGGCAACCTCGTCCACTTCAACGCCCGCATCGCGTATACGGGCCACACGGGCGTCGGAGGGATCAAGATTCGGGGCTTGCCGTTCTCCCTCAGTCCAGGCGGCGGGGGGAGCCAACAGCTTCAATTCTATGGCGGTTCGGGGGTTGTCAGTACTGGGGTTATCATAGCTATCGCGGATAATGCGGACGACGCGGTCGTTGTCCGTCAATATGACCCTGCTGGCGCCGTATCAAACGTTGCGCTCCCCGCGGATGCCGAGCTGTATCTGAGCGGAACCTACATCACGGATGCGCCCTAGACGGCTCGCCGGGGTAGCGTCTATAGTCACCTGGCCAGGCGACATAAATCCCCGCCGGCGAGATCCTGCGGGACGGCCCAGAGCTTCGGTTCTGGGCCGTTTCGCGTTCTAGGGCCTGGCGCGAGACTTGAGCGGGCGGCTCGGGATCTTCTGCGGCGTGTCGCGCTTCTCGAAGCCCCGGCCCTTCAGCGGCCGGCCGTTCTTGACCTTGGCCTTCGCTTTCGGCTTGGGCTCCGGTAGCCGCGCCAGCACGTCAGGTGCGATCACGAGGTGTCCGCTCTCGATCAGCCATCGCATCGTTGCGCGGTGCGCGGCTTCCCACATGGCCGTTCGGATCTCGATGGGCGCGGACCCTTGGTCGACGTGCATGTGACAGTCGTGGCAGATGAAGGCGATAGCGGCGTCGCTAGCCTTCAGGCTCATGCCCTTGCCGTCCCGGCCTTGGTTGCTGTGAGCGCTGACCACCTGGCCGACGTTGGGCGCACGACAGCCCATGCAGCACGGCGCGAGCTGCGCCAGAGACAGCAGCGCGGGGAAGCGGAAGGTCATCGCGCCACCACTTCACGGGGGTTTGTGCTCATGGCTGATTTCCAGCAAGAAGGGCGCGGCCTGCGGGGGTCTGCCGATAGGTGTTGTTGGCGGGGCCATACTCTGCGAGACCAGCGGTCACCAAGCCGCCTAAGTGGCCCAGCAGCATCGTCACGCCCGTCCGATCCCGCACCTCGTATGGGGCTGACCAGTCTGGGATAGCCGCGAGGATTGTCGCTTCCGCTTCGGTCAGCTTGGTCATGACTTCTCTCCGGGGTGGGGAAGGGCGGCTCTTGCCGCATCAATGCGCTTGATCAGCTTGGCCAGCCGAGGCACGAGCTTCCGCGTCTTGCGGCGGATGCGCTGGTGGAGGCTTTTGAACCTGATCAAGCGGACGCGGATCGTCGCTTCGTCGGTAGGAACCCACCGCGAAATCTCTTCCTCGCGGGCGCGGACGCGCTCTCCCGCACTAGAAGTCGTGTCTATCCGGGCGCCGCTCAAGCTGCGGCCCTCCGGCTTCCCTCAACAGGAGCCGCGACACTGCGGCCGATCCTGAGAATGTTCCGGGCCGCGTTCACGTCGCGGTCGTGGCTTTCGCCACAGGCGGAGCATTCCCAGGTCCTTATTCCAAGCCCTGCGATACCTCTCGGCCGCTCCGGCGGCAGCGAGCCGCACGAAGAACAGGTTTGGGTCGTGAATCTCTCGTCAACCAGCACATAGAACGCCGCCTTATAAGCGAGCATCGCGCGCAAGGTTGACCACCCGGCGTCGAGGACGGATTTCGCCATCCTCGTCTTGGCCAGGCCCTTGGGTTTCACGTTCCCGACCGCGATGAACGCGTGTTCGCGGGCGAGACGTGTAGAAAGCTTGTGGTGGAAGTCGCGGCGGACGTTGCCGATCTTGGCATGGATCGCGCGGACGCGGCGCTTGTTGCCAGCGCGCTGGGCGACGGCCAAGCGCTCGGCGTACTGCCGAAGATGGCGCGGGTTCTCGACCACATCACCGTTACTAAGCGTGGCGAGCGCCTTCAGGCCGAGGTCAATGCCGATATCGCTGGATGCGGCTTGGCCGGATTGTTCGACCTCGACATTGAAGACCACCCACCAACGGCCGCGCGCGTCTTCCACGAACGCGCCAGCCTTGGTGATTTCGGGCAAGGGGCGGCGCTTCGTGCCGAAGAAGCGGAAGGTCTGGCCGCGATAGGTGATGCTGTTGCCGTCGATGCGTCGCGACGTCCGCTTGAACGGAATCCAGCCAAGGGATCGCTTTTGGCCGTAGCTGGCGCGAAACCTCGGACAGCGCTTGTATTGGTCACGAGACCGGACGAACTGGTCGCACACCCCGGCAGCGGTGTCTTGAAGGATGCCCAGCATGGCTCCGACCCCATTACACTCCTTGCCGAGGTCATAGTTGGTCGGCCACTTGCGACGCCGCGCGCCGCCCTTGAACCGGGCTTCGGCGTCGCGGTGCTGCGCCACGCACCAATTCCAGACCGCGTTGCACGCCTTGGCCTGAGCGGCCAGGTGCTTGGCGGCGCGTCGGTCCTTGATCCGGTATTTGTAGGTCTTGTTCATGACCCCACCCCCTCGCTCGCCCCTTGAGCCGACCGACCTTTGGAAAGCTCATAGGCCTGTCGCGCGGGGTTGCTCGACAGGTGCGCGGCTTTGAACATTCCGCGCGTGAGGTAAAGCGGCTTATGGAGGCCAGTGACCTCGACCATTACGGTGTCGTCGGGCAGGTCTCGGGCGAACAGCCATTCGCCAATGCTCGCAAACGGACCGAGGGCGGCCAGCATCGCATCGTCGGGCAACGGCGGATAGGCTTCCGCAGGTGGCGCGGACGCGGGCCGATTGGCTGGGTCGGCTGCATAGGCCTTCATGCGCTCGGCCGTCGCTAGGCCCATCTGGCAGTGTTCGGGGTCGCCGCCAGCGGCTAGGCGGCGCTCGCCCCAAGCCCGCGTCAGGTTGTGCGCGTCCGGGTCCCGGCCCAACAGAATGAACCACGGCTCGCCCGGCCGACGCTTGGCCAGACAGTCGTGGTTGCCTGCATCTTCCCCCTCAGAGACGACAGCCTCTTGGGAGGGTGGACCAAGGAACAGCGGGACGACGCGGGGCTTTGGGTCCGCGCATTGGCTTCGATAATTCTCGACCATTGCGAGCGTCTTGAAGGTCGTGGACGCATTGACGCCCAACGCTTCGGAAAACACCAAGGTCCACGCCACCGGAGCCTCTTCCCCCGCCTTCTCGGGTTGAGGGGCGGCGGCGATCATGGCGCGGTAGACGTTCAGGGCCTCAAGGTGCGTCCCGTCCGCGAACGACGCTTGTCCGGCGCGAAGCATCGCCTCGTCTGGCTTGGCGGGAACCAGCACCCAAGCGGTATCGGTGGAGGCGTGATGGGTGGTCATTGGATCTTCCCCGCCTTGATGTTGGCAACGAGGGCCTCGGCCGTAACCAGCGCAGCCTGCGGACCAACCACGTTGTGAAGCATCTTGAGCGCCCGGCCCGCGACGCGACCCAGGTTGACCCCCGCCGCCACGCCGCCGGGACCGCTGACTATGAGGGCGGTGATTGCTTCGTCGATCTGATCGACGGTTAGGTCTCGCGTCTCCCCGGCGGTGTTGGTGGGGCCTTCTGCGCGGCAAAGGTCCATGATTTGGTTCAGCACACCCAGCGGGTTCGCGAAGTGGCGGAAGGCGGGCAACACGTCGGTAATCCCGACCTTCGCCTTAAGGAAGATCGCCCGGTTCGCCTCTGACAGTTGCTCACCCATGGTCGGGGCTCCCTTCCTGGTGGGGTGTGGCGCCGATAGGGATCGGCCGGGCGTCGTGGAACCGGCCGTCGAGGTCCCGCGTGCCGCCGCCCTTGTTCTGCTTGTGCTGATAGGGCACGCCAGCCGCCGCGCACTGGTCACGGACAGCCTGAAACGCACCATCGGGAGTGTCGCGGGCCTTGTGTGCGCCCTGGTCTGTCTCGCCGCCCGTAATGGCCCAGAAGCGCGGGCCCAAGGCCAGCAGGTCTGCGGGGACCACGACGCGCTCGAGCAGGGGCTCGCCCGACCAGAACAGGAACGCTGGGTTCAGCGCGTGATAGGCCGCGAGCGCGTGCCGACCATCGCGGTCCATTTCCGCTTGCGTCACCGCGGTGAAGCCGATGGCGGCGTTCGCCGGCCAGCAGTACGAAAGAGACCCGTGCTCGTCGCTGGTCATCCGTAGCACCTCGGCAAACGCCTTGACGATCATCCCCGGCCGCTTGGTCAGCATCAGGAAGGTCAGGCTCTCGCACTCGCGGATCAGGTCGAAGAGATCGCACCGCCATTGCGGATCAACCTGATTGTCAAACACGTCCGCGAGTGACGCGCAGAAGACGAAGCGCGCGGGCGCAGCTGGATTGATCGCCAAGGCGACTCGTTGCTCGCGGTTCCACTTGCGGACCTTCGACCAGTTGCCCGGCGCGGTGCGGACGCGGGTTCCCTTCTCGCCGGGCTGGCCCCAGACGACACGGGCAAAGCGCCCCTTCTCGCCCATGAGCGCTTCGGCATAGCAGCCGTCGCAGGCGGGGCTGACCTTCGTGCAACCGATCCACGGATTGAACGTGTCGTTGGCCCAGGTGATGTTCGTGTTCTCCGCCATCAGGCGTATCCCTTTTCTCTGAGCCACTCGACCATAGCCGGGTCTTGCGGCGAAATGCTGCGGCCAGAGCCGGCTGGCGTCCGGCGCTTCATGCCGTGGCGTAGGAAGCCGATGGTCTTGTCTCGCGCGGCTGGCGCCCAGCAGAGACCGCAGCTCGCGCAGGCTTCCGGCGCCAGCTTCTGGGCGGGGCACATGATCACGGCCGGGTCGTCGCTGTCGGCGTCCAGGACGATCGAGCTTTGCGGCGCAGTATCTGGCCGGCTGAACCGGATCGCGAACTGGTCCCATGCTTGGCCGGTCAGCCAGCGAATGCCCTTGGCGATGCGCCGGGACTCGGCGTCGTCGGCATCTTCGCGCCTGGCCGTGAAGCCGAACACATGCAGCGCCGGCAGCTGGTCCAGCATGTCGGCCCAGAACTGCAGATATGCGACGCTGTAGAAGTCGCCCAGGGTGTGCAGGCGGACCATGAAGCCACGCGGGTTCTCAGCGGCCAGGGCCGTCAATTCCGCCTTCAGGAGCGCGAGGAACGGCGCGTCATGCCGATGCCGGCGGGCCATGTGCATCGCGTTTCCGTAACACCCTGACCACTGCGCGCAGGATCGCGGACACGTCGCGCGTTCCTCGAGCGTCAGGTGGAAGATCGGCCAGCCGCGGCGCTCGCCCTTCGTGACGGCCTTCCCGAGCTTGGGGTTGTTGTGGCCGGAGACCAAGAGGCGCGGGCTGGCGAAACTGCCCACCACGGTCGACGGGAAGATCGTTCGACCCTCCCGAAGCGCCGGATTGTCGGGAGACAGCTGCTGCAGCGCGGATGGGTCCACGGCCTTGTTCTTGAACCGGGCGAGGCTCACGGAGCCAGAACCCGGAAATCGCCTTCGATCAGCGGAGCGACAAGCCGAAAGCAGATCGTCCCGTCTGGCCGGTTCTCGGCGGTGACGTCGGCCTTGGCCACGTCGATCACGTCTTGTCCGGTCACGCGGATCTCGCCACCGGCCTTGGCGATGGCGACACGCAGGAGGGCGTCGGTATTCACGACAGCACCTCGGGCAGGATCACGAAGGCCGCGAGCAGCAGGGCGGTCAGGATGCCGGTAGGGATGGCGCAGCGCACCAGCGTGGCAATCCGCCGCCTCTGGGCGATCTTGGCCGCCCTGGCGCGCTCCCAGGCGCTGTTGAGCCGGTTTTGGTGGTGGTCGGGCATCTTGGCTCCCCACTGGTCATGGCCTTCGACGGCCATAGGATAAGCCGGTTCACCGGGTCCGCGCCGAGGCGTGTTCAGCGCCGCCCAGAATTCGGGATCCGGGCGCGGCTTGGTCATGTCGATCATGGTGGTCCTCCGGGCGTCATTGCCCTGGTGTGGTCAGACTATGCGGTCGCCATCACCGGGCGTCAAGTCCTGTTCGGATCGCCGGCTGAAGTTGTCGCAGGGCTCGCTCCACGGGAATTCCCATGTGCAGCGCCGGCGGCAGTAGGCGAGCTGAGAGCGCATAGGCGCGTCGATGTCCCAACTGGCGCACAAGCCGCAGGCTTCCTTGCCCGCTGCATCCCACCGCGCCAAAATAGCGAGCTCGTCCTCTGTCAGGGGATGCGGCGCAGGCGTCGGCGCGGTGAGGAAGGGCTCAGGCTTCTTGGGCTTGGCCACTCGCCGCCCTCCCCTGAATAGCCGTGATCCCGTCGATGCAGGCCATCGCCAGGCGGTGCTGGTGCTCGGCCTTCTCCAGGAGCTTGGCGACCCGGGCGTCACGGAAAGCCCGCACGACGACCACCTTCGGCGGAGGGGCTGCGCCGCCCGGCTCCGGGTAGCTGACGGCCTCGCTGATGAAGTTGAGGCGCACGGCCTCTTTCAGCATGGCGCGGCCGTCGGCCAGGTAGCCCAGCGCCATCTGCAGGAGCAGTTCTTCGGAGGTCATGACGCACCTCCCGTCTTGGGGCCGACCATGTAATCGGGCGGCCTGGGAATGACAGCGTCCAGCGGCCGCCAGATGTGCAGCCAGTGCGGATGGAAACTGATGTGATCCGACGGCGGGACATGCAGTTGCATCGCCACCTCGTCGTCGCGGAAGAACAGGCGCTTGACCTGCTCCATCTCTGGCCAGTTGGGACAGCGGTTCGCCCGGCTGACGCTGACATGGTCCCAGCCGTCGCCGACGCCAGCGATGATGCGAAGGTCGCCACCGTCGATCTGCGACTTGACCCGGAAGGCCCCGCCGAAGTCGTCGCCGGGGCATCCGAGCTGCGCCTCCCAAGCGCTGTCGCGGAAGACATTCAAAAGGGTTAGAAGCCGCATCAGAGCAACCCTCCCGACCGCCCGAAGGCGCGCAGTTCTTCGTCGATCTCCGCCATGCGCATCATGTCCTGTTCGGTAGGCTCTTCGGGCCCTTCCTCGAGCAGCGGCCCCATGAACGCGTTCAGCAGCGCCAGAGCGCCAGAGAAGAAGGCGCGCTTGGTCTCCAGCACCTGGGTGAAGTCGGCGTCTGGCGGCACCACTTCTTCGCGGTAGGACAGCCAAAGTTTGTCGATATGGCCCGTCATCACGCCCTCCCTTCTCGGATGTCGTTCATGCGGGCCTTGATGGAGTTGGTGAAGCCGTTCCGCTGCGCCTCGTTCAGGCCCTGATAGAGCGGAGTCGGGACCAGGGAATTGAAGTTGCCCTGGATGGCGTCGGCGTCTTCGGTGATCTCGACCCAGCAGCGGAACGCGGTCAGATCGTCCAGAACGTCGATCCAAGGCTTGCCCTTGGCCTTGAGCTCTTCGCCTCGCAGGGCCAGCGACATGCGCGCCTGGCGCACTCGGTGGCCGTCCACGCCCTTCATGGCTTCTGCCCAGGCGTCGGTCTTGCTGAGCGCGTTCAGGGCGGCCTTGCCTTCCGCCCAGGTCTCCACCTTGGAAAGCCCCATGGTGTAGGCGTCAAAGGCGTCGAACGGCGGGTCGCCTGGGTCGGCGGGCCCATCGGAGTTCTCAACTTCGGCAGGCTTCGTCAATTCCGCTGCCGTTTGGCCGCCCGGCCCCTCAGGCTTGTGGTCCTCATAGACCCTGTGCGCGGCGCGCCTGGTGGCCGACGAGAAGGGCTTGCCGTTCTTGTATGTCTCGCGCCGGCCCGCGCTGCCCCAGGCGTCGCCGGTGAGGTGATAGACCTCGTCCTCATCCGGGTAGCCCTCGGCGATGACCTCCGGCTCTTCCTCGGGGTCCAGCGCTTCGTCAGATTGGGACGCAGGCGCGGCAGACGAAGGTTCCGAGGGGAGCGACTCGGAGGGCGTAGAAACCGGATCCGCAGGGACATCTTGCGCCGGCTGCTCCTGTTCGGTTTCGGCCTCCTGTTCGGACTCCCCCGCGATCACAACGCCTTCGCCGCCATCGGCCAAGTCGGCGCCGTCGTCTTTCACTACGCCGTCGGCGTCGTGCTTCATCTCCTGATCAACAGTCTCGACCACTTCATCGACGGCTACCTGGGCGGCCAGCGCGGTCTCGGCCGGCTTGGTGAAGCCCGTCGAGATCCTGGGCTGCTCGACGGGCTGCAGGGTTTCGGTGGGCCTGCGGTCGTCGCGCGCCGCGTCGATCTCGTCGTCCGTCATGATGCCCAGCAGAAGGCCGGGGCTATGGGCGCGGGCCCACTCGCGGGCTCCCATGTAACGCAGCTGGCGCGGCCAGGCCGTTGGTGCGCTCCAGGGACTCAGAGAGCCCTTGTGCCACATGCCGACGCTGCCGACGATCTCGCGGTCGAAGTCCTCGTCTGGGAAGCGGCCAGTGACCAGCACGCCCAGGCCCTGATCGTCGGCGCCCGGCATCGTGTCGAGGTCGATTGAGCGCGTGGCCGAGACGTAGGCGCCGAACTGGTATCGCAGCTTGATGCCAAGGCGGGTCTCGATCAGACCATGGACGAGCTTGCCCTCGAACATCAGCTTGCCATGGACCAGAGAGCAGCACTGCGCCACCGCGTTGGGGTCCGCCTTCCAAAGGTCGGCCTGGTTGGCGATCAGGAAGGCGCGGGCCTGGACGGTTTCGAAGTCGAGCGGAATGAACACCGCGTTTTTGCCCTCGCCTTCCTTGTAGTGCGTCAGGGACATCGGCATCAGGCCGGCGCGGGCCATGACGGTGGCGACGCGGCCCAGGTGCTCAAATCGCGCGGTGTCCATGATCGGCGAGACGGATTCGACGACGCGGATTTCGCGGGCGGGGCGCTCGGGACGTGAGACGACGGCGGTGGATTCGGTGGTATCGGTCATGATCATCCTGCAGGGTGAGAACTAGGAAAGCTGGGGGGCCGGGTCGCGCCAGTTCATGGCGGCTTCCGAGCCGGGAACATGGATAGGCCGTTCGATCCACGAAGGGGACTCGATCCGCTGCTTGGCGGCTCCCCCGTCATAGAAGTGGCTGGTCTCGACCTTGGTCCAGGGCTTGGTCAGCCCCTTGGCCGCGACGGTCTCTCGATAGAAGCGCAGGGCGGTCAGGGCCTTGTCCCAGCCGTCCTTGTGCTCAGTGCTCCCGAAGCGCATCCAGACGGGGAAGACGACGGGCGCGTGGCCCTCGGCGTCGGGCTTCTGATAGAACATCCAGAGCCAGCGCCAGTTGGGCTGGCCATCCTTATCAATCGGCGCGCCTTCGGGGTAGCACATAATCTCCGTTCTTTGGCGTTTTGTCCCACCATGGAGCGCACCACCCTGTTTTAGGTACGAATAGAGAACCCTTCGCGCCTCAAATGACATTGCGGCCTGAACATCCAAGGCGCTCTGGCCGATGCGCTTACCCACGCCGACGCCCAGATCGCGGTCGCGCACATTGCCGATGGTCTTGAGGTCGACGTTGATATTGGGCAGCAGGCGGTCGACCCTGAAGCGCAGGCGCGTGCCGTCGGACAGCGTCCAGAAGACCGACACTTCGGCCAGGGGCACGCAGTCTTCGGTCGACAGCACCACGCCGATCTGGTCGTCGTTCAACACCGCCTCGCGCATGACGTCCAACACCCACTTGTCCTCGGCGGAGATCTTGTCCTTGTCGCGCACCGTGCGCTCGAAGCGCTCGAGGATCAGCGGCCAGATGTGGCGCTCCGGCAGGTAGACGCCGCCCAGGTCGAAGAGGTCCTTGTTGCGCAGGGTCGGCCGAAGGCCCGGCGCGCCGATGGCGTCCAGCGCCGAATAGACCTCGTCCCGGGTGGTGAGCAGCTCAGGGAAGGCCAGTGGGTCGGGCTCGACCGCCCAGCGCTCGTTGAAGGCCGGCAGGCCCTCGAGCAGCATGGTATGGGCCGCTGACCCGAACAGCTTCGCCTTGCTGCTGTCGTCGCGCTTGCGGCGCGGGTTGTGGCGACTCTTCCACCACCAGCCCTCACGATAGAGCCAGAGGTCGGCCAGATCGGTGGACCCAAGCGCGTCCTGCCCGAAGTAGAGCTCCTCGGGGAGGTTCAGATAGACCCCGTCGGCCAGCACCGGCATGAACTCGTCGTCCCCGGGCTGGTCCAGGCGCAGGCCCAGCTGGTCGCGGAGATAGTCCATCGACCGCTTTTGCAGGCGGATCATCCGAAGAACAGCCGATAGAGCTTCCAGCCACCGAAGAGGCCCAGGGCCCAGAGGATGGCGGCTATCGGCGCTAGGCGCCTGATGATGGTCCAGGTCAGACCGCCATCCGCCGGCGCGACCCCGCTGCCCAAGCAGACGGGACACCATCCGGTACGGGCGTCGCCCAGGTCAAGACCCAGGTTCCCGGCCTGCATCTCGTCGATGAGGCCTTCCCCACCGCAGGCGGGGCACAATTGCTCTGTCATGGTGCAAATCCCTGTTGAGCGCTTCGGACCTGCGAGCCGTCGGCGCCCGATCACAATCCGCGTTTCGGAGGGGGGAGTCAATATTGTTGCGCGCCGCGCCGTCACGGGCGATAGTCGAGACGCGATGCAGGACAAACTCCCCAACACGTTCCAAGGCCTGATCGGCCTGTGGCCTTCCACGCGGGCTTTCGGGCGCGAGCTGGTCGGGGATCCCGAGAGGGGCCGCATCTTCCATCGCCGAAACCGCGTTCCGAAGCGCTATTGGTCCACCATGGAGCAAATCGCCTCGAAACGCGGTCTCGTTGGTGTTGATTTCGAATATCTCGCTCGGCTCTACAAGGCCGGCAAGAACCACGGCCGATAGGCGCGCGGCCCTCTTCGCGCCCAATCCCCAGGAGATCGCCACCATGGCGAAACGTATCGGATCAGACGACGCGCCGAAGGTGGGCGCCAAGGGTGCAGGCGCTCCGGCGCCGGCCACCAACCAAGTCGTCACGCAGGAAAGCTACCTGGCCGCCGTGAAGGCCATCACGCAGGCCCGCAGCAAGTGCGCGGCAGCGAACGACGAGCTGAAGACCATCCGCAAGACCTGGAAGGCGTCGGGCATCGAACTTGGCGTTCTCGACTCGATGGTGAAGATGGCCGAATGGAGCCGCGGCGAGATCCGCGACCACTTCGACACCGCAGCGCGCTATGCCGCTTGGCTGGGCCTGCCGGTCGCGCCCGGCGCCATCAAGCAGTCGGCGATCAGCACTGAAGACGACGACGCCATCCAGCGCCGGGAATGGTTCGCCCTGGGCCGCACCTATTCGCGCACCGGCAAGCCCGGCCGGCCGCCCGAAGAATGCCCCGACGAATTCCACCAGGCCTTCATGTCGGGCTTCAACGAGGAAGATGAGGCGGCTTGGGCAGACGCCGAGGGCGCGCAGCAGCAAGAAGCTCCGGTGGTGGTGCAGAACCCTGTCGAGCCCACGCTCGCCGAAGCTGCCGTGGAAGCCATGGTCGGCAACGCCGAAGCCTCCGCCAGCGCCGCCGACGTAGCGCCGTCCGCTGAACCTGTCGCCGAGTACGCCCAGCCGTCTTGGAAGGGCTACAGCGACGACCCGGAAGACTGGTTTGCCGCTCAATGGCGCGACTTCGACGCCTGGTATGAGGCGATCCCCGAAGGCGCCAACGTCCGCATGACGCACAAGGGCGTCCTGGCGGCGTTCCGCGCCAAGGCGAAGGCCGAAGCCGAAGCCATCGCGGCTGAGGACGGTGATGACGCCGCCCTGGGCGAGCCTGAGCAGGCCCAGCACGAGCCCGACGCCTACGGCCTGGGCTTCGCCGCCTGCAAGGCCAACGAGCCCCGCACGGCGATTCCTGATGACCTGGACGAGGCCGGCGTGGCCAAGTGGCTGGTCGGCTGGGACGCCCGCGCTGCTCAGGAGGTCGACAAGACCCCCGCGCCGCCTCCGCCCGCCAAGGCCAAGGCTCGCCCGTCGAAGGCCGTTCACTGATGAACCTCACGGCCTTCAGTCGTCGGTTCTGGGCCAAGGTCGATATTCGCGGCCCCGACGACTGTTGGCCGTGGAAGGGCGCTAAGACGCGCGGCGGCTACGGCAATTTTGGCCTTGGTCGTCACGCTGGAAAGAAGCGACATGGGCGCGCTCACCGCGTCGCCTTTGCGCTGACGAATGGCGGCTTAACCGAAGGCCTCTTCGTCTGCCATTCGTGCGACAATCCACCTTGCTGCAACCCGCTCACCTGTCGGAAAAGACCCCCCTTGGGAATATTCTCGACATGGATGCCAAGGGGCGCCGGGTGCGCGGGACCGCCCGGGGAATGAAAAGCCCGAATGCTAAGGTCACAGATGTACAGGTTCGTGAAATCGCAAGACTGAAGCAGGAGGGCTTAACCGCAAAAATAATTGCCAAGAAATTTGGGATAGGAAAATCCCAAGTCTACCGTATCCACCGTCGACAAAGCAGGGTCGAAGCACATGTTATTCTCACTTGATTTAGCCACCTCTACAGGGTGGTGCGCGGGATCCGGCGGGGAGACACCCGATCTCGGCTCCATCCGCATGCCCGACACGAAAGAAGAGGTCGGGCCCTTCCTCGACTTCTTCTACAAATGGTTCGCGACCAAGCTGGACGAATACCAGCCCAAGGTCGTCACCTTCGAGGCGCCGTTCCTTCCCAAGGCCAGGATCGACGAGCACGGGCACCTGAAGCAGGCGCCGACGTCCATGGCCGTCACGCGCAAGCTGCAGGGCCTGGCCGGCGTCTGTGAGATGGTCTGTTTCCAGAAGGGAATCGACGTCTATGAAGTGAACCTGGGCAGCGTGAAGTCGGCCATGGGCGGCCAGCGCGGCGCCGGCAAGCCTGACATCATGGCCGCGGCGAAACGCTGCGGCATGGATCCGAAGAACTTCGACGAGGCGGACGCCTTCGGGGTCTGGATCGTCACGGTGCGCCACTACGCCAAGCAGTACCAGCACATCTGGGATCAACGGCTCTATGGCGGCCGCCCGGGGAACCTGGCGCTATGAAGGCGGTTCACATCCACCACGGCGACAGCAGGGAGGTCCTTCGGGGCCTCCCTGACAACTCAATCGACAGCGTCGTGACCGATCCACCCTACGCGCTCGTCTCCATTGTGAAGCGGTTCGGCGGGGCCAACGCTGCCGAAGCCAAGAGCGAAGGCGCGAGCGGCGTCTACAAGCGCGCCTCCGCAGGGTTCATGGGCAAGACCTGGGACACCGGCGAAACCGCCTTTGCTCCGGAGTTCTGGGCTGAGGTCATGCGGGTCTTGAAGCCGGGCGGGCATGTCGTCGCGGCCAGCGGAACGCGGACCTATCACCGCCTTGCCTGCGCCATTGAGGACGCGGGCTTTGAAGTCCGCGACATGATCTCCTGGCTGTATGGCAGTGGCTTTCCCAAGTCGCACGACGTCAGCAAAGGGATCGACAAGGCCCGGAACGACAAGCCCGAAATCCTCGCGATCACGTCCGCCATGCGTGACGCGGCAGAAGCGGCCGGGATCTCTCGATCGATGGTCGATGCCTTCATGGGCACGGCCGACATGGGCGGCTGGTGGCTTTCGCGCTTGCTGCACCGCTGCGCTTGCCCGACTTGGGACCAGTGGCTGAAGCTGAAAAGCTACCTGACCATGGGCGACGCTCTCGACGCCGAGGTTTGGCGTCTGAACGGCCGCAAGGGCACGCCCGGCGAGGCATGGCTCGATCGAGAAGTCACTGGCGCGGTCGAGGAATGGGCCGACAGGGCGAATTACGCGCTGACGTCAGCCGACGGGCTGCGCCGCGACAAGCCTGCGAGCGAAGCCGCCATCGCCTGGGCTGGATGGGGCACCGCCCTTAAGCCCGCCTGCGAGCCCTGGGTCCTCGCCCGCAAACCGCTGAACGGCACGGTCGCAAGCAATGTGCTGGCGCATGGCACGGGCGCGCTCAACATCGCTGCATGTAGGATTTCTACTGACGAAAGTGTCAATGCTCAGGGCCGCTGGCCCGCCAACGTCATCCATGATGGCAGCGATGAGGTGGTCGAGGCGTTTCCGGCTGAAGCTGGCGCAGCGGCGCCAGTGCGCGGAACTGAAGCCAGCCGCGCCAGCAATGGCAACGTCACCGGAGAGCGCAACCGTGTTCCCGGCACCTTCCATGCCGACAAGGGCTCGGCCGCACGGTTCTTCTACAGCGCCAAGGCCGACGCAGACGACCGCATGGGGTCAAAGCATCCGACCGTGAAGCCCATCGACCTGATGCGCTATCTGGTGCGGCTGATAACCCCGCCCGGCGGCGTCGTCCTAGACCCGTTCGCCGGAAGTGGCTCGACCGGCGTCGCCGCGATGCTGGAGGGGTTCGAGTCCATCCTGATTGAGCGGGAGGCCGAGTATGTGGCCGACATCAACCGCAAGGTCGCCTTCTACCGGGGCGAGGGCCGTCTGGCGTCGCAGGAGAAGCTGAAGGCCAAGCAGGACGACCACAGCGACCTTCCCCTGTTCGGGAAGTAATTCGCGATTCGTTCCCGTTGCGCTCGCGCGGGATCGGCACATGCTAGAGCGGTCGCTTCGCCACGCAGGGGGAGGCGACCGCAGACAGGGATTTATATGACCACTCACCCGAACGAACCGGGGCACGTCGTTGACGCGCTGCCCTACAATCTTGAGGCGGAGCAGGCGCTGCTCGGCGTGCTGCTCTATGAGAATTCGACCTTCCTGGAAGTCGACGGCAATGTCAGCGCCAAGGACTTTCACGAACCCTTCCACGGCCGGCTCTACAAGACGCTCGGCGACCTGATCAAGGTCGGACGGCCGGCGGACCCCATCATCTTGGGGCCGTACTTCGCCATCGACCCGGCCTATGACGATCTTGGCGGCCTGCGCTACTTGGCCGACCTGGTCGACCGCGCCCCGCCAGCCCGCAGCGTGGCCGAATACGCCCGTCAAGTGCGGTCGATGGCCCTGCGGCGCGATGTCATCCGCATCTGCCGGGACACGGCCGCCAAGGCGATGGCTGAGCACGCTACCGAAGGCGCCGACCTGATGGCGCACCTCGAAAAGGAAGTGCTCGGCGTCCGCGCGTCCAAGGCCGACCTGAGCCTGCGCGACTTTGACGACGTCGCCGACGAGGTGATCAGCGGCATGGATGGCGGAGACGACCGCCGTCTGGTCAAGATCGGCCACGATAAGATCGACAACGCCGTGGGGGGATTCGAGTTTGGCGATCTTGTCGTCCTCGGCGGCCGCCCAGGGATGGGCAAGAGCGCGCTGGCCAGCTGCTGGGCCCTGAACGTCGCCTTGGCTCACCAGCGCGGCCTCTCGCCGGTTCCGCTGGGCGTCGTGATCCTGAACGGGGAAATGACCACGGTTCAGATGGTCCGCCGCCACCTCACCGACTACGCCTTCACCCGCTTCGGGGAGAAGGGGCCCTATTATCGCGACATCCGCCGCGGGACCCTGACCGACGACCAGAAGGCCGTCCTGCACCAGTGCCGCAACGAGCTGCGCGGGCTGCCCATCAGGATGCTCAAGCGCACGGGCCTCACGCCTGGCCGCATGCGCTCGCTCCTGCGCCGCCAGAAGATGCTCTGGGCCGCTCAGGGCATCAAGCTGGCCATGGTGGTGGTCGACCACGTCGGCCTGATGGGTCCAGACGAGGACACCCGCAGCCGCGGCCGCACCGAAGACCAGACGATGATCTCCGGCGCCCTCAAGGGCATGGCCGGCGATGACGAGCTCGACGTGGTCATGGTCGCCCTGGCCCAGCTGTCGCGCAAGCTCGAGGAACGCGACGACAAACGCCCGACCATGTCTGACCTGCGCGACAGCGGATCCTGGGAGCAGGACGCTGACATCGTCTGCGGGGTCTATCGCGACGCCTATTACGCCCGCCGTGAGCGCGAGCCCAAGGGCGAGATCAAGACTGCCGAATGGATGGCGCGCTGCGCCTCGCGCGAGGTGGAAGCGATTTTCATGAAGGTTCGAGAGGGAGAGGTTGCCACCGCCCGGCTATGGGCGGACATTGGACGAAACGCCATCAGGGACTTCGATCCCACCGATCAGCTCGCATTTTAGCAGGAAGCGAACCACCATGACACGAGCGTCATTTATGGACGTCATCAACCGAGTTGAGGGATGGCATAACTTCGAGTCCGCCCTTCGGCACGCAACCTATTGGCCCGACATCAAGCCGGAGGCCCGCCTGATCGGTCTGGCGGCCATCGTCATTGCCTATGATATGCGCCGCGCTGGGGCTCCGGTGACGGAGGTGGAGAAGGCCACAGGCCTGACCGCCGAACAGATCCGCAAGGCCCTCTCCGGCAAGACTCGGGCCTTCACGGTCATGCGCTGGCAGGACGACGATTTCGACGTCGTCATGCCGACCCAGGAATTCAGCTATGGGGCCGACCGATGAGCTCACAAGCCCTGATCGCCGTCGCCAACATGGCCGACTTCCCGCTTGAGAACACCACCCGCCTAGTGCTCTACGCCCTCGCCCACCGCCACAACTGGTTCACCGGCGACTGCTATCCGTCGTTCACGCGCCTGGCCCGTGACGCGGGCGTCTCGAAGAACAGCGTGGCGCGGGCTATCGATTCCCTCACCGCGAACGGTTACCTCAAGGTCGTGCCGAACGATGGCCAGTCCAGCGGCGGCCGGAAGAGCGACCGCTACGTGTTCCTCTTCCCCGTTCCCGACCTGACGCCGGGACCGAAAAAGTCCACCATGGAAACTGCCCGCGATGGCTTTGTACCCATTTCGACCGACTTTGTACCCACCACGGGAAACTTTGGCGCCACCATGGGTACAGAACAGGACTCTAACAGATCTAAGAACATAGACTCGGTCGGCGAAAACGCCTCCGACACCGTGGTGGACATTTCGGCTGCGGTGGACCTGCTGTGGAAGTCGGCGTCAGACGCAGGCCGGCAGAGGTCATCCAAGGGCGACATCGAGACCGCGCTGAAGGCCGCCGTGAAGCGCGGACCAGGAACGCCGCCCGAGCGGATGGAGCGGATCATGCGAGGGATGGGCGCCTGGTTCCGCAGCGCGGAAGCGACGAAGGACGACGGATCGTTTCAGGCCGGCATCCATCGCAAGATCGTCAAAGACCGCTGGGCCGGCTACCTCGACGACGAAGAGGCGCGGGTCTCTGCCGGCGGCAACGTGTCGCCAGCCGCCCAGCAGGCCGCCCAGACCATGGGGACCATCGACGCGCCCTCTGAGGCCCGGCAGAAGCTCTGGATGGAACTGTTCAGCCAAGGGATGCCCTGGGACAGCGAGCGAGGTCCCCAGCCCGGCCGCCTGGGCTGTCGCGTCGCGCCTGAGATCCAGCGCGCCTTCGGGACAGAGCCCTACGCCCCGCCAGTCGACGAGGACGCCGCCGCTTTCAACTGATCTGCGAAGATAGGACTTGACGCCCGGCCGGTGATCAGGCCATGGTCGGGCGTCACCAGGGCAACAGGCGCCCGGAGGAAAACACGATGTTGAAGAAGTTGTTCAGGCAGACGAAATCGTCGCGGTGGACGATCAGCGGCAACGGCTCTCGAGACGAGAAGCGCATTCTCGGCGTCTGGTTTTATCGCCGCCAAAGGGTCCAGAAGTGGGCGCCGCTGATGCACGAAGTCGAGGAAGAGCGTGGCGTTCGAATCGGGCACGTTCGCATCTCGATCTCGTTCACGAACAAATTGTTCTTTGACGGCAAAGAGCCGCGCAAAGTCGCGGGTGATTACTGATGCAGCCCTATCGCTGGTATGACCCCGCCGAAGTGGTCGAAGACGCCGAAGCCTACGTCCGCGATATCGAGGACCGCCACCACGGCGAGAAATCGCGGATGTACTCGGCCATGGCAGACGAGAACCACCGGCTGCGGCTGATGGCCGAACAGGCGCTGCGGCCGGCGATGGAATTGGCCGCCCGCACCCCGGCGCCGGCTATGGTCTTCGTCAACACGCCGTCGCCTGACGCCATCAAGACCGTGCGCCTGGGCGCTGAGAACGCCCTGTTCAACCTGAGCCAAACCGGGAAGCCGTTGCCCAACGACGAAGCCCTGCAGATCTTCCAGCGGTTCGTCGAGCTGCTCACGCCTGCGAAGGTGGTGTGATGGACATCCCAGGCTGGTTTGTTGTCGACGAAGCGACGCCCATTGAGGAAATCCTTGAAGTGGTCCAGCAGGTGTTCGTCGACATTCCCTCCCAACCGATGCTCATGTCGCTGCGCGATGGCCCATGGCCGCAAGGCGTTTGGCATTGGGAGCCAGAGGGCTATCCGTCGTCCACTGAGCCCACGCATTACCGAAAGATGACCGGCGCGACGGCTGCAAACGCGGCCGTGGCGACGCGGTCGATTGTTGAACCGGAGACCGCATGACAGCCCGCCCCCACGCGCCCAAGAAGGCCTGGATGACCGAAGACCAGTTCAGCCGGTCGATTGAGGCCCTGGGCCTGTCGAGCCGCGCCGCTGCGAAGGAACTGGACATCGACGAGCGCACGGTGCGCCGCTACGTGTCCGGCGAGCTGCCGGTTACGAAGGTGGTGCAGCTCGCGCTGATCGGTTTGCGGGCTCAGGGCGTGGTGACGCGATGAGTGATCGTTGCAGAGTCTGCGGCGGAAGCCTCCATGAACATGCGAAGGATAGGACCCGCGCCAGGTTTGCCGAGCGAGCGCTGGTTTTCACCGTCCTCGCGTGCATCGTCCTGGTGCTGATAGCGGTGCTCACGTGAAAATCCCCGACATCCTGAAAGGCTCAACCTACGCCGGGGAGCCGTTCGAGACGATGTCTCACGAGCGTGTTCTCGAGGTGCTCGCCCATGTGCTCGAGCAGCAGCGCCGCGAGCGCGAAGAGACTCAGCGCCAATATGGCGTACTGGCCAGCATGCGCAGCGCGCGGGTAGGCGCATGAAGTTCGGATTGATCTCCCCCCGCGGCAAGCCGCTGGCCGAAGGCGAGACGCGCGACGCCTTCGCAGGCGGGCCCCAGGTGCTGACTTGGCGCGGCCTGACCTATCTGCGCGAGCCTGAGCCTGCGCCAGATGGCCGCATCCTGTTCCGCGAGGTGCTGGGCCAGGCGCTGGAATACTACGAAGCCACGCCGACCGAGTCCGCCGCGCAGCTGTGGACTACGCCGACGGCCATATCCCGTCGGATCGGCGTCGAGCCCCGCCCTGGCGGCGACACATGGCCGCTCCCCAAATGAGCGAGGGCCACAAGACGCGCGAGGAAGCGATAGAGCAGGCCCTGCGCGATGCCTTGGCGCTGGGCGAGGCCTGCTCTATCATCGCCTGCGTGGGGCCCCCGGCGTGCCTCCGCATAGAACCATCAAACGCTGAGAGTGAGGCCTGTACTATGTGCGAACGCACGACGATCCACGCCCGAGGTGCGGCGTGATGGAAGATCCGCGCATCGTCGTGGTCTCGACGCCGAAGCCCGCAGAGCCCACCCGCAAGGACATCAAGGTCGGAACGCGGTTTCGCGATGCCTCTGGCCGCCGGATGATCGTCGAGAAGGTGAACGACGACGAGACGGTCCAGGCGCGCTGCTTGGACAACCGCAAGCAGCGGCGAGCGCGGGCGGCCAAGAAGCGGAAGGGCTGAGCATGACGACAATCGCTTATCGCGATGGCGTCTTGGCGGCAGACACGCTGACGACCAACAACGGCGGCGCAGTCGGCTATGGCGGCTGGAAGATCGGCGGCAAGAACGGCGTCTTGTGGTCAACCGCAGGCGACTCGGCCTGGGGGAAGATCTTTCGCGACTGGATGTCCACCGGACAGCGCGGCGACATCGATAAGCCGGACGAAGTGACCGCCGGTCTCGTTTACACGCCCTGCGGCCTGATCTTGGTCTATCACTCGAGCGGCATCGAGGTCCGCCGCGGATTGCCTTTCTGGGCGGACGGCAGCGGCCAGGATTACGCCCTTGGCGCCATGCAGGTAGGAGCATCGCCCGAGCAGGCTGTTCGCGCCGCGATGGTCTGGGATCTCCACACCGGCGGTGATGTCGTCACGGTGCGCCGCTGATGGCCCAAGATCCAGACAAGAAACTGGTCCACAAAGAGTTGATGTTCGTCGAGGAATACATCGTCGACGGCAACGCCACGCGCGCCGCCATTGCCGCCGGCTACTCGGAAAAGTCGGCCGCGAATCTCGGCGCGCGGCTGATTAAAAAGGTCCATATCCAGAAGGCCATCATGGCCAGGCGCGAAAAGCGCGTAGCAGCGATTGAAGTGACAGAGCAGTGGGTCATCGACCGGCTGGCCTTTGTCGCCGCTGAGTGCAGCACGATTGGCCCTCGCTGGAACCCCGCCGGCGCCGCGCGGTGCGCGGAGCTGATCGGCCGGCACAAGCAGATGTTCACCGACAAGATCATCCATGGCGGCCACGTCCAGGTAGACGGTGAATTCCGCCTGACCATGCAGCCGGGCGACGACAAGCTCTGATGTTCGCCCTCACCGCCAAGCAGCTGGGCGCGCAGGCGATCCTCGCGGGTCTGGCGCTGCACATCATGCTGTTCGGCGGCTCGCGGTCGGGTAAGACGTTCCTGCTTGTGCGCGCCGTGGTGCTGCGGGCTCTGAAGGCCCCGAACAGTCGGCACGCCATCTTCCGCTTCCGCCAGAACAGCATCATCAGCTCCATCGTGGGGGACACGTTCCCGAAGGTGATGCGGCTCTGCTTCGCCGGGGTCGAGTGGAAGCTGTCGAAGACGTTCTGGTATGTCGTGCTGCCCAATGGCGCCGAGATATGGTTCTCAGGACTCGACGACGAAAAGCGGGTCGAGAAGATCCTGGGGATGGAGTTCGTCACCCTGTACTTCAACGAGTGCAGCCAAATCCCCTACGAGTCGCGCAACATTGCGCTGACCCGCCTGGCGCAGAAGGTCGACCAGATCGTCAACGGCCAGAACCTGGGCCCGCTGCAGCCCCGCGCCTACTATGACGAGAACCCACCATCGAAGGCGCACTGGACCTATAAGCTGTTCGTCCAGAAGCTGGACCCCGAGACCAAGATGCCGGTCGCGGATCCGCGCGCCTACGCCGCCTATCAGATCAACCCGACCGACAACGCCGAGAACATCGACGCCGGCTACCTGGTCACGCTGAACGCCATGTCGGCCAGGATGCGCAAGCGCTTCCGCGATGGTGAGTTCGGGGCCGCGACGCCGGGCGCGCTGTTCACGGACGAGATCATCGAGAAGTGGCGCGTCGGCGTCACGGAGCCCGGCGCCGAGCCGTGGGAGCCGCCGCAGTTCGTCCGCGTCGTGGTGGCGGTCGACCCATCTGGCTCCGGCGACGTCGACAACGCCGACAATGACGAAATCGGGATCACGGTCGTGGGCCTGGGCGTCGATGGCGTGGCCTATCTGCTCGAGGACTGCACCATCAAGGCAGGGCCCGGGACCTGGGGCCGCGTCGTGACGACCGCCTATGACCGCCACGAAGCGGACTGCGTCGTCGGCGAAATCAACTACGGCGGCGCCATGGTGGGTCACACCATCCAGACGGCCCGGCCGCGCACGCCCTTCAAGATGGTCACGGCCACCCGCGGCAAGCACGTCCGCGCCGAGCCCTTCTCGTCCCTCTATGAGCAGGGCAAGGTTCGCCACGTGGGCAACTTCCCGGAGCTTGAGACGGAGCTGACCGGCTTCAACACGAACGGCTATGTGGGAACCGGCTCGCCGAACCGCGCCGACGCCCTGATCTGGGCCCTCACTGAGCTGTTCCCGGGGATGGTCAAGCCCCGCACCCCACCGCGCCCGGTAATTCCACCGCCGCGCATGACGACCGCCTTCAACCGGAACCGGTGATGCGCTCGCTGGTGTTCGAAGGCATCGAGTTGACCGATGATCGCCTCGCGGCCCTGATTGGCCTCGCGCGTTGCCCCAACGGTTCGGCGGGGGTCGTCGACGTCTTGCCCGGCGCGCTGCTCGCCACACTGGTGCAGATGGGCCTCGCCGACCGCGCCCCGCCGTTGGATAGCCACGGCGGGGCGTCGGTGGTAGGCGTGAAGCTCCAGATAGAGGGCTGAGATCACGCCATGGCTGAAGACCTTCCCGCCACCACCACGAATTCGGCAGGCCAGAGCGACGATGACGTCCATGGCGTCGCAGTTCGCCAATTCGACTCCATCATCGTCGCGGTCCAGGAAGAGCGGCAGCTGGCCCTGCAGGATCGGCGCTTCTGCTCCATCGCCGGCGCGATGTGGGAGGACCAGTGGGGCGATCTGTTCGACAACTCGATCAAGGTCGAGGTGAACAAGACCGCCCAGGGCGTCGAGAAGATCCTCGAGCACTACCGGTCCAACCGCGTGACGGTGGAATTCCGAGCCGTCGGCGACGCGTCCAGCGCCCAGACCGCGTCGACCCTCAACGGCATGTTCCGCGCCGACGTCTACAACTCCAAGGGCCAGCAGGCCTTCGATAACGGGTTCGAAGAGGGCGTGATGGGCGGCATCGGGGCCTGGCGCCTGATCAATCGCCGCGAAGACCCCTACGATCCCGACAACCTGGCCCAGCGGATCTTCTTCGAGGCCATCGTGGACGCCGACCAGAGCGTGTTCTGGGACCCCAACAGCAAGCTCTATGACAAGAGCGACGCCCAATATTGCTTCGTTCTGACGGCGATGGCCCGGGCGGCCTATGTGGCCGAGTACGGCGAGGAAGGCGCGGACTGGTCGCCGGGGATCTGGAAGGCGCACTACGACTGGTACACTCCCGACGTCATCTATGTGGCCGAATACTACCGGGTCGAGCACGTCAGCGACCGCATCATCGTCCTGCGCCACAAGGTGACGGGTGAGCAGCGCCGGGAGTACGCCTCGCGCACGCCGGCCGAGCAGATCGCCGACCTTGAGATCCAGGGATGGCAGGTGCTGCGCCGCACTCAGGCCCGCCGTCGGATCGTGCGCAAGTGGACCATGAGCGGCCAGAAGATGCTGTCGAAGGGCAAGACCATCGCCGGGTCGCTGATCCCCGTGGTGCCCTTCTACGGCAAGCGCTGGTTCATCGACAACATGGAGCGCAGCCGCGGCCATGTGCGCCTCGCGAAGGACCCGAACCGGATTTACAACAGCCAGGTGGCCAAGCTGGTCGAGACCTCGGCACTGGCCCCGCTCGAGCGCCCCATCGTCACCACCACGCAGATCGCCGGCCATGAGCAGTCTTGGGCCGATGCGAACATCAATCGGGCCGCTTACGCGCTGATTAACCCCACCATGGACGCCAACGGCAACGAGCTGCCGTCTGGCCCGGTCGGGAAGATCGAACCGCCGACCCTCGCGCCCGTCACGGCCGCCCTGATCCAGCTGGTGGGCTCTGACCTGGCGGAGATCACCAACAGCCAGGACGGCGCGGACACGGCCACCGCCAACATCTCCGCCGACGCCATGGACATCGCCGCCACGCGCACAGACGCGAAGGCCGGCATCTACATGGACAACATGCGCCAGAGCATGCAGCGGTGCGGCGAGATTTACGCCTCGATGGCCCCTGACGTCTATGTCGAGGAAGGCCGCGAAGTCGAGACCATGGACGCTGACGGCGGGGAAGGAACCGCCATCCTAGCCGAGCCCTTCACCGATCCGAACGGGCGCTTCCAGATTCGCAACGACCTGGCCGCCGGCAAGTACCGAGTGATCTCCGATGTGACGGAAGCGACCGCCACCCGCCGCGACAAGACCGTGAAAACCCTGGTCAACGCCGCTGGCGTGATTGCTTCGGTCGATCCCGAGGCGGCGGCGGCCATGCTGAACACCGCCCTGCTGAACATGGACGGCGAGGGCATGACGGATCTGCAAGACTGGATCCGCTCGCGCCTGGTGACGCAGGGGATCGTCAAGCCCACGCCGGAGGAACAGGCGCAGATGGAGCAGGCGGCCCAGCAACAGCAGCCAGACCCGCAGGCGCAAGCCTTGGCGGCCGTGGCGGACAAGGAAGGCGCAGCGGCCGACAAATACCGCGCCGACACGATCCTATCGGAGGCCAAGACCGAACAGACCATCGCCGAGACGGAGAAAATACGGGTCGAGACGGAGGACAAGCGGCAGGAGCACCGCGTCGGCCTGGTCGAGCGCGTCACCGGCATGTTCAAGCCCAAGCCGAAGGCTGGACAGCCTGCAAAACCGGCGCCATAGTCTGGCCAAGCACGAGCACCCCCGCCCGCTCTTGCGAGTAGCCTCCTGATCGCGTTCGGACCCCATCAGCCCCGCCCGGCTGGTGGGGTTTCGCGTTTAGTGAGGCTATACGTGAATGGTGGTCTCAAACACTGGCCCCGGGCGGTATCGGAACTGCCGCTCCGGGGCTGGTGGCCAAAACCCCCGAAATTGACCAAACCCCCGCTGGCGCGTATCTCTGGCGCATCGGTAACCGGCCGCCGTGAAGGGCTGAGCGCATGGGGTTTGAAATTGGCTGAACAGGCAGACGCTCCCGAGAGCGAACTCGACGAGGACATCCTCGATCTGAATGACGATCTGGGCGACCAGGACGGCGCGGACGATCAGGACACCTTAGACCCGGATGATCCTGGCGATGACGACCAGGACGACGAAGACGGGGTCGAAATCACGCTCGGGGACGAAGAGGCGGCGCCGGCCTCAACCGAGAAGCAAGGTTCGGAGCTCGTTAAGCACCTCCGCGCCGAGATCCGCAAGCGAGACGCCCTCTTGGCCGGCAATGCAAAGCCGGAAGTGGTCGCGCCCATCGTGGTCGGCGAAAAGCCCACCATGGAGTCGTGCGACTACGATGAGGCCAAGTTCGAAACGGAGCTCGACGCTTGGAAAGAACGGGACAAGGCGGCCAAGGCGCAAGTCTCAGCCGCTGCCGAGAAGGCCAAGGCCGGTCAAGCCGCCTGGCTGCAGGAGCTGAAGGGACACGAGGACAAGAAAAAGGCCCTCAACATCCCCGGGTTCGACATCGTGGAAGAAGCCGCGATCCAGGGCCTGAGCCAACTGCAACAGGCTATCGTCGTGAAAGCGGCGGACGACAGCGCCAAGGTCATCTATGCCTTGGGCCGCTTCCCCAAGAAGCTGGCCGAACTCGGAGCCATCGAGGACCCCATCAAGTTCGCGAAGGCCATCATCAACCTGGAAAAGGATCTGAAAGTGACCCCGCGACGCCAAGCCGCCGAACCCGATGAACCCGTCCGCGGCTCCGCGCCGCTGTCGAAGTCCTCCGGGGATAAGCACCTCGCCAAGCTCGAGGAGCGCGCTGCCAAGAGTGGAGATCGCACTGAGGTGATCGCCTACAAAAAGCAGCTGCGTGAGAAGAGCTCCAAGTAGCAAGCCAGCTTAAGAGGTCCACACCGTGGCCAACGATTTCACCAAACAAGAAACCGTCATGTTCGACGAAGTCCTGGAAGGCTTCGACGATATGCTGGTGATCGCCAAGGCGGTCGAGAAGTATACGCCGACCACTCCCCAGGAGATGGAACGCTCGAGCGACCGCATCTGGCGCCCGAATCCCTACATCGCCGTTTCGTACAACGGCTTCGACCAGTCGGCCAACTTCGGCGACATCACGCAGCTGGCCGTCCCGGTCGGCCTGGGCTACCACAAGTCGGTTCCCGGCAAGATGTCGTCCAAGGACATGCGCGACCCTTCGCAGCTGACCCGCTACGGGAAGGCCGCCAAGCAGAAGCTCTCGTCGGACGTCAACACGGCCATCTTCCAGACCGTCTGCCTTCAAGGCTCGATCTTCAGCAAGCGCACCGCCGCCGCCACCGGCTTCGATGATGTCTCGCAGCTCGACGCCCTGATGACCGAAATCGGCGTGGACACCGCCGAGCGCCGCGCCTTCTACAGCGCCCGCGACTACAACAACATGGCCGGCAACCTGGCCAGCCGCGCCCTCTATCCGAACTCCAAGCCGGTCAACGCCTATGAGAAGGCGTATGTCGGCGAGGTCTCCGGCATTGAGACGTACAAGAACGACCAGACCTATCGTCTGGCCGCTGCCGTGCCCGGCGCCGGCGTCACCATCAACGGCGCCAACCAGTACTACACGCCCGTGGGTCACACGACCGACGCCAGCGGCAACACCACCAACGTCGACAACCGCTACCAGAACCTGAACGTGACGGTGGGCGCTGGCGGCGCGCTGAAGGCTGGGGACGCGTTCACGCTGCCCCTGGTCGACAGCGTTCACATGATCTCGAAGCAGGACACCGGCCAGCTCAAGACCTTCCGCATCGTGTCCATCGTCTCGGGCGGCGGCACGGCCGGCGCGAACGTTATCCAGATCACGCCGCCGATCATCTCCGCCCAGGGCGCCACCAAGGCCGAGCTGGAATATCAGAACGTCTCGGCCACCCCGGCCAACGGCGCCACCCTGACCTTCCTGAACACGACCACGGCCGCGGTGAACCCGTTCTTCATCAAGCCGGCGGTCGAGATCATCCCCGGCAGCTTCGCCGTCGATCCGCAGGACGGCTGGGCAGTGATGCGGGCCACCACCGACTTCGGCGTCGGGATCACGTACACCCGTCAGGGCAACATCAACGACCTGACCCTGAAATATCGCTGGGACATCGATTTCGGCACTGCGGTGCTGAACACCGAAATGGCCGGCGTGCAGATGTTCGGCCAGGCCTAACAGCCAGGTCAGACGCGACGGAAAGGGCGGGGCTTCGGCTCCGCCCTTTTTTCGTCTACAACGAGGCTCCCAGGCCGCTGGCCACCAGGAGAACCTCTCATGTCCTACCAAGAATTCCCGCGCATGATGTACCGCGCGCCCGCCGACCCGGCGAACACGCAGGAAGCCGGCGGCGTCGCCTGCGACATCATGACCGTCGAGAACGACGAAGAGCTTGAAGCCGCCGAGGACGACGGCTGGGTCAAGACCATCGGTGACCTGAAGGGCGACCCGAAGCTGCGCAAGCTGCTCGACCGATCGGCCAAGGACGTCATGGCCGACCTGCCGCTGATGACCCTCGACGAGCTGCAGATGCTCAAGAACGCCGAGTCCATCGGCAAGAACCGCACGGGCCTGCTGTCGGCCATCGACGACGCGGTGAAGGCCGCTGAACAGGCCGCCGAGACCAAGCTCTAACCATACCACCCAGCGCCGGCCGCTGTGGCCCGCGCCAGCACCAGGAAAGCCGCCGCGATGAACCTCCGGTCCCTAACTCGATCTTTGGCCGTCGTGGCGGCCTTCTCGCTCGCCCTTCAGCCCGCCTTTGCCCAGACCCTTCGAACGGGCGGGGCTGGGCAACCGCCTATCGGCGTGCGCATCACCGGCGTGATCGACGCCAACGGCAACGTCAACCCGGCCGTGGTCCCCGCATCGATCGCCCTAGCCGGCGACGGCACCGCCCTGGCTGCCTCCGGCTCGACGGGCTCCAACGTCAACATCGCCAGCGTCGGCGGGAACGCGGTCACCACGACGGTGCCGGTTTCTGATGGCGGCGGCTCTCTGACGGTCGATAGCCTGCAGCTGCCGGCCTCACTGGGCATCAAGACCGCAGCGGCATCCATCAGCGTGGCCCCGGCCTCGGACGCCCTTTACACGGTTGTCGGCAGTGTCGCGTCTGGTTCGGCTGACAGCGGCAACCCGGTCAAAATCGGTGGGGTCTACAACGTCACCGTGCCGACCCTAGCCGATGGCCAGCGCGGAAATCTGATGCTTGGGCAGCGCGGCTCCGCGCATGTGACCCTGTTTTCCCAGAACGGCACAGCCTCACCCACCATGTCTTCGGCGCTCGACGCCCTGGCCGCAAACACGGGCCTGTTCACCACCTCGTTCGGAGAACTTTTCAACGGATCGACCTGGGACCGTCAGCGCTCGATCGGCGGAGCGGTGGCGGCAGGAACCGGGACGGCGGCCTTTGCCCTCGCTCCGAGCAGCGCATCGGCAGCCGCCATCGCGCCAGCCGTGTCAACGGCAGTTGAAGGGAGCCGGGTTTTCAAGGCCAGCGCCGGTAATCTTTATCGGATCGCGCTGACCACCGGAGCCAGCGCCGGCTTCTTGATGGTGTTCGACGCCACCTCGGCCCCGGCGGACGGGGCTGTCACACCCACCCTTTGCCGCGCTATCGCAGCCAATACCAGCCTAGAGGTTGACCACGCTGTGGCCCCGGACCGCTACGCCACCGGCATCACAGCCGTTTTCAGCACCACCGGATGCTTCACCAAGACCGTCTCTGCGACGGCGATGTTTGAGGGGTCGGTGCTGTGAGGCGCGGCCTGATCGCCGGCCTGCTCGCCGCGCTCCTCGCCGCAGGCATTGCCACAGCGACAACAAGCGTAACTCCGGTCGGCGCCGTAATGCCGGCCACTACGGTCGGCGATCTTCCGACCTGCTCATCGACCACGCGGGGCCAGATGTTCCTGGTCACCGACGCGTTGCTGCCGGCAGCCTTGGTGGTGGTCTCGGCCGGCGGAGCCGTGGTAGTCCCGGTGACCTGCAACGGCACGAACTGGATCGTGTTCTGACCACGAGAGGAAATCACGATGGATCTCACCACCCTGACGCACGACGAGCTGCAGGCGCACATCAAGGCAGGCTTCGACGAAGCCCACCGCCGCGTCGATGCCGACGAAAACGTGCCCCCGCTCGTTGTCTGGCTGCTGAAGAAGGCACACCAGCTGATCAGCCAGGCCGAGCGCCTGCTGCACGCTGCTGGCTTCCTCGAAGACACGACCGCCCAGCGCTCTGGCGGCGTTGGCGAAAAGGACTAGGCCTTGAACCTGCTCACCTTGGCTTTCATGGTGGGCACTGGCGCGGCTGTGGCGGTTTGCTTCGCCGCGCGCCGCGCTGAGCCCCGGCGGCTGCGGATGGCGCTGGCCATCGCCGCCAGCTGGGCGCTCGGCATATGGCTGCACCATCAGGTCGGGCCGCCCTTTCGCAAGATCTACCCCATGCTCGACTTTGCGCTGGCTCTCTATTGTTGCCTGCTGATTGTCGAAGAACACGGGCCCCAGGGCCTTAGACGCTGCTACGGGTGGAAGGCGATCGTGCTCTGCGCCTTGATGACGCAGATGGGGCTTCATGTGCTTTACCCCACACACCTGAGCCTGTCGGTTCGCTATCCTTACCTCGTGGCGTTGAATGTGCTCTATGCAATCATCCTGGTTGCATTGGCCTGGATCGGGGTGGGGTATGTTCGAAACCTTGTCGGCCGGCTTCTGGTTCCTGGCCCTGCTGCTCGTTCTTCTGGATATCCGCAATGAAGGCGCGGACGAAGATCAGGACGGCGAACTGGACGAAACGGGCCGCCGCCCGCCAACGGAGGCCTCTACCCATGGTGCGCAACAGGACTGGCGCGAGAACCCCGGTCCCCGGCGCCCTGGACCGCCTCGCGGACCAGATCGCAGGCTTCCGAGACGAGATGCGCGCCGACCTGGGCCGCCTTCATGATCGTGTTGACCAGGTAGACGCCCGGGTCGATCAGACCTCCCGCGCCGCATCAGAGGATCTCCTGCGTGAGGTCTCTCACCTCAATGCCCGCGTTGAACGCTTCTCCGAAGCCGCAGCGCGCGGGATGGAGCAGGTTCGCCAAGAGCTGAAGGATCACGAGAAAGCGACGACCGCCGACGTGACGCGAGCAGCGGTTCAAGGGGTCCTTTCGTCCAAGGCGGTGCTATTCCGGCCAAATCGTTTGCAATTCGCGACGCTTTTGACCATGGTGGCAATATTCCTGATGACGTTCATCGAAAAGGCCCCGCCGATTTTCCGCGCAGTGGGCATGTTTTTCGAGGGGGTCAAAAAACTGGACGCTGACTGATGCGACTTTTCGCTCTAGTGGCTTTCCTGATTTTTCCGGCCATCGCCGCGGCGCAGCCCGCAGCTCGAATGATGCCGGATGGCCTGCGCACCATGGCGCCGGCCGGGTGGTCATCCTATTGCGCAAGCGATCCCGACGCCTGCGCCCCGGTCTCCACTGACCGTTGGCGCCCAGACGCTGCCATGAAGCGCCTCAACGCCGTCCAGACCTCCGTCAACGCCCGGGTTAGCGCGGCGAGCGACCTGGACAACTACGCCGTACCCGAACTCTGGATTCTTCCCGACCGATCGGGCGACTGCGAGGATTATGCCCTCGCCAAGCGCAAGGCCCTGCTGGACGCTGGATGGCCGCCGGAGGATGTCCGCCTGGCCGTGGCGACCACGGAGCAAGGCGAGCGCCACGCAGTGCTCACTGTCGACACCGACGGCGGAACCTACGTTCTGGACAACCGCCACCCGTTTGTTGAGCCATGGCAGGCGCTGCCCTATCGCTGGGAGAAGCGCCAAGCGCGCGACGGCTCGGGCTGGGTTGAGGTCTCGCCCCCCGCGCAATAGGGTGCGCCAAGCCCGGAGCACCCGACATGCCGCACGAACAACGCCATTCCGACCATGGCCCAGGGGGCTGGTCGATCCCCGCCGTGGTCACCTTCTGGCTGCTGGGCATCTGGACGCTGATGATCGGTCTCGTCTTCGGCCTGGCCTTCACTCGGATTCCGATCGAAGGCGTCCTGCTGGGCGTGCTGTCGGGCATCATCTCGACCCAAACGACGGCGCTGATTGCATCGATCAGCTATTGGGTCGGAACCACTTCCGGCGCCAAGGGGACGGCCGACCAAGCCAACGCCGCCGGCGGAGTCGCGACTGCCGCTCTAGCGCAGCTGGCCGGTGCTGGCCCGCAGCCCCCCGCCACGCCGATGGAGCCCAAGCCATGACAAACACCTTCAGCGCCACCAGCCTGCACCGCGCCCGCTTCGTCGATCCGCGCCTGCTGAGCGTTGCAATCCCGGCCCTGGCGCGCTGCGCCGTCGACTTCGGAATCACGGAGGACCAGAGTCGCACCGCTGCCGAGCAGCAGGCCAAGTTCGACGCCGGCGTCTCGAAGGTGAAGCCCGGGCCCAAGGCCACGCACATGATCCAGCCCGATGGGACGAGCAAGGGTCTCGACCTCGTCCCCTGGATCGACGGGCGCTTTCAATGGGGCGACAAGGACTGGAAGGTCGTCACCAAGGATGGACGCGTCCTGTTGCCCTTTCATGAGATCGCGGTGGCCATGCGGCATGAAGCCATTGTCCAGGCCGTTCCGATCCGCTGGGGCGCTGTCTGGGATCGTCGTCTGAACGACCTTCCGGCCGACGTTCAGGGGATGGTCAAAGCCATCGAGGCGTATAAGGTGCGCAAGGGCGGCAAGGCGTTCCTTGATGGCCCTCACTTTGAGACCATTTGACCCCGCAAGGATCTCCACTATGAACCGTCTCGCCGCTGCGTTTGCAGCCATTGCTCTCACCACGGCCGCCGTGGGCTGCGCCATCGCCCCGACAGGCCAGCCGGCCGCCGTCTCGACCATCGCCGGCAAGAAGGC
>Ga0181338_1000039_pt1 | contig 41569 bp, 71 predicted proteins | sample Sp13VDMM110SD_FD_122168 | JGI IMG/M metagenome (GOLD analysis project Ga0181338, IMG submission 122168) | Freshwater viral communities from Lake Michigan, USA - Sp13.VD.MM110.S.D | ecosystem: Environmental > Aquatic > Freshwater > Lake | place: USA: Michigan | collected 2013-04-23
AGGAACAGGATTACGACGCCAAGCGATCAAGCGTATGGCGCAACATGCTGGTTGAGGGCACTGGCGGCATTGGCGTATCTGTCACCGAGGCAATCGACTACAACGGCCAGCCCGGCATTGAAATCAAGATCAGCCGGTATTCGTGGGATCGGCTGTTCTACGATCCGCACTCGTCCGAACTGGATTTCGGGGATGCTGGCTATCGCGGCGTTGTGATCTGGATGGATTACGACGATGCGCTGGCGATGTACCGGGATAATCCGGATGCTGCCGACATCCTCGATACGACGCTGACTACGGCTCCAAGCGATACCTACGACGACAAGCCGAAGCACTCGCTATGGGCGGACAAGAAGCGCAAGCGCGTTCGCATTTGCCAGATTTGGGTGAAGCGGGACGAGAAGTGGTACTTCGCGGAATATACCAAGGGCGGCATTCTCAAGAGCGGCCCGTCACCGTTCGTCACTGACAAGGGCGAGCCTGACTGCGAATTGATCTTCCAGTCGGCGTATATCGACCGCGACAATAACCGCTACGGCCTCGTCCGCGAGATGATTACCTTGCAGGACGAGATCAACAAGCGCCGGTCCAAGTCGCTGCATCTGCTCTCGTCCAACCAGACGCTGTTCGAGAAGGGCGCGATCAAGGACGTTGAGAAGTTCCGGCGTGAGAAGGCGCGTCCTGACGGCACAATGGAGGTTGCTCCTGGTGCCTTGCGCGACGGTGCGGTTGAGACAATCGATGGCACGCAGCTTGCGACTGCTCACTTCCAGCTTTTGCAGGAATCCAAGAACGCCATTGACCTCAAAGGTCCGAACGCCACTGAAATGGGCGATAAGACTGGTGGTTCAAATGCCGCGTCCGGTCGCGCCATTGTCGCCAGCCAACAGGGTGGCATGATCCAGATTGGCGACCTGATGGACAATCTGCGCCATTTGGACCGCCGCGTGTTTCGCGCAATGTGGAACCGCATCCGGCAATACTGGACGGCGGAGAAGTGGATTCGCGTCACTGACGACGAGAACAGCGTTAAGTGGGTTGGCATGAACGTCGATCCGCAGCAGGCGCAAATGCTCATGCAGCAGAACCCAGAAGCGGCGCAGAAGATCAAGGGTATCGTCGGCAGCGTTGCTGAACTGGATTGCGACATCATCATTGATGAAGCGCCGGATAGCCTGACGCCTCAGCTTGAGCAGTTCCAGTCGCTCGTTGAGCTAAAGAAGTTCGATACCGAGGGCGAGATCCCGTTCAAGTCGATTGTACGGGCCGCTCCGAACCTCAAGGGCAAGCAGGCCATCTTGAATGAGATGGAGCAGAGGGCCGCCCAGAAGCAGCAGGCGAGCCAGCCAGCGCAGCAATTGCAGCAGCGTGGCGCTGAGGCAGAGGTGGCCGAGACTGAGTCCAAGGCCATGCTCAACGTCGCCAAGGCGCGCAAGGAGGGCATGCCGGAGCAGGGCGCACCACAACAGCAGCAGGCCTATCAGCCGCCGCCGCAGTTGCAGGACGCCAAATTGGTTGCCGAGATCGAAAAACTTCTGTCCGACGCGCGCAAGAACGATGCGACGACGGAGAAAACACAGACCGAGGCCATGCTTGCACCCATGCAGGCCGCGCACAGCGCGCGAATGGATCGGGACAATTTCAAGCTGTCAGCGCGAAAGCCAGCAGCTTAACGAACACCGCCGCCGGGTTACGGGCGTTTGAGAGCATGTCTCACACAACATGCGGTGCCGCCGATCATCGGGCGTATGTGACTAATCACACAAACTAGGATGCCATGACTGAATCTCTGGACAATATCCTGTCCGGGAGCGGCGAAGCCGTGACCGAGCAGAACACCGCCGTTGAGGAAAAAGTAGCGCAGGTTGCTGAAGGCGAAGGCCAACAGCGGCAGATCGATCCAGACGAGGATCAGGCGACGGAAGTGAACGGCCAGAAAATGGTCCCTCACGCCGCTCTCCACGCCTCGAAGGAAAAGGTCAAGCGCTACACCGAGCAGGTAGCGAGCTTTGAGAAAACTCTCACTGAGCGCGATCAGGCTTGGGAGCGCCGCTTTCAGACCATGCTGGAAAAGCTGGGTCCGAAGCCGGAGCCTCAACAGAAACCTGACTGGTTCGAGAACCCGGAAGGCGCGACGCGGCACGAAGTGCAGCAGACCGTCAACCCGCAACTCGATCAGATCACGCAAACGCTTATGGCGAATGCGCAGATTGTCGCCGGTATCAAGTACGGCGATGACAAGGTGGCGGAAGCCGAGCAAGCGTTCCTCGACGCCGTAAAAAGCAACAGGCTCGATCCAGCAGACTTTCAGAAGGTGACAGGCAGTCCGAACCGTTACGCGGCGGCTGTCCAATGGCATCAGCGCCAGATCGCTCAATCAGAAATCGGAGACGACCCGGCAGCCTTCAAGGCCAAGGTTGAAGCCGAACTGCGCGAGAAGATCACGGCAGAACTTCAACAGGGCGAAGGCCAGCAGGCGCAACAGCGTCAGGCCACGATGCCCTCCAACTTCGCAAATGCCCGCAACGTGGGCAATCGCGGCACCGGCCCTGCGTGGTCCGGACCGTCAACAATCGACGACATCTTCAATCGCCAACGCTCGGGCTAAGCCCGGCGCGATTGCTGGTGTCTGTCCTGAAGGGATAAGCACAAATGGCTGACACTCGTGTTGCCAGTGGTCTCACTGTCGAACAGTGGGACGACAAGTACTTCACCGAATACCTGACCGAAAACCGCTATGCCGGTGAAATGGGTACGAATGAAAATTCGATTATCCAGGTCAAAGAAAACCTCGCCAAGAAGCCGGGCGACCGGATCAACTTCGCTCTCGTTAACAAGCTGTCGCAGGATGCCGTCACTGGCCGCGATGTCCTTGAAGGCAACGAAGAAGACATGGCCTCGCGCTCCTTCGAGGTTGCCGTCAACAAGCGTCGTAACGGCGTCCGCGTCGCGGAAATCGATGAGCAGTTCTCGGCGATTGGCCTCCGCGATGCTGCCAAGTCGGTCCTCAAGGATTGGTCGCTCAAGGACACCGAGCGTCTCATTTCTCGGGCGCTGGGCCGCATGAGCAATGGCACATCCTCGGTCGATATGAACGTTACGGACATCACCGCTGACGGCGGCACTGTTGCCGACGTTTGGCTGGCCAACAACAGCGACCGCGTTTTCTTCGCCAACAGCGCTTATACGGCGTCTTCGGGCGATCTGTCTGCGGGCCTTGCTACTCTGACCAAGGGCACGGCGGCTGAACTGCTCACGACCGCCAACCTCGATACGATGAAGTTCATTGCGCTCAATCGTGCGAACCCGAAGATTCGCCCGATCCGCACTGAAGCCAACGGTCGCCACTACTTCATCGTGTACGCGCATCCGCTGGCCTTCCGCGATCTCCAGTCGAACGCGGCGATCCAGCAGGCCCAGCGCGAGGTCCGGCTGGAAATGGAGAACAACCGCCTGTTCAAGGGCGGCGATCTCCACTGGAACGGAATGATCATCAAGGAAGATTACGACCTTTATGAGTATTCCACCCTGACCGGCCTTGGCGACACGTCCACGGTTGCTCCTGTCTTCCTGTGCGGTGCGCAGGCGGTCGGTGCGGCCTATGCGAAGCGCTGGACTTCGAAGGAACAGACCTTCGATTACGGCGACAAGCGCGGCGTTGCCATCGAGTCGATCTATGGCATCGACAAGATGCGCTTCGGCACCTCTGCCGGAAGCGATACCGGCACCCCGAAGGACCACGGTGTTGTGACTGGCTTCTTCGCCAGCTCGACCGACGCATAAGGAGCCTGACACATGGCTATCGGAACTGTTACTTCCGCTCAGGTTGCCGCTGGCAAGCCTGTCGCGGGCCATGGCTTTGCGGGCAACCTCAAGGTCGCTTATGGCACGTATAACATCGGCTCTGCCGTTGCGCAGAACGACGTTATCCAGATGTGCCGCACCCCGAAGGGGGCCGTCATTCTCGACGTTGCCATCTTCGGTCAGGACATCGATACGGGCACGGAAGCGCTCGACTTCGATGCTGGCTACGCCGCGAACGGCGTGGACGCTGCTGACACCGATGCTTGGGGCGTGTTCGTTAACGTCACTGGCGACGGCATTGGCAACGACACCGCATCCGTCCGCCTGTTTGGAGCGGGTGTGCTGGCCTCTGGCGGCCCGAAGACTCTGGGGGCGGAAACCGTCCACCAGATCGTTTTCAACGCAGCGGCGAACGCGGGCGGCACTGGCCGTCTGAACATGCTGGTCTACTACATCATCCCGTAAGGGATCGCAGGGGCGGGGGCTTCGGCTCCCGCCTTTTTCTTTTGAGGGCGATCAATGTCTGACACCAAAACAGCCGAAGACCTGGTCTACGAAGTTGCGGCCATTCTCGGAAAAGCTGTCGCGGGTGAGGCGCTCGGTCAGCCCGAATACGACACGATTAACGGGAACATCGATCCGGTGTTGTCGGAGATCGAGGATATTGTCTACGTCGGTGACCGCGACGATATTCCGAATAAGTATTTCCAGACCATCGCTCGACTTGTTGCCGTTCATTCGGCGGCGAAGTTTAGCAATAGCACCGTGGATTTGCAGGAAGTCGTAAAGCACGAAAACCGCCTGCGCTATCTTGCAGCAAGTGATCCTACGTTCCAAACTGAAAAGGCGGTCTATTACTAATGACCGCCGTACCGTTCCCCCTTCTTTCAGCGCCGGGGAGAGAGCCACAAACCGCAGGCGGGAGGCTGATCAACTGCTTCCCCGAGAAGTTAAGCGGGACGGCTGGCAGCCAATACGTCTATTGGCGTGTGCCGGGGCTTAAGTCGTTCGGCACATCAGCGGATACCAACTATCGCGGCGCTCTCGTTGTTGGCAGCACTCTATACGCGGTCTTTGACGATACAGTTTACACGTTCGACCTGAACGGCGGCGCTGGCGCTGCCTTGACAGGAACGGTGCCTGGGACTGCCCCCGTCATCATGGCGCGGGACAATGCCTCGACGCCGCACATTGCCATTGTTTCTCCCGGTGATGGCGTGGTGCAGATCGCAAGCGGCGCTGTGTCGTCTTGGCCCGACGCTGATGTGGGCCAGCCAAATGCTGTTGAGTTCATGCGAGGCGCGTTCTTCTTCACCTACGGCGACGGGAAGATTCGCAATTCCGGTATCAACTCGACGTCGATTAATACGCTTGACGTAGCGACAGCTGAAAGCAAGCCGGACACGCTCTATCGCCCGATCCAGTTGGGCAACGGCCAGATGCTTATGGTCGGGTCTTCATCCTCCGAGGTCTGGGGCGGGCAGTTCAACGATACGGGCTTCCTGCTAAACTACATTGCCACCATCCCACGCGGCATTGTCGGGCCTTACGCTATCACCGGATCGCAAGACGGTTGGGGCAAGGGCTTGTTTGCGATTGGCGACGACCTGAAGGTGCATCGTCTCGATGGCTATGAGTTCACGCCGATCTCGCCTGTTGAGCTTGATACGCTTATCGAGGCGGAAGCGGATCGCACTACGCTTAGTGTTTCGGTCTATGTGGCGCAGGGAAGGGGCTACGTCGTAGTTCAATCCCCAACGTGGTGTTGGGAGTTCGACACGGTTCTGCAAAGCTGGCATGAGCGCCAGAGCCACCTACTGACCTATTGGCGCGGGATGTTCCCGGTCAATGCGTTCGGCAAGTGGCTGTGTGGCGACCGTAGCTCCGGCAATCTTCTGGAAATCAGTTCGACAACGCATGATGAAACGGGCGACCCGCTGCGAATCCGGGTTGAAACCGGGCCGCTGGGCGGCTTCCCCAAGGTTCTGCGCATCAACGCGATTGAGATGTATCTGACGAAAGGCGTCGGTATCGCAACCGGCACCGATCCAGTGCAGACCGATCCTGACATTGAGATTTCGATTTCCCGCGATGGCGGAACGTCGTGGAGCAACGGCAGGCCTATCAAGGTTGGCAGACAAGCCATGTCTGCGGGCCGCGTTCGGTCATCGTTATGGGGTCAAGCAGAAGTGCAGGGCGTTCGCTGGCGCTTCGATGAATCAAGCTCGGTGCCGTTCGGGTTTATGGGCGCTGACATGCAAGCAGACGCGCTGCGGTAATGGCAGATCGCAAGGTTACGATACCCGGTCAGAATGTTCCCATTCAGATCGGGACAAGCATCAACCCTGACTGGTACATGGTTCTCAAGTTTCTTGAGACACTTCAGCCTCTTTCAGACGTTGATTTCGCGGCAATAGATGCTGCGATTGCGCTGAAGTCTAACATTCTGCGCTCAATCAACGATCAGACCGGAACGACGTATGATTTTGCCGTTGCTGATTCCGGCAAGTATGTCCGGCTCACGAACAGCAGCCCTATAACAGCAACCATTCAACCTTTCTCAACCATCGCGATTCCGTCGCGAGCGCAGATTGATCTGATTCAGGGAGGCGCAGGCAAACTCACGATAGCCGCTGGCTCTGGCGTTACGATCAATTCGTTGGCGGGTTACAAATCTCTCGCCGGTCGATACGCGGGCGGAACTCTGGTCCACACCGACACCCTCAATACGTGGGATTTGGTCGGGAACCTGATCGCATGAGCAGGTTTGGGTTGGGCTTCGTTTCTGGCGGCGGCACTCCTGGAAACGACGCCTTCACGAAGATCCTGCTGCACTTCGACGGAGCGAACGGCGGGACGACTTACACGGATGTGAATGCTGGCGGTGCTGCAAAGACATTTACGCCAACAAATCCCGCCCTTGTCGCACTTAGTTCCACTTCCCTAAAGTTTGGGCCGACTTCCTGTAAGTTTAGCGGATCAAATCTTACAACAGCGGACCATGCGGACTTTACGGTCGGTTCTCAGGACTGGTGTGTTGATCTTTGGTGGAATGCAAACGGCGTATCAGCCGGCGGCTTTCAGGGCATTTGCGGCCAAGTTGGTGCGGCTGGGTTCACTGATACATCGCTGGCCGTTTACAGAGACAATTCCGATAAAATCATTGCTTACGTCTGCATCGGAGGCTCGCCGTTTACGATAACCGGAACGACAAGCATCAATACCTCTGCTTGGTTTCACATCGCTTTTGTTCGAACCGGAAATAGCATCAAACTTTTTATAAATGGAACGCAAGAGGGCGGCACGGTCGCAATAAGCGGGTCCATCAATAACTCAACGTCGCTATTCGGAGTGGGCTGCACAGGATCAGCCGGAACATCCTCTAACTACGGTTATATGGACGAGTTCCGATTCAGCGTTGGCGTTTCCCGCTGGACATCGAACTTCACGCCGCCTGCTTCGGCGTACACTTAAGGACATAGCAAATGGGATTTCTCGACACCCTCTTTGGAGGTGGCGCGGAGCGCGAGGCTGCGGACAAAAACCGCGCATTGTATGCAGACTATCTCGCCAAGGGCACGTCTGCGCTCGACAGCGGGCTTGCAAGCTCCAAGGGAGCGCTTGACAACGCGGGTGGCATCTACAGCGGCTTGCAGAACAAGTATGGCGCTGGCACCGATCTTTACCTGAATGCTCTCGGCGTCAATGGTGCCGATGCTGCGAAGACCGCGCAATCGTCGTTCACAACCAATCCCGGCTATCAGGCGGGCATTGATGCTGGCCTTGATACGCTCAATCGTCGCCGCGCTTCTGCCGGAATGCTCGACAGCGGCAACGCCGATCTGGACGCGCTGACGTTCGGCCAGAATGCGCAGAACCAGCAATACAACGGCTGGCTGGATCGACTCGGCGGGCTTGTCAGCCCCGAGGTTACGGCTGCGAGCGGCGCGGCAGGCAACCAGACTAATCTCGCTAATCTCTATCAGACAGACGCCACGAACCGTATCGGCCTTCAGGGCAACTACACATCCGGCAACGTCGGCGCAAACAACTACCAAGCCGCTGGTGAGGCTGCTGGCGCGAAGAACCTGCTGGGCGGCGCATTGTCGCTTGCGACTCTCGGGACGAGTCTGGCGGGCGGAGGCGGGCTTGGAAGCCTGTTCAGCGGCGGTGGCAATCAATCATCCATGAACTACGGCGGCCAGTCTTGGCCTATGTTCAAGTGAGGCTCGCATAGATGGCGGTCGCTCCTCTGAATCTCCCCGGCTACGCAACGCCTCAATCGCTCGACTTCTCGTCGCTCGCGAATTTGGGGCAGGTTTATAAGACGGCTCAGAATGAGCGCGGGCTTAAGGATGCATTCGCGAATGGCGTCCCTACGGATGCTGCCGGACTTGCGCAACTCGGCGGTCAGGTTGGGGCGTACAACCCGCAACTCGGGCTATCCTTGGCACAACTCGGCATGACTGCGGGCCAGCGCCAGCAAGATCAGGAGCGGCAGGGCAGGCTGGATCAGCGCCAACTCTCTCGCGATGCAGTTGACGACAATTTCCGCAATCAGTCGCTTGCACTCCAGCGGGCCGCTGCGGCGCGGGCCAACGAAGACAAGCCGCTCATCAAGGAAGTGACGGACCCGAACACTGGCGCGACCAGCTTTGTTCGCATCAATCCGCGCACTGGCGATCTTACGCCGCTTGGCGCTCCACAGGCACCGTCGCAGCCGAATAACCCGTTCAGCTCTGGCGGCAAGTTCAACGGCGATCAAGGCAAGGCAGCGGGCTTTACCGATCGTATGTTGCAGTCAGAGGGAATTCTCTCCGGAATCAACGGCAAGGGCGGCGTACAGGGGCAGGGCGGGGATTTTGTGCAAACGGCAATATCCAACGTAGAGAAGTTGCCGTTAGGCGGAGGCCCGCTCGGCATGGCCGCCAATACATGGCTCAAATCAACTGATCGTCAGAAGTACGAGCAGGCGAAGCGCGATTTCGTAAACGCGCAGCTTCGTCGCGAATCTGGCGCTGCCATTTCGCCCGGCGAGTTCGAAAGCGCAGAAAAGCAATACTTTCCTGTAGTCGGTGACGCTCCGGAAGTCGTTGCGCAGAAGGCAGCCAACAGGCGCGCCGCCGTTGAAGCTATGGGTCGCGAAGGCGGGCCATCCTACAAGCCGAAATATACCTTCGATGAAGCGGGCAAGGTCACGCCATACGGCCAAAAGCAGAAGCAGCAGCAGACGCCCGGCGTCACCTCCAGCGGTGTGAAGTGGAGTGTCGAATAAATGCCGACGCTGAACATTGACGGCAAGCGCGTTACGGTAGACGACAGCTTTCTCAAGCTGTCACCGGAGCAGCAAAATTCGACCGTTGATGAGATTGCGTCGTCGTTTAAGGCTCCAAAGCCAGTCGCGCCGCCACAGGCAGAACAAACGACCGCTCCAGCCGAACGGCTGACGCTCGACTTTATGAATCAAGGCTCGGCTGCTGGTCAGCGCACGACGCCGAACATTCAGGCCCAGATGAAGAACTTCATCTCGGATGATGTTCATGAGAACGATGCTGGCGAGGTTCTTTATCGCGATCCGCAGTCGGGTAAATTGATCCCGACCGATCAGACCAAGCAAGTCGCGTTGCGTGACCCGGCAGATAACAAGATCAAGATATTTGCTCGCACGCCGGATACCAACGAGGGCGTCCTGTCGTCTGCGGGGCGTTTGCTCGGTACAGGCTTGGCTTCTGGTGCGCCCACGTCAAGGGCGGCGCAGATTGCTGCGCCGGTCGCGGAGGCGGCGCAAGAGCTTCGCCCCGGCCAGCAAGTTATCGCTGCGGCTGATCGGCTTTCTGCTGCGGGTTCGCCTGTGCAGGTGCCGCGCGCTGTTGCGACAGATAATATGTCCGTGCAGCAAGCCGGAGCAGCAACATCCAATATCCCGTTTGCAGGGACGCCGCTGGTTAAGGCGGCAGAGCAAACCATCAAGCAGCTCGGCACGAAGGCGGATGAAGTCTCGCAGGGCTTTGGCTCCGGCAAGTCAGTAGCCGAGGCGGGCGATACTGCTCGCACCGCTGTTAAGGATTGGATCACGGGCGAGAGCGCGGCGAACGCCAGCAAGCTCTATGACCGTGTTGACAGCCTTGTTGATCCGAACGTCAAGACGCCGCTCAATGCGACGCGCGAAACCATCGCTGAAATTGCTGCGAAGCGCTCGGCGGCGGGCTTGCCTTCTGGCAAGGCCACGGACTCAGTGCTTGAAGCCGTGCAGCGGTCTGACGGCCTGACCTACGAAGGCGTAAAGACGCTACGCACAAGCATTGGCGAGGATATGGCGCGCGGCATCCTGCCGGAAGGCGTCTCTGCCGGTGAGTTGAAGAACATCTATGGCGCTCTCACGAAAGACCTGGAAGCATCAGTTCAGGCGGCTGGAGGCGAGAAGGCAAGCGCGGCGCTATCTCGCGCAAATCAGTATTACCGACTTGTCTCCGACCGCCGAGAGGCGCTTGCGAAGATTGTCGGCTCTGATGGCAATGCTCCTGCGGAAACGGTTTTGAGCCGCATCGAGGCGATGGCCGGTAGCACGTCACGCGCCGACATCTCAAAGCTGGCACAGGCCCGTAAGGCTATCGGCGCGGATGACTGGAACGAATTAGCTTCAACGATTGTGGGGAGGCTGGGTCGCGATGTTGAAGGCGATTTCAGCCCGCAGCGCTTCATTACGGCCTATGGCAAGATTTCCGACGCCGGGAAGCATGTCCTGTTTCGCTCTGGCGGCAAGAGCGAACTGGCGAGCCATCTAGACGACATTGCCAAGGTATCAAGTCGGTTCAAGGAATTGCAGAAGTTCTCCAACCCGTCAGGCACGGCAAGGGCTGGCTTTGGCGGCCTGATCGGCGCTGGTGCATTTGCGGAGCCGTTGACCACGCTAACGACGGTTCTGGGTGGCCGCGCTCTGGCGGTTGCTCTGGCAAAACCAGCCTCGGCTGCATCTATCGCGAAATGGGCGAAGGCGAATGAAGCCATCGTGCGGTCGCCAAGTCCTGCGCGTTTGTCTGCGCTGAATACCGCTTCAAAGAACCTGATTAGTACGCTGGGCGTGAAGAACCTCTCCACGACCGACTTCCTGCGAGCGCTTCAATCTCCGGGCGTAGGCCGCGCCAACGATCAGCCAGACGTTCCACGGCCACCAGGCCAGTAACACAACCACCACGCAATAAATCAAAAACAGCCCTGCTCGCGCGGGGCTTTTCCTTTTTGGGAAGGGTCTAGATGGCCGGGTCAATTAGTCTCTCGATGCAAACCCTGTTCGGAAGCACAGGACAGTTGTTGGCTGGTGGACAAGTAATATTCATTGCTGCCGGTACAACCTCCGATCCGCAAAATGCTTACTACGACGCCGACCTTACTGCGCCGCTTCCATACCCCTTTACGCTGGATGCCAGCGCGAGGATGCCAGCATTCTACCTCGCTGACGGGCAAATCAAAGTCCGTATTCTTGATGAAAATGGCGTCCAGCAATACTCACAAGATAACATTTTGGTTGTTGGTCCATCCTCGGGCGGCGGCGGCGGCGGCGGCGTAGACCCTACCGTTATTTTCCAGACCGGCGACTGCCTTTGGCTCGACGTGCAGGGCACGCGCACTGGCTGGGTCCGCGATAACGGTCGGTCTATCGGTTCAACGACATCAGGCGCGACTGAGCGTGCGAATGCGGACACAGCGGCACTGTTCGCATATCTCTGGAACAACTTTTCCAACACAATTTGCCCGGTTTCGACAGGGCGCGGTGACAATGCTGCCGCAGACTTTGCGGCGAACAAGAATATTACACTCCCCGATAAGCGCGGCTACATTCCCGGCGGCCTCGATGACATGGGCAATAGCGCGGCATCGCGTTGGGCCAACGTTCCGGTTGTGTCTGGGTCTGTCACTGACGCTGGCTCGGTGTTGGGTGAGGCTACACATGCCCTTACAGCAGGTGAACATGCTTCACATGACCACGATGTTTATCTCAACGATCCCGGCCACACTCACACTGTCCCGCTAGGAGCCACGTCCACGGCAGGCGGCGCTGGGTCCGGTGGCGCTGTAGGCGCTGGTCCTACCTCAACAAGTTCCTCGACCACCGGCCTGCAAGTCCGCAGCGCGACTGCTGGCGGCGGCACACAGAACAAAACCAACACCCAAGGCTCCGGCACCGCCCATAACAACGTGCAAAAGACCGTGCTTGGCACGTTCTACCGTAAGCTGTGAGGGGCATTTAGATGGGCATCACTCTAAACGCCTCGACCACAAATCGCGCGGATTGGAAAACCAACTTCCAATTCACTGACGGCGATACTGGCGACCTTATCGACTTCACCGGGGCGTCCATCGAGGTCGAGGTTCGCGACCAGCAGGGCTGCTTAAAGATCGAAGCCACGACCGACAACGGCAAACTCACCATTCTTTCGCTCGGCGTTATCCAGATGCTTATTCCCGCATCGGAGATGTCGAACATCTGCGCGGGCCAATATGACATTGGCGGTTTGTACGTTTTGAACGATGAAACCATTTCGCTCTTTACCGGAGAAGTGCAAATCCGCGAAGGGGTGGTGCGCGTATGAGTACCCCAACGATTAAGGTCAAAGTTTTCCCGAAGGCCGTTATCAAAGGGAAGATGGATGTTCGCTTTCCTGCGAGCGTGACGGGAGCGGGCGGTATCTCTGTCGTTAGCGCCAACGGCGGTTACACGATTTCGCCTGATGCTGGTGTACTTGGGGACGTTGTTGGACCCGAGTCGAACGTGGGTGTTCCGGGCAAGGTTGCCATATTCGCTGACAAACATCATATCGGCGCGTCCGTTATCAGCGAATCCGACCTGTCCGCTTCTGTGCTTGCGCCAGAGTATGGGTCTGTAGCAGAGGTTGGGGCAACCAGCATCAACCCAAACGCAGATTGGCTGCGAACTACTGGCTACTACGAACCAGGCGACGGCGGTGGTGCGCTTTACGCGCGGGCACTTAGTGAGCCGTCGCATAGTGGAAAGATACAATCTCTCGACGATGCGTGGTGGGAAATCGCGGAATCTGACACGCTGAGTGTTAGGGCCTTTGGTGTCGTCTGCGACGGCGACACGGCAAACGCATCAAGCAACCGGACGATCCTCAACGCAATCCTTTCCGAATTTTCCGGGAAGACGTTTGTTCTCCCGTCTGGGTCGGTGACTGTCATCGATGCCAGGATCAATATCTCAACTGGCGGCATTACACTGACCTCGGATGGCGCTCAGAAGGCGACCATTAAGACGACATCGCTTACCGATGACATCATAAGAGTGAACGTCGCCGCGAACATCCTCAGCGAAATCTCTGTCTCAAATATCATCTTAGATTCCACAGTCACAAAGACGGCGGGCGTCTCGCTCAATTTGAGGGCCACCGCAGGCGGCGCGCTCTATAGGAGTACGTTCAGAGACATCGAGACTCGCGATAGTACCTTTTGCGGCATTGCTCTTAACAGCGGCTTTTTTAACACTTTCGAGAACATCAAAATCTTCGGAGTAGGGGCAAACGGTTTCGGCCTCAGCTTTGCAGGCATCGATTCGAGCAATATTGTCGGGAACGTCTTCCTTATAAATATCAACGTGAGTTCGTCCGCGACACCAGGCGGCGTCTCGCGCGGCATCTACATTGCCGATCATGCGGAGGGCATCTACGGCACGAATATTATTCTGGAGAGCAGAGGGCTGAATCAGTGCCTTTACATCGCCAACCCGTCAGGAACGGGGGGGAACGAGGCGCCAAAGAACATATGGTTCACGCAGCTTATCGCAGACGCCCCGACCAATCAGGGCATGTATATTGAGTTTGTGAGAACGCTACGCTGCATTGGGTGCTGGACAACATCGTCTCTCGATGCAGGGGTAACCATAGTCAAGGGCGTTGACATCGAGTTCGTGGGTCACGCCGCAATCGCTAACGCAACCTACGGTGTGCACCTCAACTCGGCAGTTAAGAACTTCCGCTACCTCGGCGGCGTGATCGATGGAAACGCGAGTTATGGAGCGCTGATCGATGCTAACACGACGGACTTCAAGTTCGTCGGAACTGATTTTAAGCGGTCGGGTACGACGCCTGCCAGTTCGTATGATATTTACATAGCGACGGGCAGCTCAGACAACTACGACATCTCCCACAACAATCTAAACGGAAGTATTACCGGATCGTTGTTTGATGGCGGCAGCGGCACGAACAAGACGATTCTCGGCAACATCAGCGCGACATTCCCTGTCGCGAACAAGCTTCCGACCGCCTTAACTGCGCCGGGGTTTGTTGGCCCGCTTACTGGAAGCGTAACGGGGAACGTAACTGGCAATGCCAGCACGGCAACCCTCGCTGCGTCTGCAACGGCACTGGCGACCGCCCGCGCGATCTATGGAAACAACTTCGATGGCACGGCGGCGCTGACGCAAATCATTGCCTCGACCTATGGCGGCACCGGCAACGGCTTTACGAAATTCACCGGCCCAACAACGTCAGAAAAGACGTTCACGCTTCCGAATGCCAGCGCCACCATCGCGCGGACCGATGCGGCTCAGACTTTTACCGGGACTCAGACATTCCGGGATGTGTTGATCAACAGCGGCGGCACATCATCGAATTTCTCTCTATCAAATTCTAGCGGGAATAATTTTGGATTTGGATTTACCGGCGCAACGGCAACTTATGACAGCCCAGGGACAGCCGGAACTCACCAATTTCGTGGTGAGGGATTTGTAAACATCGTTCTTATGGACAAATCGAAGGCGGATTTCACCGCCCCGATTAAGTTTCCGTCGTTTACCTTTGCGACGCTTCCATCTGGCTCAACGGGTCTAACAGTTTTCTGCTCCAATGTCCGCGTATTCAATGGCGCTGGAACGCAGGAAGGTTCTGGCGCGGGGACGGGTGGTCTAGTCACGCATAACGGAACGGCATGGAAAATTGCCGGGACCAATGTGACTGCAGTTGCCTAATCGAGACGGTTTACCAGATCGAAGACGTGATGATCGTTCGTCATTAAGCTCTCAAGGAATCTCGCTGCATCTTCGGGACTGGAAGGCAATGGGCTGGCCGGTCCCTCATATTCGACGGAAAAAAGCGCTGAATTGAGATGTGTCGTGGCATTCGCAAGGAAGCCAGACAAGGAGATCCCCGACATCCGTAGCGCCATCGGGTTGCACTCGAAGAGAAAGACGGGGTTGTGATGTTTGATGACGTGGCTGGCGCCTTTCAACGCAGCAATCTCGTATCCCTCCACATCAAGCTTGATGAACCCAACGGGGCCGAGGTCGTGCTGACGAACAAAATTGTCGATCGACATTTGTTTAACATCGTATGATCCGGGCTTGTCTTCCATCCTGCTGCCCGAATGATTTCCGGGCATCTCCGTAAACTTCTCGGTTTTTGTCTCGGCTCCTATAGCCATTTGATGCGCGCTTACGTTGCGACCGAGAACGCCATTTTGTTTTAGATTTGCTTCCAGATAGGCGAAGCTGATGCGGCTTGGTTCAAACGAATGAACGTGAGCTTCGGGAAGAATGTCATGCATCAGGAGTGCCGCGAGTCCGATATTCGCGCCGATGTCCAAAATTCGAGCTTTGGCAAATTGCTTTTGGCGGGTTCTGAGAAATGTGGATAGCCCGCCCAGATCGTTTGCGGGAAGCTGCGCGAAATACGCGTCCTTGGGGTCTCCTGAAACCTTGTAGGTTTTCGAAAAGCTGACTTCCTTAATCATCCACTACAACGCTTCGCAACATCTTAAGCGCGGCATCGGACAAGCCTGCACGAATTTCGCTGATGCTCTCTACTGACGGTTCGAGGCCAGCGTAGCGGTTAACTTCTCGAACAAATGCCTCAAGGCCTCTTAATTGAGCGGGCGGCACGTCACCAATTGGATCGCGCTTTCCCTCAACAATATTGATGACGCTATCTGCCATTTCGTCCTCCCTGATCGCGGGAAGATATAGCCGCGCCTTAAGTTCCGCAACCGCCCAGAACCGACACCCAGCCCGCATCGTGCGGGCTTTTTCTATGCCTGAAAGGAAATCCAATGCTCAATAAAATTGGCGAAACCATCGTCCAGACCGTCCGAGACTACCCCAAGGGCACGCTGATCGTGGCGGGTGTTCTGATCGTTGTGGCGCTGTTTGTCTAATGCGCCTGATTGACGATTGGCGCGCGGTCCTACGTTATTCGTGGTCTGCCCGGTTCATGGCGCTCAGTCTCGCGGTCATTATCGCAGAGCCGGTCTTTACCGCCCTCATTGATCTGTTCGTCACGCCTTCTGTCTGGCTCACCGTTGGCCTGCGCACAGTGAGCGGGCTTCTGGCCTTTGCCGGGATTTACGCTCGCGTCGTAGCCCAGCGCGAGATTGAAACCGTAGTTACGCCCAAGGGCGCGGCTGACATTAAAGCCGAGGCCAAGGAATGACGCCAAACCAACAGAAGGGCGTAACAGCGGGTGTGGCTGCCGTTCTAGCACTCACTGCTGCTCTGGTCGCGCCATACGAGGGCTTCTACCCCAAAACGTACAAGGACATGGTTGGCGTCCCCACGGTCTGCTTTGGCGAGACTGAAAAGGAAGCCGTCGCGCTTGGTCGCATTCGTCCGTACACGCGCAAAGAGTGCGAGGACATGCTGGCTGGCTCTCTCCAGAAATACTACGCGGGGATGATGGCATGTGTTCACAAGCCGATGACCGTCAATATGCAGGTCGCCTTCACTTCCGCCACTTACAACTTCGGAATCGGCGGCTTCTGCAAAAGCTCGATGGCGCGTCTCGTGAACGCCGGGAAGCCAAAAGAAGCCTGCAACGCGCTGATGATGTGGAACAGGGCTGGCGGGCGAGTGGTTCGCGGCCTGACCATCCGTCGCGCGGGTGAGCGCGCTAGATGCTTGGAGGGATTGTAATGCCGTACTGGCTTCAAGCTCAGGCTGCTGGCCTGTGGGCGCTCGTTTGGCATTACGGGGTTGGCGTCGGCGTCTGCATCCTGGCGCTCGCTTGGGCGTGGTTTATGCCCGTTTTCAAGAAAACATCGCTCTGGGTTGCTCTCGGCGCAATCATCGTCACCACATCATACGGCATAGGAGTTTCCAATGGATCGGCGCGAGTTAAAGCGCAGTGGGATGCGGCTATCGCTGCTTCCATCGAACAGTCAGAAAAGGCTCGCACTGACGCTGAGCGGGATGTTTCTGGCGACATTCCTAGCCAGTTGCCAAACGACAGGTACAACCGTGACAACGCGGGAAGGTAGGTGCGCAGCGTGGCGCGCAATCACCTATTCGGCCAAGGGCGATACTAAGCTAACCGTCGATCAAATCCGCACTCACAACCTTGTTGGCCGCAAACTCGGGTGCTGGAAATGACCCGGCGCAAGCCCACAATAGACCGCGAGGACGGCAACTGGCACTTGGATCGTAAAGTCCCTATAGCGCTGATCCTTGCGATCCTTCTGCAAACCATTGGCATCGGTTGGTGGGGTGCCTCCACCAATGCCCGCCTCAACGCCCTTGAAGAAAAGGCCACCTTGGCCTCCACACAGCCGGAACGTCTGGCGCGCGTGGAAACCAAGTTGGAGTCAGTTCAAGACGGCATTGTGGAAATCAAATCGATCCTCCGCAAAGAACCTGTGCCGGTTCGGAAATGAAGTTCATCGCGCTCTTGATCCTCATCGGTCTAGCGCAATGGTACTTCCGCAAGCCTCCGCCTCCCGTCGTTCATATCGTTCCTTATTGTCCATCCGAGACGCTGAGGTTTCAAGACGGCGGTGCGGTGTATCTGCCTTGCAGCGAAGTCGACCGCTACGAATACGCCTAACTACACACGAAAAGGGGTTTCATGAATCCAGTCGCGACTTTCGCGCTGCTGACGATGCTTGGCCTGTTGTTCATCGGCGGCATCATTCATACCTTCAAACTGCGGGGCATCGCATGGTAGGCCCCAAAATCCTCTTTATCGACATTGAGACTGCACCTATTTTAATGACCTCGTGGTCAATCCGCGCTCCTTATGCGGGCGCGGTCTGGGTTGAACGCGATACTTACATTCTATCCTTCGCCGCTCGCTGGAATGGTGGCAAGAAAACCAAGACTTGGGCGCTCCCGGATTATCCCGGCTACAAGCGCAACCGGCACAGCGACAAGGCGATATGCAGCACACTGCACGCCATGCTCGACGAGGCGGATATTTGCGTTGCTCACAACGGCGATGCCTTCGACATTAAGAAGATCAATTCCCGCCTAGCCGTTAACGGCTTCAAGCCACCATCCCCCTTCAAGACAATCGACACGCTAAAAATTTCCCGCCGCATGTTCAAGTTCGACTCCCACAAGCTCGATAACATCGGGCGCTATCTGGGCGAGGGGCGGAAGATCCCGAATACGGGTGCGGCCCTCTGGCGAGGCTGCTCAGAGGGTGACCCGAAATCATGGGCAACCATGAAGCGGTACAACGCGCAGGACGTGGACCTTCTTGTGAGAGTTTACGAGCGCCTTAAAGCGTGGTCGCCCAACCATCCAAATCTCAATCTGTATTCGCAGCATGTCGGCTGCCCGACGTGTCAAAGCTCTAACGTCCAGCGCCGTGGTGTTGAGGTGAAAGCCAATACCCGCAAGCAAAGGTTTCAGTGCCAGGATTGCTCGGCGTGGTTTAGCGGGGCTAAGGTATGACCAAGTTCTATCATTTGGAAGATTCGGAGTGGGTTCGCATCACCAAGAAAGACCACAAGCACCGCTGCTGCGACTGCTCATTAACCCATATCGTGAGCTATAGAAGCGGCCCCAATGGCTCACTGGAAACGCGATGGAAGATCGACGCGAAGGCCACAGCCGCAGCTAGGCGCAAGTTCAAGTTCACGCCGGACGAGGATTAGTCACTGCGGAATAATCTCCCCGTCTATGATGTTGCAGGCGCGTGCCTCGTAAGCATCGTTATAGAACCTGATTTCTACTTGGCCTTTGATGTTGCATTTAGGGCATTTGAATCTGCGCTCTATCTCAGCCCATGTCGTTCTAGGTAGGTCAGTGATGTTGATAGGAGCCATGTAGTGACAGGGGTTGTTGTTAATCATGCCCTTGCAGTAGACGTGAATCTTCTTTGATCCGTTATTTATAGAAGATTGAACTGTTCCTGTAAGAGGCATGGTTCAGAGAAGATGCTCGCAATGAGGGATCGTGGACTACGAGGGGTCACATACTGAGTTTACTCCTGCATTAGCCAACACCTCTGCAAAGGGAGGCCTTGGTTTTTTTACTGCCCCTAATGCGGGTGACGCACTCACGGCATAAGCATCGTCATAAATTTTTTCGACATCGAACGGCTCTGTCAGCAGTCCATTGATGTAAAATCTGGTCTGCGCTACGGAGCGATGCCGCCAATCAGAGTCGGGCGATGTCTGCTCCCAAAACTCTATCGAGATAAACTCAGTTCGTGCGCTCTCAGTCATGTTTCGATTCCGGCTTTGCGAGTGGAGCCTTTTTCTGAACCCCCTCTAATACTCGGGTGAAGTCGGAGAGGGCTTTTTCACTAACGCCATTCACATAGGTGACACCTTTGTCAATGTAGATGTCCGGCCATTCCTTCATCACCAGCTTAGGTAATGGTTTAGTTGGGGGTTTTGTATCCACCATCCTCTCCTATAGTTCTAATAGGGGTTGTTCAGAAAGAGACTCACCGCAGAAAGCGGGCAGAGAGCAGAACGGGTCATTCGGCGAGTGAGTTAACGGTCGCCGCACTCTCGATTCACCGCATCGATCAAAGCGCGCAATGACTTGCCGGATATTGTGCCTACATATACTTGGTAGCGCATGACCCTCTCGTGGAATTTTCCATCCTCAAACCAGACGTAGCCGTAGTGATCCCACGCATAATGCGGCATCCAATGCGTGCCCTTGCGAAGCTCCTTGTCGGCCCCCTCTGGCATTTCATGGTCGCTGTTGCTGTAGCTGAAATCAGCTTCGGTTCGATCTTCTAGATCACTCAGTACTGATGTCTCGCTCATCCTCTATCTCTCCTTCTGCGGTGAACCTCTTCTGAACCCATCATCCTCCAAGAACGGATAGAGAACAAGAGGTGCGGGAGCGGCCCAAAATACCGCTTACGAATCAATCGGCCCGTTATGCCCGCACCTTGTTGCAACGCACTGATTTACCTAATAGGTTCCACATCTTCTTCCCCCACCAACATTAAAAAGGGCAGTTGAAAAGACTGCCCTTTTTACGTTCCGGCCCGCACCTTTCCCTTGGGTGCGGGAATAGCGGTTCTCTTTTTGGCCTTCCGCGACAGCTTCTCCATGGCATCCGCCGCCAGCGCCTTACGGTCAGCCGAGCGCGTATAGAGCGATGCCATGCGGCCACCTTCCCAGCCGAATATAGCCTCTAGCTGAGGCACTGTAGCGCCCCTGTTTGCGGCGTGTGTGGCGGCGGCCTTGCGTAGCCCATGCGCGGATTTGCGAATCCCGGCGGCTCGACAGGCTTCCCTGAACACCGTTCCCAACGATTCCTTGGCAAAGTGCTGCCCGTCGTCCGTGGCGATGATAGCCAGTTCCCCGAGCTTCGTTGCCGCCATTGTCTCGGCAAGGTCTGGCAGGATTGGGATTGTCACCCGCATCCCGTTCTTCTGTGTGTCCAACGTAATGACGCCATTCTTGATGTGCTGCTTACCAAGCGCTGCGGCGTCACCGCGACGAAGTCCGGTATAAAGGAACACGTCCAGCATCAGGCGCTCCCGCGTCCCGCGCGGCCATCGCTTCTCATAGGCGGCGATTTCCTCATCCGTCCAAACCGGGAAGCCGCTTGTCTTGGCCTTCTTGGCGATCACGCCTTGGGTCGGGTCAATCTTGGCAAGCTCGTTATCGACGGCCCATTTGAAGATCCCGCGCATCGTGTCGAGGAAGTGCCGCGCTTGAGACGGCGTTTTCTTCCGACGCTCGCACCCTTGCTTGATTGATTGCCGGTTGATGCTCGACAGCGGCTCCTTGCCCGCTGACGCCAGCACAGGCTTAAGGATGTTCTCGCGCTGCTTGCGGGTTGCCAGCGAAAGATCGGCCCAGACGGTAGATTGCCGATAGAGCATCACAAGCCATTCCAGCGAACCCCTGACGGCCTCTTTGGTCTTTACCGGGCGCTCGCCTTTGATGGCGAGTTCATATGCTTCATTGAACGCCTCTGTGCCGTATTCGGCCTTGAGGCGAATCCTGGGGCCGCGATTGACGCGGACATACCAAACGAGCTTCCCGTGGCGGGTTGTCTCATGGTGCAAGTGCGGGGGTCTGGGGCGAGGCATAAGGTCCATCACAGGACGACCTCGCGCTTAGGCGCAACGGGAACAGAATAGGTATCGTCTGTGGATAGCGGCGACAAGCCGATCCGAATGGTGCCGTCTGATAGAATCTCGACCGTTCCCGCACCAGCAGCTTTCGCCGCGCGAATAGCCTTCGCGACGGTCGCCTGCGTGATGAGGGAAGGGCGGCGGGACACTCAGTCAGCCTTCTCTCGTTGAAGGGGAGTGACTGCTTTCTGCGGTCTTGGCTGCTCCTGAATCTATCTCCCCCGTCTTAGAAATTGGATCAGCAGAAACTCCACTCACGAGGCCGACATTCCCCGGAGCATCAGCATTCGTATCCGCAACCGCTGGCGGTGCAGGAAGTAGCTGCCAATACGTTGCGACACCGCAGAGGCCGTGCCACGTCCACCCGCCGCCGTTGTGGTCGATCCAGTAAGCCTCATGAGCGGCTTCCCATCCTTCGGCGACAGGGTCGTCGCTATACTTCGCATGGGCGTGGACGAACCAAATCAAGATTCGAGTGCCGTCTCTCGGTGCAGTCTCAATAGGTTGCCACGCCGTCTCTCTTACCCGGTGTAGGGAGGCGCGAAGCTTTTCGATCTCGTCGTTCAGCCGCTTTTCCATCCCGCGCGTCGCTGACAGATGGTCACGATCAGCCGCTTGCAGTTCAGCTATGAGGGTGGCTGCTTCGCGACACTGCTCACCAAGAGGGATGTCGGAACCATCGGCGCGACGAGACGCATCGGCGATACGAACCAACCTCTCCACTATCCCGCTCTCTTTTATCATGAAGGAGTCCTTTTCAGTGAAGATGTGAACAAAGCTCTTGTCCCGACTTCATTCAGTTCCGCGACTGAGACCGCTATTTCGGGAGCGCTGCGATCATTCGTTCGATGCCCTCGCGGACAACCCGCCAGTGTCCGATGTCCACCCGCCAGCAATTCTCGATGGTGAACGTCGGTGCAGAGGTCTCATTTTCCTGCCGCACCTCGACTTCCAAGGCATAACCCGATCCATCGCTGTACGGCGCAAAGCCGGTTTTCATTTCGATCAGCGGGTTACCCATCATCCATCTCCTTATTTCTGTATCAGGTGGAAGAAATTATAATCAGCAAAGACGGCACGAGGAATCATCCCCCGCCATCGGTTCGACGCGTCTCCGCATCCGTTGGCTCACCAGTAATGACCTCGATAAGCGCCTCTTCGTAACTCAGCCCGCGAACATTCTCGCAATCCTCAAGTGCATCTCCAGCCGTGAGGTTAGGTTTCCCGCACAGATAACAAGTTCCAGCGAAGGCCTGTCCTTTTGGCGATGTGCGATTGATATGATGTTTAGTCATTTTCGCCCCGCGACAGTGAGGCGTGCTCATCGTATCCGCGCATCAGGGCGTTGGCGAACCATGTGGTCATGATTTCTTCGTCGGCGTCCCATCCGTGTTTCTTCCTAGCCACGCAAAAAGCCTTAGCCCAATCTCGGGCATCGAAAGAAGGGAGCGGCCAATCCGGCCTTTCATGCGGAGGAGTATTCGCGTGTTCGCGTTCAAACTCCGCGTGGTCGCCGTTGAGAATGATTGGGTACGCCATCTTAAATCTCCGAAGCGGTTGAAGTACGTGGGTCAAATGTTCTGTGTCGATTTATGCTTCGTGAGTGGAGCGATCTTCTGAACCCATCTTCCCCGGCCCCTGTAGGTCGAGGGCGGCTCCCGACTGTTCTATGAGAGCGGCGGGGGCGGCAAACATATGTTTGGCAGCGAACCGAAGCGCAGCAGCACACGCCTGAAACGTGCGGACATAGCTGACGTTCGGTCCCGCCGCTAAACCGTTACGTGCTGCTTTGTCGTGATCGAAGGCACGCTCGTTAAACTCTTTCGCCGTGAAAGGGCCAGTATAGCCGTGACCATCAATCGGCACCGCAGCCGGGGACGGGGATGCAAGCGCGGCCCGCATAAGATTTTCGGCGTATTCCTTCACGCCATCATATCGCCCGCGCTCATAAGCGTTTGTCAGAACGTCCTTGCCCGTTTTGGGCCGCGCCATCCGCACCAGTTCTCTCAACCCTTCCACAGGGGGTTGTGGTGCAGCCAAGACGGCAGGAGGCGTAGATTCAGAACGATTGCGGGCATCCGTATCCGCATCCGGCAACGTTGGAAGTAGCCTCCAGTGTGTTGGAGGGCTGGGCCACATGACGCCTTCGCCGTTCGTCGGCAGGCGATCATCTTTGTGCCGAAAGCGAACTATGCGCGTGGCACCCCATCCCTTGGTTGTCGCGCACGCTAAAAACCAAGTCCCATCCCTCGGAGCCGTCTCAATCAGTTGCCAGCCGGCAGTCTCAGTCGCAGATGCTTCCGTTCTGCTCGACGTAGGCTTTGCAGTTTGAGTCTCTTTCTGAACCCGCTCCCCGGCTGAGGTGTCTGCGGGGGTGGCGCGGGTGTTCCATTGCTTCACTGAATCCTCTTTAAGCCCGGCTGTCGTGATGGGGCCGAAACAATCATCGCTCGAGCAATAAATTTGCCCCATGATCCCGCGCGGGTGACCATTATCTTTCGCTTCTCCGCCGCAGAACGGACACGGCTTCAACGCCTCCGCTACAGCTAGACTTGCTTCGGGGGTGTTGGTCATGGCTTCACCAATTCAGGTCTGAGGAAAGCAGCGGGCGGCCCATCGGGCGGTCGAGTTGGCCGCTCTCGCAAGCGACATCGAGCGCCTCGATACGAGATACGAACCTTCCCGCGTCGGTGTAGAAACCTTCATCATCGCCAGCGGTGGCCTTGTACGGCTCCGGGTCGCCAAGCTGCGCGCGAAGCTGCCAGTGCGATTTGTGGCCGTGGTGGACTTCGCCACGCCGCTTAATGGCAACGCTTACTAATCTCTCGGGTGCGTTTTTGCTCACAGCTTTCCTCCAAGGGAGAGAGTTGGATCAGCAAAGCCCGCAGGTGTATTCGATCCCGCGCTATCGGCTCGACGCGTCTCCGCGTTGTCTAGCGTGCTTGGCAGATAGCCATTAGCCCAACCGTAATTGATCGCCGCGATCATATGCTCGACGGCCTGGTGTCGTCCGTCGCAAGGAAGCCCGTTGTTTGGACAGACGCCACCATGATCGGCGCAATCACGACAGCGCCCGCCGTAGGCGTTGATGTATTCAACTGTTATGTAATCGTCGGAAATTTTCTTCGGTGATCGACTTAGACCCTGAGCGGACTGCTCATTGCAGTGCCCGCCATCTGCGGATTTTGTCTGCCCCGAACCATCTGGGAGGGAAGCGGCGAGGCGGTGCCATTCTCGCAACGGTTTGACGATGACAGACCCGCCGCAGTTGATGCCAATGCCGCCGCTTTCCGTGACGTGAATGGAATCGCAGTAAGATGTTTCGTTGGCCGCGAGCCAGATAACTCGATCAGTGTTTTTCGTTCCGCCTGTCATGAGGAGGTGCCTTTGGTTACCTTTGCGAGAGCCGCGCGGCCTGCGTTGGTGATAAAATACCCGCCCCACGCATCGGCGCTCTTGTATTCGCGATACTCAGCAAAGCCCATTTCGCAAAGTTGTGCGCAGCTTTCAACGGGACCATGCTTATGCACCGAGGGGCCGAACAGCCCGCGATTTTCGATACCTACACGCTCCATCCAAATCAGATCGCTGATCTGAGCTTCGCTCAACCCAATCTCCCCATCCTTCCTTGTCATGGCTGGGGACTCCGGGTCTTCAAGGCTGCGGCACAAAGCGCCAGCGCGGGGCTTGCGGCTTCGGCCTCGAATGAAATGTCATTGAAGTTGTCGGGTGGATAAAGCCATGCCGAGCCGGGGTGCCGGGGGGACCATTCGACGGACACCGCGAAACCCTCCGGCACCAGCGTCATCGCTGCGTCTACGGAGGAGGTGTAGGCTGGCGCGGCATAACGCTTGTGCTTTTTTGATGTCTTGTTGGCGAGTGTGAGGAAAACAGTAACTCGACCGGGCGCGTCATCAGCCTCAAAGGTCCAGCGCCAGCCGTCACTCAGGGTTGGCAACGTACCGCTAAAGCATGGGCAGCCGAGTGCCGCCTCGATCTGGCCATCCAACTCCCGATCCGGCCCCGTCGCCTTCTCCAGCCTCTCTACCAATCCTGCAAGGTCACTCACGCTGTTATCTCCTGCCTTGTGTGGGGGGAATTTGGTGAAGCAAAGATCGCAGAAAGCTGTCATCGAACAGAACAGTTCATTCCGCGACTGAGTTCACTTCTTCGATTTCAGCTTGTCGGTTTCTTCCTTGATCCATGTCTTGAGCAGATCGACGCCGGGGTTCACAACGTCCTGCACGGCGCTGGAACTGATTGCGCGCTCGCCCATTTCAGAACCGGCGATGAGAAGCATTGTTTGGCGGGAAGGAATAATCGTTGCGAGCGCCGCGCCGCCGACGAGAACCACGGCGGATAACTTCAAGCCATGACGCATCTTGCCGCTGATGTATTTGTCTTCTGCGGTATACTTATTTTCATCAAAGCCTTCGCCTAGATAAAAAGCCATAAGAGGTATGCCGATGACGGCAACGCCAATAATCGCAAGGGCGATACCGCCAGCAATGACGTCGCGCGCGCCCTCGACAACCTGCGTCAGATAGATAAACCAAGAGAGATTGTTCATTGCGTAGCCCCTTCGCTGTTAAACTCAGTACGCGCGGCAGATGTTCTGTCGCGGTGATTGCATTGTGAGTGGAGTTTCTTCTGATCCCGCTCTCTCCACCATTCTTCTAGGAGGGCATCAGCTTCTTGCTGACTGGTGAGAGTCATCACACCACCTCATGTTTACGAAGATCCCGAATATGATCCCAATGATCCGCCATCCTCTCGATTGAGGTCATGGTTGGCTCGTCGGACTCGTTGAAGGCCTCCCGAAGGAAATCCTCTGTCACATCCGAGCAAATGTGTTCCACTGGATTGCATTCCAGGATTTGAACAATCTCAGCGAACTGACCCGACTGGATGTCCTTGATAGTGGTTGCCCGGTCCATGTCGGCGGGATCGCGCTCGACGTATGCCTTGCCGAGTTTTGGCCCGAAGTCGCAGAGAACGAAGTAAATCATCCTGTCGGCGGTCATCACTTCCCCTCCTTGAGTGAGGAGAGGGTGGCGTCAACCTTGCGGAGCAGAATTACAGCGTTGGCAAAGCTCGCAATGATGGCGGGGCCAGTCGCCTTTACGTCAGGGTTGGTGAGGTCGGATAGGAGAGTTTGGCACTCTTCCAACGCCTTCACAGCCGCTGCGATCTTCGCTTCGTTCGCTTCATGGGAGTTCACGGCTTTGACGATGAAGGCGGCGTTGGCGCGTTTGGCGCGCGGGGAAATTGTTGATGACTTTCCGCAATCCGCCACTGTCTGCCCGTCAATACCAACGACGTAGACTCCATCCGTTTCCCAAAGCAGTGGCGTATGCCCACCCACTACCTGAGCATCCTTTGGGGAGGAGTTGTTCAGTGAAGGTTCGCAGAAGGATGGATCGCGGCTCATAATGATGGTCCTCGCACTGAGTTAGGCAGGAAGCTGGCGGATAGCTTTGACTTCGCCGCCGAACTCAATCGAAGTCCCGTCATCTTGCGAGTGAACGGTGTCGATAAGCAGATCAACGCGGACCAGCACTTTGCCGCCGTCCCGGATGAGCTTCGCAAGCGCTCCGCGACCTTGCTTCACATCGATGATGGCGAAGTCTGATTTGAAATCAGGAACGGAGTGAACTGGGCGAGATGCCATTGCAGGACACCGAGTGATCGTTACTTTTTGCGCTCGCATCTGTTTTCCCCTTCGCTAAACTCAGTTTCGGAAGCGCCTGTTGGCCGCGTGGCTGGCCTTGTGACGATCCTTGGCTGAACCCCCGCCACCCCAATGGGTAAGCTGATGGAGAGGAGTGTAACCGCTATTGTCACATAGTCAACAGTAAAGTGACAGCTACGGTCACTATTTTATTCTGCTTGTGGCAGAGGGGGTTACGGGGAGATTCGAGGGAGGAGGGGCTAAATGCCCGACAAAATATACCGGCTGGCGCGGCCAATGCCCCAGCTAAACGCAGCGAACCCGAGGAAGCAGCCGGTTACAAACGCAGCGTCCTGATAGGTCATTGACGTTTGGTACAAGCCGATTAGCCCGGCGATAACCGCTGCGGCACCAAACAGGCACATAACGGCGATGCCGGAGCATATCCAATAGACCACATTTCCAAGTCTGGCGATCATGGGTCTAGTTCCGCTTGCCTACCGCTCGACGCAGCATATCCGCAAAACCCTCTGCCTGGTCGTCTGGGACGCCCTTCACGATGGCGTCTAAGCTGGGGCGCAGTTTCTTCCCGGCCTCTGGAGGAGGCTCCCAGAGGCGCTGAGGGTCTATCCCCATGGCATCGGCTAGTTCGGCCACTTCCGCCACACTGAGGGTCTTCGGGTTCCGTTCGAGCCGGTAGTACGATTCCCGCTCGATCTCTAGCCGGTCGGCCATGGCGACGGCTGTCAGGCCGGGGTTGCCGGACTCCTGAAGGTAGACGCGCCACTCCCTGAGATAGACGTGGGCTTTCGCGCCTCTGCGGATTCGATCTGTCGCCATAAGTGACATTATGCCTCACAAGCCCAAAAGGTCTGTGACCGCTGTCGTCACTTTCAGCTTGACAAGTTGTGACAGTAGCAGTTACAAACGTTGGCATGGAAGCAAATCCGATCAAAGCTTATCGAGAGCGACAGATTCCGCCTTTGTCACAAGGCGAGTTTGGCGACCGGGTGGGTGTTACCCGCTTCACCGTGTTGCGATGGGAGAAAGGCGAACCCATCGACGAAAAGAAACTCCCCGCTGTCAGCAAGGAAATCGGCGTTCCGGCCAAGGAACTGCGCCGCGATCTTGTTGAGAAGCACGAGGAAATTTTCGGAGGTGCGCCATGACCTCCTCAATTCAGAAACTTACTCCTCGGCGCAATGACCAGTCCTTTTGTTGGCGGCAGGATAACGTCGCGGGTTCGCGTGGCGGACACATAAGCTCCGTTCGCTGGCATAACCAATCTGATGATTGCCACCTTGAGCAGATCGCCGTTTGCGCGCGAGGGAGGCTGGAGCCTGTAACCGACACATCGCAAGACGCCATCGGTCACATGGAAGTCGGTAAATCCGTCTGCAAAAAATTCTTGAACGGCGAACGGCTCAATTACGCTCTTATCACGCATGATTACCCCCCGGCCTTGGCAATTCTCGATCATGACACAGCGGGACAGGGAGTCACGGTAAATCATCGCGGCGTTGCGCTGGTGACTATTGATTCAAAAGCGGCAGAAGGCACGGGGCTACCTTCTGCCGCTTCCGTTCATGTGAGCGGGGCAACTCACAATCACAACAATTCAAACCATGCCAAGACAAGCGCCAGCGCAATTCCTGCGGCGATAGCCAGCATCATCGCGGCTTTGTCTGACATTGTTCAACGCAATCCGCGCAAGAACCATTTCAATCCAAAGTATGTGAGCGCGATTAGCATTGCTGCTCCGATAATCCACCACATGCGAACGCTCGTTTCGTTCGTTCTGCAATTCTCTCATTTAGATCAATCACGGTTGCTGACTTCCGCGCCAACGGTCGTCGCAACAAATTCTGTAGCTCCTCACTCGCGCGCCAACGCGGGTCATCGAGGATGTGTGTCAGGTCGATAGTTTCGTTCGTTACTCGCTTCATGCAGCCATTCAACAGCATGGAGCGATCAAAGTGGTGATGAAGAAGGACAAGAACGTGATGGATGCCATCGCAAACGTGAACTGGAAAGAACAGATCGGCACGATTGCCGGTCCGTTTCAGCCAACAGACACCAAGCAGAGCTGGCTAGGCCGCGCAGCGCGCAAAGCCAACGTGTCGGCTCGCTACATCACATCCCTTTATTACGGGCACGTAAAAGACCCGAAGTTCAGTGTGGCGTCGAGTGTACTGAGCGCAGCAGAGCTTGCGCGAATAGAAGCCACACGGCGCGAAGCTGCACTGCTCGCGACCCGCTTCGAGATCACTGCCGGGGGACTCAATGCTAAGGATGCGGATTTTTTTGGCTCAGAGATTAATTCGCTGCTCGACGCGGCTAATATTTTGCGCGCGATGGGTGGCTCCTGAACTGTGGGAGAGCCGCGATGCTTAGAGCAATCAAGATCGTCGCTCACGACATCCTCGCAGGGCTGGCGATCATTGTTCTCGCGGTCGCCTTTGCATCCGTTGTTGTGTTTTCGCTGGTTGTTTTAGTCGGCAGAATTGTGGGGCTGGTATGAGCAGGAATTCTTGGACGGAAGCAGACAAATCAATCGCTATCCGGCTTCGCAATGAAGGGAAGTCGGACAGCAAGATTGCGGAAATCCTGGGCCGCTCCCGATCTTCGGTTTCGGGTCAGTTCTGGGCTATCCGCCTCGGTCCTGCGGGATTGAAAGCGTACAACTCGAAATACAACCGCAAGCGCAAGCCACAGCCGCGCGTACTCACCTCAACAATGGTCGATCCAGAAGTTAGGACGATCTATCGCCCAACGCCGGAAATGTTGGCGGATCGTGCGCGTCGTGAGGCCATGCCGCATCGTGATCTGACCAGCGCGTTCTTTGGCGACCCGCCGATTGGCCTCAGCGCATTGGATCAACGAGCATGATGCGCCAGCGCCTCAAGAACCGTCGCTTCAACGAAACATTCGAGTTCGAGCATGGCGGCGTTCGCTTCACTGCATCCTATGGCCGTGACGAAAACAACAAGATCAAGGAACTGTTCCTGTCCGGCGGAAAGGCTGGATCTGTTGTCGAGGCAATGATGAGCGACGCATCCACGTCAATCTCGATTGCCTTGCAGAGCGGTGTAAAGCCTCATGAGCTTGCTCATTCGATGGTTCGTAATCCTGACAGTTCGCCAGCATCGCCTATCGGCGTTGTTCTCGATGACATGGTGATGGGATGAGCCGAATTGAACAACTAGCAGAAGGCGTGACGCTCTATCTCGGAGATTGCCGCGAGATATTGCCGACGCTCGGCAAGGTTGATGCGGTTGTGACTGATCCGCCTTATGGGATTGGCGCGGACAAGGCTGCTGCTGACGCGGCACTCCAGCGCATCAAGGCCGATGGAAAGTCCAAAGCTGGGCGCGGTTGGAAATTCTACGGAGAGACAGATTGGGACAATGGCAGACCGCCACTAAGCCTGATTTTGTCTCTTTGCGAGATGAGCGAATATCAGATCATTTGGGGCGGAAACTATTTCACGGACGTTCTGCCGCCCACCATGCAATGGTTGATTTGGGACAAGGGCCAGCGCGACTTTTCATTGGCAGATTTTGAGATGGCGTGGTCCTCGCAAAAAGCCGCGTCTCGAATCTTTGACTATCCCCGCGCTGCTGCGCTGCAGGACGGCAAGGAGCATCCCACGCAAAAGCCTATAGAGGTCATGAAGTGGTGCCTTGAGTTCTTGCCAGAAAAATGCCGAACGATTGTGGACCCGTTTATGGGGTCTGGAACGACTGGTGTGGCTTGCGCGAAGGTTGGACGAAACTTTATCGGGATCGAACGAGAGCCTAAATATTTCGACATTGCTTGCCATCGAATTGCTGACGCGCTTGCACGTCCAGACCTATTCATAGAACCCCCCAAGCCCGTAAAGCAGGAGGCAATGCTTTGAAAAACTACGTCACACCAGAGCTTGCCTTCCTGTCAGAGCCTCGTTTCGGAGAGGTCTACCTGAACATTGTGACGCTGGAGATGGGTCACAAGAAGATCAGGCTCACCCCATCGCACCTTTCAACGCTTGTAAGCGACGGCGCAAAGATGCTGCGGCCTTATGCGGAGGAGAGGGCTTGAGCAGTCAAGATTCGCAGAAAGCGATCAATGCGGCCAACACGCAAGGTCTCGCGACTGAGTTTGGCCTCATGGTGGACTATGCGCGTGCGGTGATCATCAACACGCCGTTTCCGCCGTCCACAAATAACCTTTTCATCAACGTGGCGAAGGGCCGTATTCCGTCCGCGCGGTATGCCGACTGGAAGCAAGACGCCGGTTGGGCACTCAAGGCGCAGCGCCCGAAGTCGATCAAGGGTCCGGTTGTCCTTCGCTATCAATTCCAGGAAGGCCAAGACCGCCGCAAGCGCGACATTGGCAATCTTGAAAAGGCCCCGACCGATTTGCTCGTTGAGCATGGCGTGATCGAGGCCGACGACAACACGATTGTGCGCGGGATCAGCTTGTCGTGGTCGAAGCACATTACCGGCGCGCGTGTCGAGATTATTCCAATTTCTAAAGCGTAACCGCACAGGGAGAGTGCAATGACCTTAGAGGACTATGACAAATCGATTAAGCCGCATCTGAACTTCATCCGTTCGGGCGCTGAGATGGCCGCGCGTCACGCCCGCGCCCTGACTGCAAAGCCACGGTTCGCCACTCTGGCAGAACTTGAACTGGCAGAAACCCGAGAAACGCTGGAAGCCGCGTTAAAGCTCGTTGATGCAGCTCAGTCACAGTATCGCGGCAAGCCGATGGAGCAAACCCATGTTGCTTGATCGCGCTGACCCTATTTCATCCGGCCCATTTACAGCCGGACATAACCGCCCACCAAGTCCGATTGAGCTTGCTGGCGGGACCATCGACGCCATGTCCGAGTTCATGAAGGACAACCCAGTCATCGCGGATGAGGAAGTCGCGCGCAAGGCTAAGCTGTTGTGCGACCGAGCCAAGGCCGCACTGGAGGAAATCGAACAGGAGCGCGACAAGTCAGTTCGTCCCCTGAACGAGAAGGTCGCGGAGATCAACGCCAAGTACAAGGCGTTGCACAATACAGACCCGAAGAAGCCCGGAACGTATGATCGTATCTTCGTTGAACTGAAATCGCGACTGGCGGCGTTCCTTCTCAAGCAAGAGGAGATTCGTCGGAAGGCTGCCGAGGCGGCTGCGGCTGCGGCAGAAGAGGCCGAGCGGATTGCCCGTGAGGCTGATGAACGGGATAGGCAGGCCCGCGACAATGCCGCCGCTGGCGAGCTTGACGTGGACATTGTTGCCGTCACCCAGGAAGCCGACACAGCTTTCACCGAGTTTGAGAAAGCATCGCGATTTGCGGACCGTGCCGAGCGCGACACGAAGGTAAAGCTTGGCGGCGGGTTTGGGCGTGCTGCTTCGCTCCGCACTGTCGAGACCCTTCACCTCAATAGCTACAACCTTGCGATCAAGGCCATCGGCCCGCATCCGAAGATTGAGGAGGCCATTCTTGCGGCTGCTCGCGAGTACCGAAAGGCTCGCGGCGCATTGCCCGAAGGCGTCACCGCAACACAGGAGCGCAAGCTATGACCTTTAATGAAGATCAAGTAGCGGCGCTCAAGGCCCCGCTTTCGTCGTCGCTGGTGAAGTCACGCAAGCAGGGTGGCCGGGACGTTAGTTATATCGAAGGCTGGAAAGCTGTCGAAGAAGCGAACCGCATCTTTGGCTTTGATGGCTGGACCCGCGAAACCGTTGAGATGAAATGTGTCTCTGAGGGTGAGCGGGCCATCGGCCAGCGCGGCGATACCGGCTTTGGCGTGACATACATCGTCAAGGTCCGCGTCATGGTTGGCAACGTATGTCGTGAGGGTTGCGGTGCTGGTCACGGTATCGACCGAGACTTGGGCCAGGCTCATGAGAGCGCGTTGAAGGAAGCCGAAACCGACGCCATGAAGCGCGCGTTGATGACGTTCGGCAACCCATTCGGGCTGGCTCTGTACGACAAAACGCAAGCTAATGTTTCTGACGACACCCCGAGTAAGCCGCGACCGGCGCAGAAGCAGTCAATCCTGCCGGACGACTTCAATGCCCGCGTTGAATACATGGTGACGTGCCGGGAAACCATTGCCGCATTCACCGACGTTGAGAAGCTGGGCGCGTGGTGGAACTCGGATGAGCAGAAGGAGGCTCGCCGTCAACATCAACTCGAAACTCACCAAGTAGACGCGCTCAAACAGGCCGTCATGAATCGTCGTGACGAACTTAGCAAAAAGGAAGCAGCATGACCGACCGTTACGACGCAGTAATCAGCCGCAAGGATAAGAACGGCAAGACGCGCTACACCAAGATCGGAGCCGCCTTCCCAGCGAAGGACGGCAAGGACGGATTCAACATCGTTCTGGATGCCCTGCCGATGCCAAATGCGGAAGGGCAGGCGTGGATCTCGCTTTATGTGCCCAAGCCAAAGGATGAGGAGGCCGCACCGAAGCGCAACGGCTCAATGAGCGACCGCGCGATGAACGACGATATGAACGACGATGTGCCATTTTAAATGAACGCCAACGCACCGCTATCTGAGCAATTCCGCCTCGCCGCGAAGGATTGGGTCGATAAGGATTCCGCAGCATCAATGCTGGAGGAAACCAAGTCAGCCGTTCTTTCGCAGCGGATGGCGGCGCTTGGAGACATGGCCGTGAGCAAGGCCGAACTTCAAGTCAAAGCCTCTACTGAATGGCGTGAGTTTGTCGAGGGCATGGTTCGCGCTCGCACGTCAGCCAATCTGGCGAAGGTCAAGTTGGAATGGATCAGGCTCAAATTCAACGAATGGCAGTCCGAGGCGGCTACCAAACGAGCGGAGATGAAGCTGTGAAGCTGCGCGGCACATCTCGCAAGGAGTTCCCACTGGCTGTTCGCAAGGCTGCGTTCGTCCGCTCCTGCAAGAACGGCGTCCCGCATTGCGAGTCGTGCCCGGTCGAACTGAACAAGCGCACTGGCATCATCTACGAGCATGTCATCCCTGACGGCCTCGGAGGTGAGCCTACTCTGGAGAACTGCAAGGTGCATTGCCGCAACTGCGCTGACGTTAAGACCTTCACCGAGGACAACCCGCGAATGCAGAAAGCTGATCGTGTGTTCAAGAAAGAATACGGGCTGACGCCTTCGCGGAAGAAGATCGAATCGCGCGGATTCGCAAAATCACGGCCACAGGGATCCGCATCACGTCCACTTAACCGCGAGAAATCTTTCCGCACATGAACAGTGGGGATAGCTCGCCATTGTCATGGCGCGGCTCGACGCGAATATAGGACCGTAAGTTTCAACCGATTTGGGGCGCATCACATGCAAGAGAACTGGAAGGCCCTTGGGGCAATCACAGCCCGCATTGCTGGCAGGATTGCGCCGGTCACGTTTGAAGTACCGCTGGATGGCGCGCTGGCCGTCCGGCTGTCTGCCTACGCCATTGAGGAGGGCATTAAGCCTGAGACGCTGATCGCTGAAGCTGTCCGCGCTTACGTCGGGGATGCAGCTTGAGCGAGCGCGGCTTCATTAGCATCAGCCGCAAGATATTTGATAATCCGCTCCTTCGGGATGCGGACTACTTCCGCGCATGGGTATGGCTCATTTGTGAGGCCTGCTGGAAACCAGCCCGAGAGCGCATTCAGACCGGCAGGTCGTTCACTATGGTTGATCTTGAGCGCGGGCAGTTGTCTCACGCCAGGAGCTTCATCGCCAAGGCGCTCGATATGAGCGAGCAGCGCGTGAGGACGTTTTTAAATCATCTCGAAACCGAGGGGATGATTAGCCGCACAACCAACCAAGGACAGATGGTCATAACCATCTGCAAATACGACGAATATCAGATTGATCCCCTAGCAACTAACCAGCGATCAGGGGGGGCAACTAACCAGCAACTAACCAGCGATCAACCAGAACTAAATAAGGGTAATAAGGGAATAAAAGATAGTAGCGCGTCCGCGCCGATCAAATTTCCAAAACCAAGGGCAACAACAATCGCTGACGGCTTTGCGCCTGACGCGGCGATGCTTCGCTTTGCGGCGGATCGTGGATTCGCTGGTGTTGAAGTCACCCGCATGTTCGAGAAATTTGCCAACCATCACCGGGCGAAGGGTTCCAGATTTGTGGACTGGGCTGCCGCATGGCGCACATGGGTCGGCAATCAGGTCGATTTCAATTCTCAACGTCCGCAGCGGCGGGCAGGAACGCCGGATGTTTGATCATGGACGCTGGCGAAATCTTGAATCACTTCCGCATCCGGGTTCGGTCAACGAAGGCCGGAAACCAGAAGGCGGTTTGTCCCGAGTGTTCGCACAAGCGAAAGCACAAATCGGACCCGTGCTTATCGGTGCTGATCAACGGCGAGGGCGTCTGTTTCAATTGCAAGAACTGCGGGCACAAAGGGGGATTGTACTATGACGGTAAGCCCAAAAGCGGAAGCATGGTTCGAGGCTCGGGCGATAGACCCGGAGATCGTCGCACGCATGGGGATTTACTCAGGGCGTCGCGAGCTGGTTGGCGATGAAGCCCAAGTGATCCCCGATGCCGCCGGGGACATCCTTGTGTTTCCGTATTACGAGGCCGGGGCGGATGTTTCGGCTAAGTATCGCGGGCGACCGCGCCCAGACGGATCAAAGGTGTTCTGGCAGCGCAAGGATGGCCGCAAGACGTTCTACAACGCCGATGTGTTGGATGACCCGGCTCTGGTTGATGGCACCGCTGCACTTGTGATCGTGGAGGGTGAGCCGGACTGTCTTGCGGTCCTGACGGCGGGCTATCCGTTTGTTGTGTCTGTACCTGATGGTGCACCGGCTGATCGCGATGCCAATGGCAAGCCTCTCGCGCCTGTGCCTGATGGTGCTGACGACATCGACCCCGACAATGACCTGAAGTATTCTTACATTCAGAACAATTGGGATCGCCTGTCTAAGATCAAGCGGTTCATCCTTTTCACAGACAACGATGGACCCGGCCAGCGGTTGCGCGATGAGCTTGCAAGGCGGCTGGGCCGCGTGCGCTGCGGCTTTGTGGTGTATCCAGATTGCGCTGGTAAAAAGCAGGACGCAAACGAAATTCTTGTCCAGCATGGACCAGAGGCGATCACGTCGATGATCGCGAAGGCCCAGCCGTTCCCGGTTAAGGGCATCTATCACATCAACGATTTTCCGACGCTGGAGCGTCCGCGCACGGTGTCGAGCGGTTGGGGCCGTTTGGACTTGCCCGTTCAATCCGGCAATTGCGGCCTGATGCTGACAACCGGAATTTTCATGGTGGTGCTGGGCAAGCCTGGATCTGGCAAATCAACCTGGACGTTGCAACTCGCTTACAACATGGCTCGCTCTCAGAATTGGAATGTCGGGCTGGGTTCATTCGAGGTTTTGCCGGTGCCATATGTGCGGGACATCCTTCGCTCGCACTTCATCGGTGCGGGGCGCGATGATTGGTCACCAATCAAGGTTCACGCCGCAGACCAGTTTATCCAGCGAAAGTTCACGTTCTTTCATATCGACGCCAGAACCGATGAGTCCGAGCAGTCGCTTGAATGGCTGTTAGATAAGGCAGCGGACGCCGTGGTTCGCGATGGCATCAAAATGCTGATCGTGGACCCGTGGAACGAGCTTGAACATGCGCGTCGCCGGGATGAAACAGAGACGCAATACACGGCGAGGGCGATACGCGCGCTGAAGAAGTTCGCGATGGCCTATGATGTATTGGTCATCATCGTGGTTCACCCGACCAAGAGCGGCGGGGATAAGCCTCAAGGCGAATTGTCCCTATATGACGCTGATGGTTCGGCGCATTGGGTAAACAAGCCTGACATTGGGATCGTGGTCGAGCGTGACGACGCCAGCGGCCAATGCATCATTCATGGCCGAAAGTTCAGATTTTCATTCTTAGGACGTAAGGGATCAACCGGGTTTGTTTATGACCCTAAAACGGAGACGTTGAGTCAATGAGCAAGCTGATGGAATACATCCGCAAATGGATGGCTAGTGGTCCTTGTCCTCACGGCTTTGCTAGGCCGGGGTATTGTAGTGAATGTAATTTTGATTGAGCAGAAAAGACCGCACAAAGCCTAAATCGAAAACAACAACTGAACACACGAACTGAGTGGAGCGAGAATAAATGAGCATTCAGACAAAGCGAATTTCAGAAGTAGCGCGCGGTCCGTTTCTTTTTTGCAAGGAAACTTGGTCGATGGATGGTAGCGACCCCGTCGATATGGACGCAGTATACAACGCTAACGGTGATTATGTCGGTGATGTGAAGTGCGCCGAAGAGCTTGAGAAGCGCGGCATATCACCAGAGAAGCGGACACCAACATCAAACGTTTGCTCAATCGGCTTCAGTGAGCGTGAGCAAAAGTGGTTCGGCTGGTCACACCGAGCGATCTACGGGTTCAAGGTTGGCGACGTGGTGAAGGAGGGCGATTGTGCTGCCGACAGTCTGCCTGCTGGGTTTGAAGCGAAGACCATGGATGACGCCAAGGAAATGGCTAAGGCGTTCGCTGCTTCGGTGTCCTAACTCACTCGCGGGACGGGGCATCACGTCCGCGATTTATGCTTTCTGCGAATCTTTTCTGAACACTCATCACCGGGGCAAACCACATGGCATGGTATATCGCGATTACGAATCCAAACTGTCACCGCCGCGCCGAGAATGGCCTAGCCAGTCTTGGTTACCAGGCGTTCTGGCCTAAGTGCCGGAAATGGGCCTCTCATGCCCGCGTGAAGGTGGCGAAGGAATATCCGATCCTAGGGCGCTATCTGTTCATCAACGTGCCTGATGGGAATTTCTACGCCGTGCGGAATGTCGATGGGATCGAGGCGCTACTAACGGGCGATGACCGCGCGCCGGTTTCCGTCTCAGAAACAACGGTCTGGGATTTCCGGGAGCGGTATCTCGCTGGCGAGTGGGATTTTGTCCGCGAGCGTCGCCCGGTGTTTGGGTGGAATAGAAAGAAGCAACGAAATGTTCTGATTGGCTACGAGGATAACCCGCCCTTGCCGCAAGGCGCGCGGGTCAGGATCATGGAAGGCGAGTTTTCGGAGCTACTTACCGTTGTGCGCGGGTTCCAGAACGGCAAGGTCAAGTTCCTGCCGCCGGGCAAGAGCAAGTTCTTCTTCACGCGAGAAGACAATGTGAGGGCGGCGTGATGGACGCTGCTGACATCAATCGCCGGATAGAGCTGGAGCGAAAAGATGCCTCGCGAAAGGTGCTGGAAGAGGCAATCAAATCCATTGAGGGATTGGAGACGGTCTACCGGAATGATATATATCGAAAGGCTTGGAAGGTGGCGGCGCAATCAATTCGGACCATGATTTTGGGGATCAAATAGTGGCAAGAGTCAGACCGTGCGAATTGTATCGGCATTTCGACAGAGAAGGCACGCTTCTTTACGTCGGGATTTCGTATAATTCAGTCGAGCGTTTGATGAAGGGGCATAAGCAGAATGCTCTTTGGTTCGATCAGGTCACGAAGATAGAGATAGAAAGATTTCCGTCACGGTCAGAGGCGCTGCGGGCTGAGAAGGAGGCAATCAAGACTGATCGCCCGCGCCACAATATTTGGACGGACACAAGGCGCGGCATCAAGTGTCGTGATGGCGAGGAACAGCAAGAGATTGATCGGTTAATCGCTCTTATTGAGGCGCGCGGATATTCTATGCGCAAGAACTCATGTTTGAACGTAGCGCAGGCGGCGTGGAGAGCAATCGACGCGGGCGATGAGCCAGAGGAGTATTTAACCCGGCGTTTATCGACGCCAAGGGCGGTGCCGGGTTAGTTTCATCGCAGATGCCGGTCCTCGTTTCACCCGCAGGGCGGCTTGTGTCTTTCAGAGCCAATGGGGAACCACGCTCGATCAGGCCCTAATAAGGCTGGCCCCATTTGAGGCCGTGGTGACTGGCGGGAAAGACCGCCCACAGTTTCACAGTTCGAGCAGCGGCGCTCCCATGTGCCGACGTGATCAACAATCCCGTTATCCCCTTAACGAAGAGATCGCATGTAGCGGCCTTTCGAGGGGTGCTGCTGCTCGGAGCCTGATTGATTCAGAAAAGATCGCAGAAGGCTGACAATGAGTGAAGCTCCGGCATCTGTACTGAGTGATCCTCAGTACATCATTGCTTCTCCGTCATTTATCGAGCAGTTGCATTTAGCGTCGGATCGCTTTGGGATCTACCGAGAGCGCAGACTGCTGGCTCGGCACTTGCCGTTCGTTCGAGAGTACCGAGGCGAAGAATGGTGGCTCACTCAGTAATCATCTCTCGTTGTCCGCATTCCCCGCTTTCTGGGAGTCTTGCCTGAGCCATGTCCGTAATCCTAATGCGTGACAAAGAACTAATAACAATCTCAGTTCATGGCTCTACAGAAACAATGCACATAGGCGAATGGTCAAAGCTGATAGCTAAACCCACCAAGCCAATTGTTTATGATTTCAGCACGCATCAGCAATACATCGACCTCCCATCCGACAGCGAGCCAAGCAATGAACCGGCCTAACGACAAGTGGACGTTTCAGATTGACTGTCCCGGCCATTGGGTAAGCGCGAGTCATTGGGGAATGTTTTGGGTTACAGGAACTTAGCGGCACAGAGCAATGGCATTCCAAAAGGGTAAATCGGGCAATCCAGGCGGGAAGCCAAAGGACAAGGCGTTTGCTGACGCGGTGCGCGTTGCCGTTAACCGCGAAGAACCGGACGGTCGCAAGAAGCTGAATGCCCTCGCTGAGAAGTTGGTTGATTTCGCCCTAGCTGGCGAAGGCTGGGCGATGCAGCAAATAGCGGACCGGCTTGACGGCAAGCCCGCGCAAGAATCAACGGTGACATTTGACGACAAGCGAGAAGCAGCGGACTGGACCCGCGCAGAGCTGGTCGCCTTCCTCAATGAGCGCCGCGCAGGCAGCGACGGAGCTACTGAGGCGGACGGACGCGGCCCAGAACCTGATAGCGTTCACTGAATACACCTTTCCGCGCTATCGGACTGCTGAGCATCATCGGATTATATCGGAGCAGCTAGAGCGAGTTGAGCGGGGTGAGATTGATCGCCTGATGCTGCTGGTGCCCCCGAGGCACGGCAAATCAGAACTGGCATCGAAGCGGCTCCCTGCTTGGTTTCTTGGTCGCCAGCCGCACAAGCAGTTTCTATCGGTATCCGCGACCGAAGGTCTTGCATCGGACTTTGGCCGTGAAGTCAGGAACATCATCAGCAGTCCTGAATATCAGGCGGTGTTTGATACGAGGTTGGCGGAAGATAGCCAAGCCAAGGGCAAGTGGCACACATCAGAGGGCGGCGTTTATTACGCTCTGGGTATTGGTGGTTCTGTTCTCGGTCGTGGTGGCGATACAATTCTTATCGATGATCCTTACTCATCGATGCAGGACGCATTATCGGAACTCACGCGTAAGAACGTCTGGGATTGGTATACGGGCACGGCGTACAACCGCTTGATGCCAGGCGGCTCGATTGTCGTCATCAATCACCGAATGCACGAGGATGATCTGTGTGGTCGCTTGCTGGCCCAGCAGGCGGCAGGCGGCGACAAATGGGAAGTAGTTGAGCTTCCCGCGATTAACGATTCTGGCGAGGCGCTGTGGCCCGCAGCATACCCGATAGCATCGCTTGAACGGATCAAGCGCAATTCGCAGCCAAGGTTTTGGTCCGCGCTGTACCAGCAGCGGCCCGCGCCGGAAGACGGCGATTACTTCAAGGCCGAATGGCTGCGTCCTTACACAGTAGCGCCTGATCCAAAGACGCTGCGAGTTTACGGCGGCTCTGACTACGCGGTGACCGCTGACGGCGGGGATTTCACGGTGCATGCCGTTGTTGGCCTAGATCCCGAGGGGCGGATGTACCTCCTCGATCTATGGCGCAAGCAGGCGGCATCGGATGAATGGGTTGAGTCGTTCTGCGATTTGGTCCGCGAATGGGAGCCAATGAGCTGGGCAGAAGAAACCGGCCAGATAAAATCAGGCGTTGGTCCGTTCCTAGAGCGCCGGATGCGTGAGCGTCAAGCCTACGTTGTTCGCGAGCAGTTTCCGACGCGCGGCGACAAGGCGATTAGAGCGCAGTCCATTCGCGCCAGAATGGCTAATGACGGGCTTTACGTGCCGGTCAATGCGCCTTGGTATGCAGACTTTAGAAGCGAACTGTTGAGCTTCCCTGCGGGCAAGCACGACGATCAGGTGGACGCCATTGGTTTGGTCGGCCAGCTATTGAGCCGAATGATTGAAGGCGACAAGCCGCGCGCTGAAAAGCCGCAGGCACGTGACCGCTGGGATGCGGCGTTTGATGACGATGAGGATTCGCATAATTGGAAAACAGCTTAACGCCTGACAAGAGCGATGAGGCCAAAGGCCTGCTCGATGTTGGCGACCTCTGCCGCATGTTTGAAGAAAGCGAGGACTCGTCTTACGAGTCGCGCAAGCTGGCAGAGCGTGACCGCGATTACGTGGACAACAAGCAACTCACGGCTGAAGAACTCGCGACCTACAAAAAGCGCGGCCAGCCTCCGGTTATCGACAATCGGATCAAGACCAAGATTGATTATCTCGTTGGCCTAGAGAAGCAGCAGCGGATTGACCCGAAGGCGCTTCCTCGCACGCCAAAGCATGAGGACGATGCTGACGGCGCTACAGAGGCGCTGCGTTACGTTGCCGAGGAACAGGATTACGACGCCAAGCGATCAAGCGTATGGCGCAACATGCTGGTTGAGGGCACTGGCGGCATTGGCGTATCTGTCACCGAGGCAATCGACTACAACGGCCAGCCCGGCATTGAAA
>Ga0181338_1000040_pt1 | contig 41435 bp, 78 predicted proteins | sample Sp13VDMM110SD_FD_122168 | JGI IMG/M metagenome (GOLD analysis project Ga0181338, IMG submission 122168) | Freshwater viral communities from Lake Michigan, USA - Sp13.VD.MM110.S.D | ecosystem: Environmental > Aquatic > Freshwater > Lake | place: USA: Michigan | collected 2013-04-23
AAATACAGGGCCGCTTGCGCCCTTGTCGAGACCTGTCTGAGGGAGGGCTTTACGGCGATTTGGTCGCCCGGTCCCGGAAGTCACCAAGCGACCCATGAAGCGGCGAAACGGTGGCTCAAGCCCGACGGAACCGGGATCAGCTTTGCCGGTTTCCGGTCCATACTCGATCTGGCCAAGGCGTCGGGGATTGAACCGGATTGGAGCGCCTACCGCCCCCGCCAATACCTGCACCACTCGCCCGGCGCTCCGGTTATCCCGACACAGGACCACACCCAAGAGAGCGACCCGGACGGCGACCCCATCACCATCTGCGTCATCGGGGACGCGCACGACAGCCCGCACATTCGCGACAAGAGCCGGTTCCGTTGGCTGGGCGCGTTCGCTGCTGACCACGGCGTTGATCGGGTCGTTCAGGTTGGCGACTGGTGGACGATGGATTGCTTCTCGTCACACACCGACCGGGCGACATTCGAGGGCAGGGCCAAGCCGACATTCGACCAAGACCGCGAGAGCTTCCACGAAAGCCAGAAGGCGTTTCAGGATGGGCTAGGGTCTCACAAGCCCAAGAAGGATTGCACGCTCGGCAATCACGAGGTGCGCGCTTGGCGCTATGACAACCAGCACCCGGACGGCGTTTCGCATGGCCAGATGGTTGACGAGGCGTTCGCGCAATGGGGCTTCAGGACGACCCCCTATGGCGAATATCGGTTCATTGGCGGGGTCGGGTTCGTGCACGTCCCATTCAATGGCCTTGGCCGACCGATGGCCCAGACCCAGCGCGTTAACAAGGCGCTGTTCGATACGATCCACGGGGATGACCATCGCGCCCTTCAGATGACCGACTTTAAATCCGGCCCCTTCCGATCCCCGACGATGTACAGCGCGGCAACGGCGCTTCCCCCCGGCTACATTGAGCAGTTCGCCAACAAGGGCGGCTCAACCTGGCGCTCGGGCGTCTGCCTCGCGACGGTCTGGGGCGGGCACGTCCGCAAGTGGTCTTTCGAGGAAATGATCCTTATCCGCCGCCGCTACTGGCGCGAGGGCGATGGCCCAAAAACGTTCACCGGATGGAGCGCAGCCGCATGACGCCAAGCCCCAAGATCATCGACTTCATCAAGGCGTTTGAGAAGTGCAAGCTCAAAGCCTACATGCCGACGCCAAATGACCGGCCAACGCTCGGCTGGGGATCGACCGGCCCCGACATCAAGCTGGGCATGACGTGGACCCAAGCGCAGGCTGACGAGCGTTTCGCGGCCGATCTGGCCAAGTTCTCGACCGGTGTTTCGGGCGCCATCGGCCGCGCACCGACGACCCAGGGCCAGTTCGATGCGCTGGTTTCGTTCGCCTACAACTGCGGCCTCGCGGCGCTCAACAGCTCCACGCTATTGAAGCTGCACAAGGCCGGGGAGCACGACGCGGCGGCTGGTCAGTTCGGCCGGTGGTCGAAACAGGCTGGCGTCACGCTCAAGGGCCTCACCAAGCGCCGGGCGGCGGAAGCTGCAATCTATCGGGGCGAGCCATGACCGGCGCCCTGATCTTCATCGCCGGGTTCGTTGCCTGCCTCGCCCTGCTGGTCATGGTTGGCCGGTGGATTATCCGGGGGATCGTCGGATGAGAAAGCTGGAAACCTACATCATCGGCGGGGTGATTGCCGCCGTGGCGCTGCTGTTCGCGTCTCTGACGTTTGATCCTTGGGGACTGCGAAAGAAGGCCGAGACCAAGGCCGAGACCGCCACCCAGCAAGCCACCGTCGCCACGACCACGACGCAGGCTCTAGACCACGTTGTCAGGTCTGAAATCACCGTTCGTCAGGAAGCCGCAGGAGCCGCAGAACATGTCGAAGCTGCCCAAGGTGCCGAAACTACCTTACCGCCCGCTTTTGGGGATGCTGTGCGTGCTGGGATCGACAGGATGCGCAACGGCTCCGGGTCCGGTCCAGATCATGATCCCGGAAAGCCTGCGAGCGCCCTGTAACCGGGCCGACGTCGGACCCCTCGCCACGGTTGGCGATCTGGGCTCACTGGTCATTCGTCAGGAGGCGGCTGTGTCGCTGTGCGATACGCGGCGTGAGGCTGTGGTGGCGATTGTTGACGGCTACACCGCTGCGACCAAACCCAAACGATGGTGGCTCCCCTGGATCAGATGACCGCCCGATAAGGGCCGCAACCACGACACCCGCTCGCCGGAAACGGCTTGAGCTACAGCGCGCCGTCATCCTTCGGGGTGGCGGCGCTTTTCGCGTCTGAGATGATCGTTCCATCCCTCAAAACCCTGACGGGCTTATCGACCTTGCATCCGAGATCAACGATCTGATCGCCTTCAACTCGGAAGCTGTGAACTCGGTTTGGAAACCGGAAACTGAAAACGCCATCGGGCATGTCGTCCACATGCACCAGCTTCATTCCAAAGACGGTCTTATCTTCCATCAGCTTCTCTCCTGCCTTGCTTCATCCAATATCCGCAACACCTCATCGCGCGCTTCAGCCTCGCTCGGCTCCCGGCCAAGGCGGGCGGCTAGAACGTTGTAGATCGTGTCGGGGTTGTCGTTGCGGACGGTGTGGGTGATGTGGATCATGGGTTGGCTTCGGCCGACAGGAACTTGTCCAGACGCCACATGAGGTCGTCAAGCTCCTCGTTGGTCGCGTTTGGCCCGCCCTCGACCCGGATCATGAGCCGGTTCTGCTCGACAGGTTCGCCCTTGCGCCAGCCAATTTGCTCCAGCGTGTAGAGCAGCCGATCAGTTCGTTTCCATTCAGCCATGTTGTGTCTCTCTCTATCCCTGCGGCCTATGCCGGTTGGAGGGGGTTAGGCGACGCGCTCTAACGGGTAAGGCAGGCTAGCGCCGTCAACCGTGCGCCAGTGCGTCGGAGTATAATAGACGTACATATCGCCCCGCTCCGTCCAGAACAGGTTGTTAGACCGTCGCAGCTTGGCGAAGTTCCTTGCGCCGTCCTTGTCGTCGATCTTGGTTTCGACCAAGACGCCATTTGGGCAAAACGCCATTTGTTGCCATTCGCTCATCTCTATCTCCTGCCTCCCAGAGGGGGTTGGGGTTGGGGTTGGGGGTTAAAAGCCGCGTTCGCTCGGCTTGCGCGGAACATCGCCCGGCAGCAGATGGCTAACCTGCACTGAGCAGCCGTCGCGGGTGACGAAAAACATCGACCTCGACTTATAGAGCGCCGCAATGTCCGCGTGCGTAACCTCGTCTAATTCCAGGCCGAAATCGTCGGCCTCCACCATCGCCTGAGCCTGCGCCCTAGCGGCTTCAAGGCTGTCCGCTTCAATGGTGAGGTGGATTTCGCCGCGCACGTCGAACCGCACGGAATACTCACGCGGACGGTCATTGACGCAAAAGTCGGCGGGGTTTGGCGCTTCGCTCATCGTCTCAATCCTGTCTGTTGGTCTTCGGATCACCCGGCGCGGGGAGGGTGCGCTGGGAAACCGGAAATCCATCCGAGGGGCCGGTGGTTTAGCCGCCGCTGTTCATGGTCGCCTCCTGTGTGGTCAGGGTCGGTTCAGTGGTTAAAGTCTCACACAAACTGCATGAGATTGCAAGCGTCATTCTCACTTGTTTGCCGTGATGTTTTGTGCGAAATACAGAGCATGGAAGAAACACGCTGGCGCAAATACCTGACCGACGCAGAGCGGGCGCGGCTCGAAAAGATCGACGCCAAGATTGCCCGCGCCGCCGCTAGCGTTTCGGAGCTTAAGAGCGAAAAGCAGGCGCTCGCCAACCGCTGCGCCCAGCGCGCCAGGTATGCCGAACGCAAGCGCCCAGACGGAGGGGAGTGATGGAGTGGATGCCGATAGAGACCGCAAAGGATCTCGATATCGTCCTAGCGTGGCATCCGCTGTGGAAGCACCCTATGGCCGGTAAGGTTTTGGGTAACGGCTTGGTCTGGCTTGAAGGGCTTGGCGACTACAACGCGCGCTATTGGATGCCACTACCGCCGCCACCCTAGCGTCTCGCCCCTGATACGCCCCAGTATCCCGACAACGCAACGCGAACAGATCCCGCCGAAACCCCCTGACCACTGGCCCCAACCCCTTGATCCCCAAGGCCCGGCCGGGTGGCGTGTTCGTTTACACGGAGAGGGTCGACCGAGGGCCGGGGAAGTGCGGCCGCAACGGGACGTTGCCCCACGACTTGCCAAGGCCAATCCGGCTGATCAGCGAATGAGACACGTTGTAGCGCCGGGCGATGCACTGGTTGGACTCGCCCTGCACAATGCAGCGCTTGATCCTTTCGACCTGTTCTGCGGTTAGCTTCGCGGCGCCATTGTTCTCCCCGCGCTGATCGCGGACCCCGCGCCGCCCCTTGGCCGCCGTGTCGGCATTGTTGTCCTTAGCCGTGCCGAGGAAGAAGTGCAGCGGGTTCACGCACGATGGATTGTCGCAGCGATGGCAGACCATCAGCTCGCCCGGCGAGACGTCATTGAACAAGGCGTAGGAGACGCGGTGCGCGCCCCTGCTTATGTCGCTCCTGAGTTTGAATGAGCCATACCCGCGACCGGGGCCATTGGCCTTCTTGGCCCCGATCCACGTCCAGCAAGCATCTGGTTCCGCACCTGGCGACACCTTGGCCCAGAACCTCGCCGCAACGTCTTCCCGCCATTTTGGCCGAGTGAGCATGATGGCGATGAAATCGAACGGTTGGCTCATTGTCGGTATCGCTCGCAGCGGGGACGATATCTGGGACAATTGAGAGGATGTCCGAGGGTCTCAGAGGACCGACTTCAGCCGGGCCTTGACGACAGACCCTCTCCGGTCCTCTTACGTTCCCAAATGGGTGCTTCGAGTCCTCTCATCCGCACCAAATTTGTCAAGTGATATCAATCACCGGTAACGACATTGGGACAATTCGGGGACGATTGAGGGCGGTGTAGCGCCGCCATCTTGGCCGCTTCCCGCCCGGCGTCGGCTGAGTCGATCCACCTCGAATAGACGGTAAAAAGCATCGCCGTGTTCGCGTGGCCCATCTGGCGAGCGATATAGGCAGGATTTATCCCGCCCATGAGGTTCGTGGTGGCGAATGTGTGGCGGGTCTGCACCGCGCCCCGGTGACGGATGCCAAGGCGCTTGAGGGTAGGGGTGAAGTACGTCACCCGTTGGTACTCGTCGGTGGCCCACGGCTGGCCTGTCGCGGGGTTGGCGAAGATCGGGCTATCTAGGCCCTTCATGAACGTAAAGGGCTTCATGGCTACCAGGGCCTCCATCGCGCGAGGGGTAACGTCAACGTCGCGTATCGTCCCGGTCTTGGTTCCCTTCTCGCGGCTATAGGTCTTGGCCGTGTCGATGCGGACCTGAGACCGCGCCCAATCGACCTTCCCCCATTTCAAGGCGATCAGCTCGCTCGGCCGCAATCCGGCGAGGAAGGCAAACTCAAAATAGGCCCAGACCTGAACCGGCGCCCTTTCCTTCAGATCAGCCAATATGGCTTCCATTTCGTCGGCGGTAAACGGATCTGGCGTCGGCTTCTGGTGCTTTAGGTTTTTGATCTTGGCGGCTGGGTTGACGACCATCAGCCCATCATCGACCGCCGCCTCTAGCGCCTGGCGCAGCGGGATCAGATCATTGTTGACGGTCTTGCCGGTGACGACCTTAGACCGGCTCGCCAGCACGGTTTTGATATCGGTCGGCAGGACGCGGGGTAGCAGCTTGTCGCCTAGTGCCGGTATCCAGACATTGCGGATGGCGGCTTGGTAGTGCTTCAGCGTCCCGTGCTCGACCGTCAGGGTTGCCAGCCACTTTTCGGCATAGTCCCCAAAGGTCTGGTTTGCAGGGGCCTTAGAGGCGCTTTCGAAGAAATCCTCACGTCGGTATATTCCCGCCCCGATAGCGGCCTGTATGCGGCCCAGAAGGCGTTCAGCGGCTTTGATGTTGGCTGGCGTCGGGGCAAGGTCTAGCCCCTCCACCTGCCGCGTTCCAAGGTGGGTGAACTTTAGGCGGATGCTGCTCGCGCGCGGCTCGACGGTTCCAGTTGGCCTTCGACCCATTTCTCGTAGCCTATCGTATCGACCAAGACCCGCCCGTCTGGCGCGCGGCGATACTGCCGATTTTCCAGCCAGACGCCACGGGCGATCTTCACCTCGATAGCTTTTGTCGAATAGCCGCTCAGTTCCGCGAACTTCGGAATGGTCAGGTAGCGGGCGCTCAAGTCTCCCCCCTCCCTATAAATGGCGGGGCGGGTTCCTGTGATTGTAGGGCCTCAAGCAGTGCGACGCAGAGCGACAAAGCTGGCGTTGGCGCGTCAAACCACCATATCGGGTTCGTGGCGGCGCTATAACGCTGAGCAGCACTATCGTACCCGACCTCCCATTCGCACCCCGGCAGCTTCTCCCCTATCAGGGCGACAATGGCGTCTAGGGAGGTTGTGTAGCCTGGAACCGTGAGGCCGATCATGGACATGGACAGCCCGGCCTCGCGCATGACGGCGATGTCCAGCTCCCGCGATCCAGCTTCCGCCTCCCGAAGGCGCTTGATTAGGCTATCCATTGGTCTTCCCCATCATAAACGGAAGGGCTGCGGTTAGGGCGGCTCGGGCGTCTTCTGGCGTGATGCTGCCCGTCCAATGAAGTGACCGAGCCGCCGCCTCTACAGCCTCATCCGTCACGGCTGGCTGAAGGGCGGATAGGATGGTGTCGGCCTTGGCGAGCGATGCGTCGCGGCGAGCCTGACGAGCGATCCAAGTCAGGTCGCCTTCGCCAGACCAAGCGCCTTGATCGACAATCCGCGCCACCACATCACGGGGGTTTGTGCTCATGGCTGATCTCCGGTGAGGGCGGCGGCAAGCTCGGCTGCGGTGAAGTACGGGTGCTTTCCTTTATCGATGCCGTGCACGATGCTTACCGCCCTGATCATCCACGGATAGAACCGCACTGGGTTTTCGCCGCGCTCCCGTAGCCCTTCCATGAGGGCCGCCATCGTCAGTGGAAACGGCAGGCCGAGAACGTCGGCTATTGCCCGCCCGGCGTCGCTGTGGCCGCCTTGGCAATGTTGGCCAGCCAGAAACAGGGCCTCAACTTCCTTGGTAAGCTTCCCCATCACGCCTCTCCCGCACTAGAAGGGGGAGGGGCGGCGTCCATCTCATCGCATCGGGCCTGGTATGCAGCCAAGGCGGCGGGGAGATCGGTTAGCGGGGTCGGCTTCAGCCTCTCGCCCGCCCCTTGAGCCAAAGCGGCGGTTCTCGGGTCCTTGCGCAGGCGAGCCTCGATGTCCTCGTAAGCGAGGCTTCCGGGGTTCAACGTGTCGTCCCATGCGTTGATGACGGCTGCGATGACTTCGCGGGTCAGAAGCCCCTCAGAGACGACAGCCTGTTGGGTGGGGACGGCGGCGCGTGCGGCGTTGAGGAGGCGGTTTAACGTCGATGGGTATTCCTCGGCCCAATTGAGGCCGGGATTTCCGCCGTGGGCCTGGATCAGCGTCCGGTTTGCAGCCGACAAGCCGTCCCGCGTCTCCCCGGCGTTATCGGTGGGGGTGGTGGAGTTAGTCATTTTGGGTCGTCCCGGAGCTGCCCAGTTGGTCGGCTTCGCCGCCATCGTCGGGCTTGGGTGGGTTCTGGATGGGGGCAATACCGCTGGCGTCGCAGCGTTTGCAGGGCTTGTATTCGTGACCGGTCTCGCGAGACCAACTGGCAACCCGTTGCCCCGTGCCTTCACAGTCGCAACAATGTCCGGTGTCTCCTTCCCACGCCGCGAGCCATGCATTGTGCGCCTCGTGACGGATGGTGACGGCGGCATCAAAAGCGCAGCTGCGCCACGACTTCTTGCCCTTGCGAGGACCGCGCGTGAGGATGCGAGGAACGCCGCCGGAGACTTTCAATCCCCAATAGTTTGGGTGATTGCCGATCTGTTCCCACGAATAGATCTCCCAATCTGACGGCATGCCAAGAAGCTCTTTGGCGTGCTGTCCGTGGGTGGCTGGACGCTGGCGAACGGCGCAAGGCACAAGGCGCTCTCGGGTCGCGCTTTCGGGCGCGAAGACGGGCGGTCCTGAGTGATCCGGGATGACCTCAAATTCCTTCATCGCCCACCCTCCACAAGCGGAGAGGGGGAGAGGAGGGTTTCGATCTTCTGAAGCGAGCCGAGAGGATAGGCGAAGTGAAGCCCCGACTTGGCGTGTTCGTCGAACGCTTTCACTAGCGTCTCCAGCACCCTTACCCGCTCTGCTAGGGCGTCGCGTTCGGCGGTCCGCTCCTTCACAGCCGCTTGCAGCAGATCGGCCCGCTCGGTTTCGTGGGATAGGGCGTCGAGGATGGCGCGTATTGCGCCGGCGTGTTGGCCCGCTATCGTCAGGCCCACATCTTCGGCTGCGGCTTCCCATTCCTCGGCAATGCCGACGAGATGCGCCACGGCCTCTCTGATCTGTTCACTCATCTCTCATCTCCTGAATGGTTGGCGCAGGGGGTCATGCGGCGAACATGTCCCGCTGAATTGACGCTCGGGTGTCGATCTGACCCCATTGAGAAGCCATCGCCTCGGCAATGCCTGGGAACGTCTTTGACCGCTCTTTCCAGCGGTCAGGGCTTGGTGGCAGTCGGTGGATGCGTGCTTCGCGGCCTTCCACAATGTCGGTTGGTTTCAGGGGGGGGAGATTCTTCAGCCAGAGGCACGTCGCCTTGGTTTCCCCATGCCCGTACTGCCACGGCTGGATGGTCTGATCGGGTTTGCGCCAGAGCGACGACATGATGCAGACCGGGTTCTCAATGGCGATGCGGGGAATGTCGGCCTTCGCCAGAGTCATGAAGAACGACACCGCAGCCTGTTGGCGACCGTCCAGGCGCTTGGCCTCAAAGTGCCGTGCGCCGCTCACTGAAAGGTGAGTGCATGGCGGGTGAAAGATCGCCAGATCCCAAGGATAGTGGATCACGTCAAACACGCTGCCCTGGTAGTGCGGGCCGGGAACGTCGGTCGGCAGAAGGTCGCACGACATGGCGTCGTGACCATGCGCCCGGAAGGCGTCGCGGACGGCTCCGCTGTATTCACAACCAATAAGCACGCGGAGCTTGGTCATCACTCCCCCCTCTCAACTGCGACAAGGCTCCGCTTGGACGTGCCAAAGGGGCGGGAGGGGATGGTTCGCGGCGTGTCGGACTTCTCGAACCCGCGCGACTGTATGGGCCGACCCTTGGCGATCTTCCGCGAGGGCTTGGGTGCGACGATGGGCGGCGGCGTCGGGACCGGCGAGACGATGAAGTGCCCGCTTTCGATCAGCCAGCGCATCGTTGCCCGGTAGGCGTCGAACCACGTCTCGCGCTTCCACGAACGGTCCTGGCGCCCTTGATCAACCTCCGAATGGCAATCGTGGCAGAGGAAGGCGACGCAGGCGTCTGACGCCTTCATGCCCATGCCTTTACCGTCCTCGATTGAGTTGGAATGAGCCGCGACGACCTGGCCAGCGTTTGCCATCTTGCAGCTCATGCAGTGCGGAGCCTTGGCCGCGAGGCGGAGAAGGGCGGGGTTGCGATAGGTCATCCAACCTTCCCCATCGCTCGCATGTCCGATTGCTGGGTGCGCCAAGCGTCGATGACGGCGGACGCTGCGTCTCGGCGGTCTCTCTCGCGGTAGTAGTTTTCGGCTACCAGCTTGAAGTCGATCAGCGCGCGTTCATACTCTGGTGAGCAAAGGGCGGTGGATTGGCGCTCACCTATGGTCTTGCCGTTAGAACCAATCTCAGCGCGGGCCAGCGTCACCTTCAGTTGCTTCTCGGCAAACTCATAGGCGGCGCGGGCCGTGGCGTGGCTGTTGGACTTCAGAAGGTCGAAGGCGTGTTCGACGTGGCTGTCAGGGATGCGGATCATCAGACCACGTTCCGAACTTCTTCGATGGTGAAGCCTGGAATCTGACGCCTGCCCTCGCGAACGGCACGATAGGCGAGCGACAGAAAGAACGCCTCGCACTCCGCCCGGCGCTCACTCCAAGCCCAGCGGGCGGCGGCGGTTTCATCAACCATCACGGGCTCGTATGAGGTCCGCAGGGTGGTTGCGCGGGCTCCGCCATTGCCATGCGCCTTGTCGTTCTCGGCACGCTTGGCGAGGGTGTTAGCCTTGCTGGCCTCCTTCTCCAGTTCGGCGGCTTTTTCCTGCGCTTCCAAGTCGGTGGCATGGGCGGCGCGAGCGGCATCGACGGCGGCTAGCAGCTTGGCCTCCGCAACGGCGCGGGCTTCCTCCGCAATGCGCTGCTTTTCGGCTTCCTGCGCCATCAGGAACGGCGCCAGAGCTTGCTTGCAGATCGTGACAACGCGGTCGGCGCTCTCAATGAGCGGCTTGAACTTGGCTTGAACGGCCTTCCCGGCTTCATCGTGCGGACGCTTCTCGTCGGCGCGGGCGGCGTCTGCGGCCTTGGAGGCTTTGCGGCCTTCATCCATCAGCTTTGACACCGCGTCGGCTTCAGCCTGGGTAGTGACGCCAGAGCCGTCCAGAAAGCCCTTGGCCGTCTCAACGAGGTCTTGAACGTGAACCTGTATGGCGTCGAACGGCGTGGGCTCGGGCGGGTAGTTCGCGCCAATGCCCAGACGGTCCATTTCGGCGGCGATTTCAGCTAGAGCGCCCATTATGCGGCCTCCTGCTGAGTGAATGGATCAGCGGTAACGCCAAGGGTGATTTTAAGGCTGTCCTTGACCTTCTCGACGAAGGCGAAATCCGCGTCGGACAGCACGCCGCGCCAGCCCTTGTAGTTAGCCGCCCAGATCGCTTTCATTTCGTCCAGATCGCGGCTGGCCTGAAGCATCTTCACGGCAAGATCGCGCGCCCTGGTGTCAGCTTCCACAACCACGTTGGCTTGCGTCTTGTCGTAGAGGGCCAGACCGAACGGATTGCCGAAGGTCATAAGCGCCCGCTTCATGGCGTCGCTCTCGGCTTCCTTCAGGGCGCTTTCGTGGGCTTGGTCGGAATCCTTGTCGATCCCGGAGCCGAAGCCGCAACCTTCCCGGATGATGCTTTGACCATCGGCGCGGACGGTGATCCGAACGCGGGCGCTGTAGCCAACGCGGGCCTTGTCGCCAACCATGCGGACATCGCCAAGCTGGCGCAGTTCGACGGTTTCACGGTCCCAGCCATCAAAGCCGAAAATGCGGTTGGCCTCGGCAATGGCGTGCCACGCTTCGACGTAAGACAGTTCCCGCCCGGCTTGCGAGCGCGTCTTGACGTTGGCCTTGTTCAACGGCGCATCAAGCGCGGCGATCTGGTCGGGCTTAAACATGGGCTAATTCCTTGATCTTTCTCGCCAGCTTCTCGGCCTCACTACGGAGGCGGTCAGCTTCGGCGCGGTGTTGGTGTTCGGCGGCGGTGTCGGCCTGCATCCGCAGGGTGTCGGCCACGTACCGTTTGAAGTCGGCGGACACTTCGGGGCTCATTGCAGACCCTCGGGGTCGGCCCTGTGAAGCTCGCGAAACTCGGTGATCGTAATCACTTCGCGAACGGTCAACGGGCCACGCCGGGAGCACTCGCTGTCGGCGAAAACCTCGGCCAGAACCGGCGTCGCAAACGTGCTGGCGACGGCTCCACGGTCTGTCACGACTTCATAGGTGATCGAGTGCATCACGCGGCCTCCTGGCGTTGTTCCCGCGCGTCACTCAGAGCGGCGCGGAGTTGGTTTGCGATGGCCCATGCGGCGTCTGCCTGTGATGTCGGGGCGTCGCGGTGAAGGGCTAGGCTGACGAGGTGTTGCCGAACCACGATGGCGCGGTACTCGGGGACCGGACGTCCGTCGAACACGACACGGCCATCCTGAGCGGTGAACAGCGGGCTCATGCGAACGCTCCAATTATGATGGTCAGGGCGGCTAGACCGGCGACGAGCGCGGTGAAGCCAACTGAGAGACGGGCGAGGGCGGGGAGGGTCATTTGGAGGCCTCCAGAACGCGCCGTGCGCCAATGATGAAGTTCGCCGCCGACAGCGCGACAAAGGTTATGGCCCACGCCACGTCACCCCGAAGGGCCGCATCAAGGGCGTTGCACGCGCAGAACCCGCTGACGAAAAGTCCAAAGAAGGCAGCGGTCATTGACCGAACACCCGCGAGAGGACATCAGCCGTGGCGATTTCAGCCGTCCGAAGCGCCGCCCATGCGGTGTCAGCGGATCGGTAATCACCAACCGTCTCGCCCCCTGCAAACGAGAGGCGCGCACCGTCCAGAGAGGGGGAAACCTCAAGGCGGACATAGCGGCGTTGGGCGGCTAGGGAGGTGTCAGAGCGGGTCATGCTTCACCCGTTGCGCTGGTAATGGCGGAGCGGGCGGCGATATCAACCAGAAGCGCCAGAACCTCGGCAGGCGACTGATAGCCCGCTACGCTGTCGCCGTCGTTCAGGGTGATCATCTCACCGCCATTCGGCCACGCCGCTACCTCTGCCGTCATGGACGGAGGAAGCGGGCCTTCAGCGCGGTACGGGCGGTCATAGTTGCCGCAGTAGTTGCCCGCCCCGATCTGGACACTCACGGTCCAACCGTTGGCGAAAGTGATGTGAAAGCCCTTGCCGTCCGTAATGGCAAAGCCGGGCTCCTTGAGGGACATCTTCCGGCTCATGCCGCCCGCTCCATGGCCAGCGTTGCCAGATCGGCCTCAAGGTCAGCCGCTATCTCCGCCGCGTTGCGCGTCCTGCAACCCCAGCTTTCGCGAACCAGCTTGACGCCGCGAGCTTCCAGACTGTCGGCCAGATAGTTGACCGTATCGGCGGGGCTGTAGATCGCGCCCAGAGCCGAGCTGTAGCCGCGAGCCTTGGTGATGTCGGGAACCTTCGGCGCGCGGTGCTCGATTGCGGCGAGGTCGGCTTCTAGGTCTTGCATGGCGGTGGCCATGTGGCTGCTCCTTGGTGACAAGGAGAAGTTCGCACATAGCGAAGTTACCAGCAATGAAAATCTTCGCTGTCTGCGAAGTTATTTTGCCGTCGCCTCGCGGACGGCCGACTCAATCTCACTCAAAGCCGCATCCCACGACCCATCTGGAGCGCTCCAGAATAGCCGGGCGGTCTGGTGCCATGGCGTCGAGACGGAGCCTCGCGCACCCCATCGCCAGTCGGTTTTGACGTATGGAAGGAGAACCCAGACGGGTTTGCCAAGCGCTCCGGCTAGATGCGCGGCGGCGGTGTCAACGGTGATGATCAGATCAAGCTTGCTGATCAGCGCTGCCAAATCGCTAAGGCTACGCCCCTCGCGCTGCGCCAGGTCGTGAACATTGGTCGCCACAGAGTGCAGGCGATTAGCTTCAGCAGCTCGCAAAGACCGCGCTCTATCGTTGGAGTGAGCCGGGTTGCCGCTTGTGACTACGCCGACGTGAAACCCCGGACCCAGATCAGGGCCCTCTGGCGCCACTAGGTAAGGATCGCTTACCACCTGATCACCTTCGAGACCCATCAGGCCGGGAAGGCCCATAACCGTGGTCCAATAGTCGGGCTTTGGAAAGCTTGCCGCTCCAGCGGCGGGGACGATGCGAACGCCAAGGCCGGTGAATAGGTCGGCCAAAGGCGGGCTGCAAAGCAACGTCACGTCGGCGCCCATGGCCTGAAGCCGGGGTGCAAACCGCGCCATCATAATCTGATCGCCAAGCCCTTGTTCGGGGAAGATCAGCAGACGCTTGCCGTCGAGAGGCTCGCCAGTCCAGCGCGGCTGCGGATAGGGAACGCGCGGAACCTTCAATTGTGGAAGGTCGTGGCGGCTTTCCAGATAGGGTTGCGCCTCACGGTAACGCCCGAGCGCCAGCAGGACCTGACTTAGGCCGTAGCGCGGGGCAGGAGATTTGGGAGCAGCTTGCGCAGCGATCCGGAAATGAACTTCTGCATCATCCATCCGACCCGTCGATGAAAGCGCGTTGGCGAGGCTGTAATGGGCCATAGCGGATGACGGGTCGCGGTCCAGGATCTCGCGGTAAATCGTCTCAGCGTCTAGCCATCGGCCGGAGAGCTGCGCAGCCGCGCCAGCCGAAAACTGATCTGCAATATCCATGAACCTAGTTAGGCGGACTTTTTGAAGGTCTGGGCAATCTCTGTAACCTGCTTACGGGCGGGCGCGTCAAGCTGTTCCCAAATTGACCAAATTGCCTCGGGGCCGGTTGGATCTCTAACAAAAAGGTCGGGAACGTCACAGCGAAGGGCGACCGCAAACGCCTCCAAATGGTCCTGATTATATCGGCGCTTTCCGCTTTCGATGTCGCTGTAATAGCCGGGGGCCATACCGATCATCTCAGCCATGCGCTCCTGCGTGTAGCCGCGATACTTGCGCCACTGCTTAAGGAACCATCGAGGAGGGGGTGACTTCGCCATGTGCGGAGTTTGCACCCGCGAGAAATCGAACGCCTCACGCACATAGCGAAAACTTTCGATTGCGCCGAACTTCGCTATGTGCGAAGTTTTGGACATGGCGAAACCAACCTTTCTCAATGAACCGGCCACGCTGACCAAGGCGCTTGTCGAAAAAGCAAAGCTGTCAGCGAGCTATGCCAGCGAACTTGCGCGAGGCGTGCGCGAACCCTCCCTGAAGCTTGCAACACGCCTTGAGCGTGAGCTGAAGATCCCCTGCCGGTTCTGGTTTGAGCGGAAAGAAGCCGCCTAAATGACCTACGCCAACGGCCCCTTGCAACGCGACGTGCAGAGCGCGCACCTCAGCCTCAGGATGGTTCGCGCCTCCGCTGCTGTTGCTGTGACCTGCTCGCCTAGCGATGGGACGAGGTGGTCTTCGGCATCGGCGAAAGCCCGATCCATGGTCCGCATGACCTTGCGGCATTTGTTCCCCGGCCCCGGAAGCACCGCCCCAGCCAGCGTTTGGAACATCCAGAACACGTTTCGCCTGTACTCGACCATTGACGCCACCACTCACGCTGCACTGCGTCGAGTTGGCGTCTCTACGTTGCAAGGCGCAATGGCAGGGCTTGCGCTGGTTGTACCCGTATTGGGTTTGAGTCCCTACGGGCGAGTGGTGCGCCTGTGACGACCCTTGCGCGAAATTTCCCCCATCCCGGCGCCGCTTCCCCCGTGCGGCTGTCGGTGGCGTGTGTCTCCCCACACACGCCCGGCCCGATGCTGACGCTGATCTCCACGGCTGTCGCATCGGGCCACTCCCCACGCCGTCCCGGAACTTTCTGCAGTGGACAGCCGACCGCCTCTGAAATGCTTGCGCAGATGGATTCACAACCCGGCCGGGATCAACGGCATCAATCTCCGGGTCATGCGCTTGAAGGTCGGCACCCCAACGCGAAAAGCGGGGAGGGCTGCAACCCGTCCCCGCCTGATTTCCGTTCGTCATCATCGCTACTCTGCGTAATCAAGTCCGCGCCCGATAAGCGCTTCAGCCTCAAGCCTCATCGTCTCAGCGACACGCCGCAGGCCTCGACAGCCCTCCGCGTCCGCCTGCCGGTCGTTCTCGACGGCCCGGCAAATCAGAACCAGCACAGCGCAAAAATCCGCATCGGCCGGTTCCATGTCGTCTCGTCCTCAACACCCCACGCACCGGAGGCATCCACAAGATGACCTCTGGAGCATGGGATAACATGACGGCTGATCGGCAACTTTTCCGCCGCTCGATAGCTGAGGCGACCGCCTCGCTCTTGGGCCGCAAGTACCCGACCGCAAAGCATCTGGCCAAGGGCGTCGGCATCGACCCCGCAACCGCCGAAAACCTCAGCAAGGGCCACCTCAGCATTACCACGCTGGCGAGCGTCCTGATGGCTGAGGGTCGCGGTTTCTTCCAGGCGCTTGGCGACGAAATCTACGGCCAGTCCTTCCTCGATTACGAGGAGGCCCGCCTCAGCAAGCTCATTCAGGAGGCAGAGATTGCCCGCGAGAACATTCACCGGATGGCTGCACGCCGTCAAACGCTGGAGGCGCGCACCGCTAGCGCTCTCGCTGATCTGGATGGGCCGGAACCTGACATGGACCGGGGAACGTCGGGCGGCGCTGGGTCTGCGGATCTGGAACGCGGGCCTCGCTCGCCTCGCTCGCGCAAGGCTTAAGCCATGAGCCCCCGCATCATCCCCGTTCTTCTCGCCGCCGCCTCTTGGGTGGCTCTGTTTTACCTAGCCGCATGAGTGATCGGATGATCAATAACGCAGAACGTAACGCCAAGATCGTGGCGCTTTATGAGACCGGCGCCACCTATGACGCGATTGCGCGCCAGTTGGGCGTCACGCGCAATGTCGTCGCTGGCCACATTTACCGCGCGGCGCTGGTCAAGCGCCCCATGTACCCAGAGCACATTCGCCAGATCATTCTGCAATCGGCAGAAGAACGCGGGATCACGAGAGCCGCTCGCGAATGGGGCGTATCTGTCCCGAGCATCTATAACTGGCGGAAGTCTGCGGCATGACCCAGACCCGCTTCCCCGCACTCCACAACCTGCTCACGGGCGACCTAGAGGCCGAACGCCGCCGCGCTTTGGAAGACCTGAAGTTTGCCCAACATCGTCGGCAAACCCAGGCCGAACACGCCGCCTTTAAAAAGGCGAGGGCGCTTACCTGCCAAGCTCTGAGGCTTGGCCAGTGATCCAGTTCTCAGTCCCCGGCAAGCCGCAACCGTGGAGGCGCTCGCGCACCAACGGCAAGCGCCATTTCACCGACGCCAAGACGGTAGCCAACCAACAGGTGTGGGCATGGGCCGCTAAGGCCGCAGGAGCCCGCCCGGTGGCCTCTCCGCTGCGTGTCATGATCGTTGCCCGGTTCACCCCGCCCAAGCGCGCCAGCAAGGCCGACAGGGCGCGGATGCTGGCCAACTACACGCACCCGATTGCTCGGCCTGACGCCGACAACATCGCCAAGAACCTGGATGCGCTGAACGGCGTCGCCTTCGTGGATGACAGCCAAATCGTGTCCCTCAACGTCGCGAAAATCTACGCCCTAGAGGCCGGGGTTGACGTAACTATCGTGGAGCTCTCCGCATGATCACCATCGACATTGAAGCCCGTAGCGCTCCCCGCTACGCACAGCCGCAAATCAGCTTCCGCCGCACTGAGGCAGACCGACGCGATGCGAGCGTTGTTCTGCGCCCGAACGACGGCCCAGGTGTTAGCCGCGAGGCTTATGCGCGGGAACTGGCGGAACGCTTGGCAGCAAAGCCTGCGCCCCTGAGCCAAATGCCAGAGCGCTACGAAGACCGCGTCAGGCAGCGTCGGCAACAGACGACGATTGATCTGCTGGCCTTCATCGCCAAGCACCCGGAAGGCTGTTCAGGGCGCAAGTGCATCGCGTTTATCCAGACCCGCCCCGACTACGTGAGCAAGATCCTCATTGCCCTTGAGGAGCAAGGCCACATCAGCCGCGCCGTCGCCAGCGAGGGCAACCTGATCACGAATATGGTGACAGACAAGGGCCGCGCTTATTTGGCGAGTCTCGCATGAGGGGCGACAACTTCAAGCCTGTCAGCGCTGAGACGTCATCGTGGGTGCTTCAACAGCACTTCGCCATGCAGGACGTTCCGATTGACGTTTGCGGCCCTGTTAGCGTCTCCGGCGTCATTGAGCCGCAGGAGCGCAAAGAGCCTGTGACCAGGATGCTGCCCGGCGAATCCAAGATCGCGTTTTTCTGCCGGAAGGCGGGGATAACCGAGGAGGAGCGCGAGGAGTATGTGTGGCTGGTCTACAGCAAGCGCATGACTGCCTCTGAGGCGCTGCGGATTGTCATCGCCAACAGAAGGCCGGAGTGGGACCAGCTCTCTGACGAACGGGCGGGCGCATGAGCGTCATCGCCGCCGCCCTTAAGCACATGCTGGCCGCAGGGATGCCGCACGACGCCATCATTGGGGCTGTTGAGGCAATGGAGGCTGTGCAGCCGGTAGGGCCAACGCGCTCAAATGGAGCCGTTCGCCAAGCCCGTTATGCAGATCGGCAGCGTCAGAAAGCGTCAGAAAGCGTCACTCCTGACGCCAATGACGCAGACGCGGAAATCACCCGCCCCCTCCCTTCTTCCCCCCCTGGACCCCCCCAACTACCCACCCCCACCCGTGAGAATATAACTACACGTGCGCGAAGGTCGGCGACGGACAAGGCCAAAGGCGAACGCCTCTCGGATGGCTGGCTTCCCGGTTGGACCTACACCCCCACGGATTTCGGACTGAGCGACGAGGAGCACGCCGGGGAGCTTGCCAAGTTCCGCGATTACTGGCGCGGCGTGCCTGGGGGGAGCGGTCGAAAGCTCGATTGGGACGCAACGTGGCGCAACTGGATGCGCCGAGCCAGCAACGACCTAGCCCGCAGGAAACCAAATGTCCGTACCGGCCAATCTGCAAAATTCGAACAGCGTCACGAAAACTATCGCGAGTCTTTCGCCGGGGCTAAAATCGCTGCTGGGCGTCGAGCCGTCGAACCTCAGAGCAGTTTCTGAGATCGCATCGAACCCGGCTTTGCTGGCCGAGGTGACGGCGGCGCTCCCGGCAATCAAGGCTAACGCCTCCATGCCAGCAGGTCCCGAAGGCGTGATGAAGATCATCAGCGCCAAGTTCGTAACCTACCAGCAGCCCATGCGGAACGACGCCGAATGGGCGCAGTTCTGGAGCGATTACTACACGGTTCTGGAGGGCCTCCCACTGTCAGCGCTTGAAGCGGCGATGGCGGCATGTTTGGCAGACCCGAAGATTGAGTTTCTCCCCAAGCCCGCCAAGATTGCCGAGATGGCCCGCATGACGCCGAACCGAGCCGTAAGGGCCTATGACCGGGCCAAGGCTGCGATTGAGGCGAGACCAGCTACCCCCGTTGAGCGCCTATCGCCCGACAAGATCGCTGAGATGGTTGCGCCGCTTGCCAACCGTCCGCGCGTTGAGCCAAGCGCCGCCGACAAGGAAAGGGTGCGCCAGCAGATGCGCGAATACATCGCCGCCGACGACGCCAAGAAATTGGCCAAGATATCAGCAAGTTGTGATATGAAAAGCACGGCGGGAACTACTGACGAAACTGGCATAACGCCGCAGATGCGTGCTATAATCGAAGCGCGCAATGCTGCACAGGCTGGCCCGAATACATGAGCGAAATGACCGAAAAAGCCGCCGACCGCTACGCCGCCAAGCTGGCCAAGGGCGTCTGGTTCACGCCGGAAAAGCCGATCAAGGACACCGGGCACCAGTTTCCCCCCGAGAGCAAGCAACTGCATTTTGACGGCGGCTGGGCTCAGTTCTCGATGCTGTCCAAGGCCGAAGTGGCGTTTTCGCTGGGGCATGGGCCAACCGAGTTCCTGCCCGAAGGGTGCGAGCCGATCGTTCACGTTCACGCCATCGGCCCAGCCAATGACCCGGCATGGATGTCCGTTACAGAAGCCCGCGCGCTTGCCAAGGCGATCCTGAAGGCCTGTCGCCTCGCTGATGGGATTGCGGCATGAGCCACGAAATCGATTTTGGGGGCGCGGATGTCAACGCCGTTATCCTGGTGGCGCTTCTATCGCTGTCAAATGACGCCGACGCCGAAAAAGACCCATTCCAGCGCCGTCTTATCCTCAACGAAATCCAAGACGGTATTCAGGCGAACCGAGATCACATCGTGGCATTGGCCGAAGGTTTGATGTTCGTAAAAGACCAAGATCCACCCGAAAACGAGCAGAAGCCAGCATGACCCACCAACCAGACACCAAGGGGGCGAGAGCGTGAGCGAGACCGTAACACCTGAGAGCCTGCGGCGTCATGCGGACATGTTGGAAGCCCTAACGGGTGTCATGGTGGAACAGGGCCACAACATTCGCGCGTCTTACACCAGGGCTGGCACGATCGCCCTCCGCGCCGCTGCTGACGAGATAGAGCGGCTACAGCAGGAGATCCAGGACATGGAAACTGGTTTCCACGCCTTCTCTGAAATGGAGGCCAAGTGCCATGACTGACACCGCAGAGACGATGCTGGAGCGAGTGGCGATAGCGATTGGCGAAACAATCAGCGGATATCTCGACCCCGCCGACGCGCCAATTGTCTGGGATCTTTCGATGATCGCCGCCCGAGCCGCTATCGCCGCAATGGCTGGCCCTACGGACGCGATGGTGCTTGCTGCGAAAGAAGACACCTATGAACCGGCGTGGCCCGAAGAAGCCCGCGCGATTTGGTCCGCCATGATCCAAGCCGCCCTTGCGGAGAAGCCCGAATGAGCCGCCGCAAGCACAAGCCCAGATCCCCCGAGCAAATCGCCCTAGACCGCGCCGCCGCTAGAGCTGCCCAGAAGGCGGCAGACCAACGGGGAGAGTTTGGTATCGACTTGACGACGCACACGCTCCCGCAGAACGCCGACGTGATTTCAATCACCGACAAGGCGGGGAAAGTCCAGACCGCCCGACGCGGGGACGTGTTCGACCGCCTGCTAAACGACCAACAGCTTCGCGCCGTTCGCAAGTTGGAAGCCGACATCGCCGAGCAAATGGGCCAGACATGGCGACCAGGCCAAAGGGTGACGGTGGATTCATGCCAATACCCGCCCGGTCAGAATGTCAGTCAGCAGCAGATCGACGCAGGACGTCGCGTCCAGACTGCCATCAGGGACACCGGCGCCCGCTGCGGCTGGCTCTTGCAAAGCCTCATCGTCGGCATCGCAGGCAGAGAGCGTTCCGATTGGCGCGGCATCGTCCACTACATCACCGGAGAGACCAACGAACAGGCGCAGGGCGCTAGGGTAAGGGCGGCGGCTGATAACCTGTCAGCGGCTTATGGGGTGGCTGAGAAAGCGCCCCTAAGGGCTAGGGAAACCGCCTAGAGATAGGCGATGAATTCGCCATCGACCGAGAACGCAACGGCGAAATACTTTCCCTTTTCCTCGACCGAGTAGGCGTCGCCGTCGTCAGCGAGTGCGTTGTTTGCGTCTGCGATGTCCTGAGCGTAGGCGCGCGACTTCATGGCGGTGAACTCGGTGCGGACGTTGTTGAGGAGGGCGGTGATGCTCATTTTCTGTCTCCGTTGAGTGGGGCGCGGCCCCGTTTCCTGAGAACCAATCTACAGGGAATCCCGGTAACGTCAATAGCTATTTACAGGAAAAATACCGAAAAAACCCGTTGCATATACCGTGAAATCCTGTAGATTGAATTCACGAACGGGGCAACGCCCCACCAGCCAAGGACAAGAACATGACCAACCAAGCCCTGAACCAAACCTACAACACCATGTACGCCCAGATGACGGCTTGGCAGGACGCGGACGTCTCGATCTGCGCCGACTGGTACGCTCGCTTTTGCGACGTCGCCGCCCGCGACTACGATGAGAACCGGGCGCTGTATGCTTGAGTTCAAAGACAACCGGCTCGCGGGCCTCCTTCGGGAGGTCCAAACGGCCATTGAGGAAACCGACGATCCGCCAACGCTTCGACGTCTCGGCGTCGCCCTCAAACAGCTTGCCGACAAGTCACGTGGTCGCGGCTGGGAACTACAGCCCAAGGAAGGAAACCGGACATGGTAAACGTCATTGAAGCGCTTAAGACCATGCGGTCTGAGCTTGACGCCAACGGGGCGCAATACAGCCGCTTGACGCTGGACACATGCATCTCGCGGCTTGAGGGTGCTGAGGCTGAAATAAAGCACGCCCTTGGCCGAACCTTCACGCCGCGCGCGTCGCTCGCGATAGCGCTGTTCCGCATCACCGGAGAAAAGACGTGACCCCCGACCAGCTCCGAAACGCCCGCGCCACCCTTGGCCAGATGTGGGGACTAAAGCGCCCCTTACACATGAGCGAGCTAGGGCGGGCGCTGCGCCTTTCTGGACGTGACCCTGGCGCCAACATCCGGGATTATGAGCGGGGAACGACCCGGATCAGCGGCCCGCTATCGGTTGCTGTTGACATGATGCTTGCGGGCGCTCTGCCGCCTGACGGCCTCGACAACCTCAACCCCTAGCGTGCGACACTATAACCAACACCACCCCTTGACCGATTAAGCGGATCATGAGACACATCGTTATCCGCAGAAGCTGCGAACCCCATTAGCCCGCTGTTGAGCCTAGCGCTCCAGCGGGTTTCTCCTATCGCGCCCGCCGTCACTCGCTACAGCAGCACCCTTAAACATAGGGCGGGCCTGGGCGCGATACCTCATTTCTCAACCCCCATTTGGTGATTGATCACCTGGAGGACTGCCTATGGCTACCACGACCCAACTGAACAAAGGCGGCATTCGTGGCCGTGGCGCTGTAACCGTCTTCCATACGGGCGAGACCAGCCCCCCGACCACCACGACCGGCACCGACACGACCCCGGTTGTGACCGAGACCTATTTCGCCCGCGTGTTCCTGCCGATCAACACCACCATTACCGGCATTGCGCTGCTTAATGGCTCTGCCGCCGCAGGTAACGTCACCGCGATCCTGTATGACGAGAACGGTGTTCCTCTCGCCCAAAGTGCCAGCACCGCCCAGAGCGGTACGGCGGCTTATCAGGATATCCCCCTGGCCACGCCCTACGAAGCGGTCGGCCCCGGTCGCTATTTCGTCGGCTTCCAGTTCAACAACACCAGCGCCCGCTTCCGCACCCACATCCTGGGTCGCTTCGCTACGGGCAAGCAGACCGGCCAGACCTACGGCGCCGCCACGGCCCTGACGGTCCCGACGACCTTCACCACGGCTGTTGGGCCGATTGCTTCCACCTACTAACCAGAGGGTCAGGACACCCGAAAGGGTCTGACAAAACGCATGACGATAGGTCGGCCAACTGACTACCGACCGGAGATGTGTCAGCGCGTCATCGAGATCGGTGGCGAGGGTTACAGCAAGGCCGAAATGGCCGCTGATCTTGGTGTCACACGCTCCACGATGGACATCTGGGCCAAGACCCACGACGAGTTTTCAGACGCAGTCTCATTAGCGCAAGAGTTGAGCCTTGCCTGGTGGGAGAAGCAGTCGCGCCTGAACCTCGCCGTCAAGGAGTTTCAGTCCTCGCTTTGGGGAAAGGCCATGAGTGGCCGGTTCCCGAAAGAGCCGTATCGTGATCGCGTCGAGGCGTCTGGCGCTGACGGTGGACCGCTTCAGGTCTTCATCAACAAGCCTGCATGAGAATTGACCTTCCCCATCAATGGGGACCGCGTGACTACCAAGAGCCGCTCTGGAAGTTCATGCACGGCGGCGGCAAGCGTGCTGTGGCTATCTGGCCTCGCCGTCACGGTAAGGACGACGTCGCGCTTCACTTCACGGCTTGCGCGGCTCATGAGCGGGTCGGCACGTATTGGCATTTGCTCCCGCAGCAGAACCAAGCCCGCAAAGCTATTTGGAACGCTGTTAACCCCCACACAGGACGGCGGCGCATTGACGATGCGTTTCCCAAGGAACTGCGGGAAGCCACTCGCGACGATGAGATGTTCATCCGGTTCAAGACCGGTTCAACGTGGCAAGTCATCGGATCTGACAACTATGACGCCCTGGTCGGCACGCCGCCGATCGGTGTCGTCTTCTCAGAATGGGCTCTAAGCGATCCGCAAGCCTGGTCCCTCATCCGCCCGATCCTTCTGGAGAATGGCGGCTGGTCGATCTTCATCACCACGCCTCGCGGTCGCAATCACGCCTATCGCATGTTTCAGATGGCAGAGCAGTCAAACGACTGGTTCGCCGAACGCCTCCAGGCCGATGAAACGAGTGTTTTCACCGCAGACCAGCTAGCGACCGAACGGGCCGAACTGGTCGCAGAGCGCGGCGAGGGTGACGGCGAGGCGATTTACGAACAGGAGTACATGACGTCGTGGTCAGCGGCGTTGCCTGGCGCTTACTACGCCAAGGTCATCGACAAGTTGGAGAAGGATGGGCGCCTAACCACGGTCCCTTACAATCCAGCCCGGCAAGTTCACACGTCTTGGGACCTTGGTGCAGCCGACACGACGGTCATCTGGTTCATGCAGCGCACCGACTTCGGTGGGTGGGCGGCTATCGACTACATCGCCAATTCGTCGGTTGGCGTGGATTGGTACGTCAAGGAGATCAAGGAGCGAGGTTATCTCTACGGAGAGCACCTTCTGCCCCATGACGGCGACAACCAACAGCTAGCCCAGCCAGACGCCGGGTCTATTGCTGACACCGTGCGAGACCTGGGCCTTAACAACGTCCGCGTTGTTCCCAGAACGCCCAGCGTTGCCAACGACATCAACGAGGTTCGCAAGGTCCTCCCGATGTGCGTGTTCGACAAAGACAAGTGCGCTCACGGCATCGACGCCCTGCGCTCCTATCGCCGCATCTGGGATGAGAAGCTGAAGGCTTACCGGGATGCACCGCTCCATGATTGGGCGAGCCACCCAGCAGACGCTTTCCGAACCTTCGCGATGGGCAAGCCCCAAGAGCGCGACACCGCCTCCACTCCGATCCGCCGCAACATCCGAGGCATTGTCTAGCATGGCGGAATCTATCCCCGAGCCCAAGGCCATGAGCCTGTTGGAGCTACAATCGGTCGTGGCTGCGCAGATCAACGACGCGGCGACCTACATTGACAGCAACGTCGCCATCGAACGGGCAGAGGCCACTAAATACTATCGCGGCGACAAGTTCGGGGATGAGGAAGACGGTCGCTCGCAGGCCATCTCCCGCGACGTTCACGACACGGTTAACGCCATCACGCCCAGCCTGATGCGGATCTTCTTTGGCCCCGAGCAGGTGGTCGAGTTTGTCCCGCAAGGCCCTGAGGACGTGGAGATGGCCAAGCAGGCCACCGATTACGTCAATTACATTTTCACCAAGGACAACCCCGGCTTTGAAATCACCCTGGCGGTGATCAAGGACGCGCTGATCCGTAAGGCTGGCATCGTCAAATGGTGGTGGGACGAATCCGAAGAGGTCCGCACGGTCGAATATAGCGGGCTCTCGGAAGACAGCCTTTCGATGCTGATGACCGACCTGGAAGGCGCTGAGAAGGCCGAACTGGTCGAGAGCGAGCAGGACGAAGACGGAAATCTTGAGGTCACGATCAGGCTAACCCGCAAGCGCGACCGCGTTGTGGTTCAGGCCCTGCCGCCCGAAGAGTTCCTGATCGACCGTAACGCCCGCGACATCGACGAAGCCACGTTTGTTGCTCACCGGACGATGAAGACCGTCTCCGAGCTTGTGGCGATGGGCTATGACGAGGACGACGTTAAGGAACAGTCGGAAGAGGGCGACGAACTGCGGTTCAACCTCGACCGCCTGTCGCGTAATCCCTACGCCCAGATGTTCGGCGTTGTTCCCAACCTCGACCCGGCCGGTAAGCTGGTGCTCTACGTCGAGAGCTATCAGAAGGTGGACGTTGACGGCGATGGCATTGCCGAACTCGTCAAGGTCTGCACCATCGGCCCGACGTTCAAGATCGTCTATTGGGAACCGGTAGAAAGCCGGAACTTCGCGGCGTTTATCTGCGACCCAGAGCCTCACACGTTCTTCGGCTATTCGATTGCCGACAAGACGATGGACATTCAGCGCATTAAGTCGGCGCTCTTGCGGAGTGCTCTCGACAGCCTGTCGCTGACCATCAACCCGCGCGCCACGGTGAACACGCGCACGGGTGGTCCGAACATCCTAGCCGACGCTCAGAACACCGAGATCGGCGCTCTAATCCGCACCGAGGATAGTTCAGCCTATAACGTCGTTGTGACCCCTGACGTGTCGCCTAGCGCCTTTGAGGCAATGGGCTACATGGATCAGGTCAAGGAATCCCGGACGGGTATGAGCCGGGTGTCGCTTGGCCTTGATCCCCAGGCGCTTCAGAACACGACGGCGACGGCTGCTGCTGGCCAGTTCTCGCAGTCTCAACAGCACATTGAACTCATCGCCCGCATCTTTGCCGAGACCGGCTGGAAGCGGCTGTTCCGTGGCATCCTCAAGCTGGTCTGCGAGAACCAGCGCAAAGAGCGGGTGATCAACCTCACCGGCGATTGGGTTCCGATGGACCCGCGCGGCTGGAAGGCTGACATGGACGTAACGGCCAATGTCGCCCTTGGCGGCGGTACGGACGGCGAGAAAATGGTGATCCTTGGCCAGATCAAGGAAACGCAAGAAGGCATTATCCAGCAATACGGCCCTGACAACCCCTTGGTTGGCATGGAGCAGTATCACCACACGCTGTCTCAGATGCTTCAGATCGCGGGCTTCAAGAACCCGGACGCGTTCTTCCGAGATCCTGCCAAAGAGCCGCCTAAGCCGCCTGCGCCACCGCCTGAAGACCCCAAGATGGTCGAAATTCAGGGCAGGCTTCAGGTGGAGCAGGCCAAGCTTCAAATGGCGCAGCAGTCCGACCAGGCCAAGTTCGAGCAGGCGCAGCAAAAGGCGCTTGGCGAGTATCAGCTAAGGCAGGCTCAAGCCGAGAGCGACCACCAATTGCAGCTTGAGCGCATGGCGATGGAAGCCGACCTCAAGCGCGAGCAACTGGCCGCTGAAATCGACCTGAAGCGCGAACAGCTCGCGGCGGAACTGGAGCTTAAGCGCCAGCAGATGACCGCCGAACTGGCCTTGCAGGTTCAGACGCAGGACTCGTCGGACATTGGCGAAGTGAACGTGGGCGGTGATCCGGGGTGATCCGCATCCTTGAGGACACCGCCTCGCGCCGTGTCGCTGTAACGCAGCATGGCTCTCGGACCACGGTTCACATCAACGACACGCCAAAAGATGACCGCGCTTGGGAACGTGTTCGGCTGTTTGAGCGTGGCGACGTTCGGGACATTCTGATCAGGCGTCTTGCTGACAGGGGCATCCACCTTTGACCGAAGACGAACGTGTCCGCGCCCTTCGCGCTCAAGCCCTCCTTGGCGACGAGACCCTTAACGAGGCGCTTGCAGCCCTCGAGGCCCGCGTTCTGGACCTCTGGAAGAACACTTCACCGGGCGCCGTTACGGCCCGCGAAGAACTGGCCGCAGAGATGCGCGCCATTCAATCCATCCGCGTCCAGCTTCAAACCTGGGTCTCGGATTTGGCCTTTGCCGTGCGTCAACAGGAACGCCGGTCTTAACCCCAGGTGACACATGAATGAGCCCAGCACGTCGCAAGACACTGGAGCCCTGACGGAGGCGCAAGCCGCGTCTGCCTTTGCCGACATGCTAGACGGTGACGTCCAAAGCGATGACGGCGAGGCGTTGGAGGGGGAAACCTCTCAAACCGAAGCTGAACCCGAAGGCCAAGAGCCTGACGATGAAGTCGAGGAGGTCTCAGACGAGGCCGATGGCGACGACGAGCAAACAGAGCAACCAGCAACCTACCGCGTCAAGATCGACGGCGAAGAGGTTGAGGTCACGCTCGACGAGGCTCTGAAGGGCTATCAGCGCGAAAGGGACTACACCCGCAAGACGCAGGAGGTCGCCCAGCAGCGCAAAGCGCTTGTTGAGCAGGAAGCCTCTTTCGCAGCGGAACGCGAACGTGCTCGCAACCTTCTGGCGGTCCTTGAAACCCGCCTGGCAGACACGGACGACACCGAAGACCTAGAAGCCCTGCGCTATGACAACCCCGGCGAATATGCCGCTCGGGTTGCCGAGAAGTTGCAGCGTGCGGAGTTGGCTAAAGCAGCCGCCGCCGAACGCCAGCGACTTGAGGAGCAGGACAAGGCAACGCAGGCGCAACAGCGTCAAGCGGAAGTCGCAGAAGAGATGGGCAAGCTCCTAACGGCGCTCCCCGCTTGGAAAGACCCCGCCGTCGCTCAGCGTGAATACGCGCAGATCCTCGAGACGATCAAGTCAGTCGGCTACACCGAGCAAGACCTGACCGAAACGATGGACCATCGCAACTTCCTGTTGGCCAAGAAGGCGGCGGCTTACGACGCCCTCAAAGCCAAGAGCCCGCAAATCAAGCCTAAGGTTTCGATCGTTCAGGTCGCCCGGCCCGGTACAACCACGGCCCCCGCAAGCAAGGTCACCGAGGAAACGCGCGCGAAACAACGTCTCGCAAAGACGGGCAAGGAGGCTGACGCCGCTGCCCTCTTCCTCAAAATGCTTGGATAGGGATCCAATCTCATGACTATGGCTACCAACGCCTTCAATACCTTTGATGCCAAGGGTATTCGCGAAGACCTGTCGAACATCATCTATAACATCAGCCCGACCGAAACCCCTTTCGTCTCGAACATCGGCAAGCGCTCGGCCAAGAACACCTATTTCGAGTGGCAGACGGACGCCCTGGCTTCGGCCGTGACAACCAACGCCCAGCTTGAAGGCGATGACGTCTCGGCCGCTGCTGTGACCCCGACCACTCGCGTGGGCAACTACACCCAGATCTCGAACAAGACCTGGACCATCTCGGGCACCCTGGAAGCCGTCGACAAGGCCGGTCGCAAGACCGAACAAGCCTATCAGATGGCCAAGAAGGGCAAGGAGCTGAAGCGCGACGTCGAGGCCACCCTGACCTCCTCGCAAGTCGCTGTGTCGGGCGGCACGACCACGGCCCGCAAAACGGCTGCTTTCGACACCTGGCTGACCTCGAACGTCTCGGCTGGCGCCGGTGGCGGTGGCTACACCTACACCACGACCCCGATCACCGCTCGCACCACCGGCACGCTCCGCGCCTATACCGAGAACATCCTGAAGTCGGAAATCAAGAGCACCTGGGCTTCGGGTGGTTCGCTCTCCATGCTGATGGTTGGCCCCGTCAACAAGCAGCGCGCTTCGGGCTTCGCGGGTATCGCTGACATCCGCGTCAACTCGGACGGCAAGAGCCAAGCGGCCATTGTCGGCGCCGCTGACCTCTACGTCTCGGACTTCGGCAAGGTGGACGTGGTTCCTAACCGCTTCATGCCGGAAGATCGCGCCTACCTGATCGACCCGGACTACGTGTCGCTGGCCACCCTGCGCCCCTATCAGGCCCAGCAGCTCGCCAAGACCGGCGACGCCGAAAAGTGGATGATGCTGGTCGAATACGGCCTGCAAGTGGACAACCAAGCCGCACACGGCGTCTCGCGCGACCTGACCACGACCTAACACGGTCTGACAACTCTGCACTGACTAGGGCGGCCTTCGGGTCGCCCTTTTTATTGGAGGCTACATGAGCCGCCGTTTCTTCGATTACGACCCCCACACTGGTGTGACCGAATGGTTCCACGAGTCTGACGACGGCAACAGTTTCACGATTGAAGCCGAGCAAGACCTTTCCGCGCTGATCGACCTGAACAAGGCGCAGTTCAACACCTTTACCTCAGCCCGCGACACCTTCGGGGATGGCGCGGAATTGACCGGCCGCTCGCATGTGGCCCGCATCCCCGCCGTCATTCACAGCCAGCTTATCGCAGACGGCACGCTTCGCGATCAGAAGCGCCTCAAGGCTTGGCTGAATGATCCCGACAACGCGGTTTTCCGCACGCGCCCAGGTGTCGTTTGAAGGTTCTCGTCGGTGTCCCGGCGCGCGATAGCGTGATGACGGGCTTTGCTCATTCTCTGGCCGTCATGGTGGCGAGAACCGCCGCATCGACGGACATTGAAATCCGCCTGTCGTTCTCGGCTGGCACCCTGATTTGCAACCAGCGCGACCAACTGGCCAAGGAGGCCATCCGGTGCGGTGCGGATTGGCTGCTGTTCATCGACAGCGACATGAGGTTCCCGGCTGATGCGCTGTTGCGCTTGCTGGCCCATGATCAGCCTATCGTCGCGTGCAACTACACCGCCCGCCGCGCTCCGGCTGAACCGGTAGCGTTCAAGGGTCTGGTTAGCTGCGAGAAGCTCTGGACGGTCACCGAGAGCACCGGGCTTGAAGAGTGCGCCGCCGTAGGGATGGGCCTCTATCTGGTTCACACCGACGTGCTGAAGGCCATGAAGGCCCCGCTGTTTTACATCCCCTACGTCCCCGAAGCGGACGGCTATTGGGGCGAGGACGTCTGGTTCTGCAATCAGGCCCGCAAGGCTGGCTTTCCGACCCTGATCGACCACGACCTGTCCAAAGAGGTCAAACACATCGGCCTTCGTGAATACGACTTCCACGATGCCGAAGACATGCGCGAGCACGTCACGGCCGAGTGGGAAGCGGGCCGGATGCGGAAAGACCGTGTGGAGGCCGCATGACCTGGACCTATTCACAACTGCAAACCAAGATCGGGACGTTCCTAAACCGATCAGACCTAACCGCGTCCATTCCCGACTTTATCGCGCTGGCTGAAGCAAAGATGAACCGGCGTCTGGACTGTCGGCAGATGGTGGAAATCGCCACGATCTCGCTGACGGGTGAGACCTACGCGGTCCCGACCGGCTTTGCGGGTGTGAAGTCCTTCCGGCTCAATACAGACCCAGTTCAGGCGCTTGAATACCGTAATGCGGAGGAGTTTGACGACGTTCGGCTTGACGCCTACGCGGCAACGGGACGCCCGACCTATTTCACGATTTCGGGCTCCAGCTTCTATTTCTCGCCCGCGCCTGACTCGACCTATTCGGCCCGGCTTCGGTATCGCAAGAAGATCCCCAGCCTGTCGGATACGGTCACGACGAACTGGCTAATCGAAGAACACCCGGACGCCTATCTATATGGCGCGCTGATGCACTCGGCCCCGTTCCTTATGGCTGATGAGCGACTTTCGGTCTGGGGCGCGCTGTACGAAAGCGCCATTTCCGAGATTAACGGCGACGACGCCCGGCAGAACCAGGCGGCGAGGCCGTCTGCCCGCGTCAAACGTATCGGCTGATGGCGCTCAACCTCAACACAACGGTGGCCCCGCCCTGGGCTGTCGATTGGTCAATCGCCCTTCAAAAGGCCTTCGACGAACTGATTTCCGTCCGCATCAAGACGCTGGCCGCTGCTGCTGACCTGCCGCCCGCCGCGCGCTGGGCCTCTCGCCCGATCTTTGTCCTCGACATCGACGGCGCGGACACCCGAGCGCTCTGCGTGAGCGACGGAACCAACTGGATTCGCACCGATACGGGAGCCGTCGTCTAATGGCCTCAACACCTACAACCCGTAATGGTTTCGAGAAAATCGGACCAGGCGAACAGAACAACGGCTGGGGTGGGCCTAACGGTCTAAACCGCGTTTTGGATCTGGTTGACGCTGCCATCGACGGTGTAACGACCATCTCTGCGTCGGGCGCGACGACGCTCACCAGCACGCAATATGTCGCCAACACGGCTCGTCCGCGCATCCTGAACGTCACCGCCGTTGGCCCGGCCACGATCACCATTCCCAGCGTGGAAAAGTGGTACATCGTCCGCGCTGCGACTGTGAACGTCACGATCACCACGGGTGGCGCGACGACCGCGACTATCATTGCAGGCGACATCGCTCTTGTGTTCTGCGACGGCGCTGCGGTTCGCAAGGTGCAGTCAAACGACTTCGGCGGGGCTCAACTAACCAACCTCGCCGACCCGACGAGCGCGCAATCTGCCGCGACTAAGGCTTATGCCGACGCGCTGGCCTTCGCGGCTCTGGATGGCGACCTGCCCGGCCAGACCGGCAACGCGGGCAACTTCCTTGGCACCGACGGCACGGTTGCCGCTTGGGGTCCAGCGCTCCCCCATCCGATCCGCAAGACGGCCAATTACACCGCCTCCGATAAGGATCGGATCGAAGCCGACACGACCGGAGGGGCCTTCACCATCACCCTACCGGCAAGCCCGGCTGAAGGTGATTACGTCCAGGTGTGGGACGGCGGCGCGACGGACGTTCTGAACGGCTGGGCGACGAACAAGGTCACCATTGCCCGCAACAGTTCCTCAATCAACGGCCTGTCGCAGGACGTCGAGTGCAACACCAAGGGCGCGGCCCTGACGTTTGAATATCTGAACAGCACATGGAGAGTTCGCATTGGCGCTTAATGTTGGGGCTCTCGTTCCTTTCAGCGCTGGCGGCGCTCAACTCCTCGACCGCCAGGTGTTCAATTCGTCCGGGACGTGGACCAAGCCGACCGACTATGCGGGCAACACCGCGTCGGGCGCCGGGAAGTTTGCGGTCATCACCTGCATCGGTGGCGGGGCATCGGGTGAAGCGGGCTCCTTTGGCGGCAACGGCAAGGGTGGCGGGCCGGGCGGTAAAACCGTCGAAACCGTTGCCATCTCCCTTCTGTCTTCCACCGAAACCGTCACGGTAGGGGCGGGCGGTGCTGCAAGCGCTATCGCGGGCGGCGATTCTTCGCTGGGGACGTGGGCAAGGGCGGGCGGCGGCAAGGTGGCCACTGGTAGCACCAATGGCGGTGTCGGCTACGGAAACACCGCTCAGTCGATCGCCATTCCCGGCCCGGCGGATAGCATTCAGTTTCAGACCTTCCCCGGCCAAGGCGGGACGGGCGCAGTTGCGGGCAAGGACAGCCTAAACGCGCCGGGCGGGGCCGTTAGCGCGGCTGGTACGGCTGCAAGCGGCAACGGCTGCGGCGGCGGCGGCGGCGGTGGCGCATCAAGTACGGCTGGTGGCGCGGGTGGCGCTCCTGGCGGCGGCGGTGGCGGTGGCGGGTCGGGCGCCACAACTGCGGGCGGCGCTGGTGGCACGGGCCGGGTCATCGTTGAGGTGTACGGCTGATGCGTTACGCCATCGTCATCAACGGCGCTGTCGCTAATGTCGTCATTTGGGACGGTGTGGCGCAATGGACGCCTGACCAAGGCGAGGCCGTTGCTTGCCCTGATGAAGTCGGCATCGGCTGGACCTATGACGGCGAGTTCTCTGCGCCGTGAGGTTCCGGCTTGAGATCCCGGCCGGGGTCAACACCGACAACACCGCCGCGACCTATCCGGGGACGTGGTTCGACGTCAACAATTGCCGGTTCTGGAAGGGCAAGGCTCAGACGGTCGGCGGCTGGGAATCGGTCACAACGGACACCCTTAGCGGCGTTTGCAGAACGATGCGGCAATGGACCGACAACAGCTATGCGCTGAACATCGCGTTTGGCCAGCACAACGCCCTGTCGCTCTATCAGAGCGGTACGATGTATGACCTGACGCCGACGTCTGACTTCACGGCGGGCCAAATCGACGGCACGGGCGGGGCGGGTTACGGAACCGGCACGTACTCGACTGGCGACTATTCCGAACCTTCAACGGCTGCATTTTTCCCGCTTACGTGGTCGCTGGCGAACTACGGGCAAAGCCTGATGGCGAACCCGCGTGGTCAGACGATCTTCTGGTGGCAGAACGACACGGCGGTCAAAGCCGCAACGCTGACCAATGCGCCCGCATCCGTGACCTACATGCTGGTCACGCCGACCCGCCAGATCATGGCGCTTGGCTGCACGATGGCGGGCGGATCGACCTTTAATCCCCTGGCCATTCGCGTATCGGACGTGGAAGACCCGACCGATTGGACCCCCTCAACCACGAACCTTTCCGACCAGATCATTCTGGAAGGCGGCGGGCGGATTGTCGGCGCTGATCTGGTCTCGGACTACGTGTTCTGCTGGACAAACTCGGCCCTGCACGTCGGACGCTATACCGGCGACGAGGGCCAGCCGTGGGTATTTGAGCGGGTAGGGGACAACTGCGGTCTCGCCGGGCCTAATGCCAAGTGCGTGGTGGGTCAAACCGCCTATTGGTTCTCGACGACGGGCCGCTTCTACACCTGCCAGCTTGGCGGGCCTCCGACCTCTTTCCCGTTCTCGGTCGGGGATGAGATGGAAAACAACCTAGCCCCGTCGCAGAACGACAAAATCATCTGCTCCAGCGTGTCGAAGTTCGGCGAGAGTTGGTGGTTCTACGCTGACGAGCGCGATGGCTACGAAGTCAGCCGCTATGTCGCATTGTCCCTGGCTGATGGGGCCGCATCTAAGGGCACAATCGCCCGCACGGCTTTCTGCGACACCGGCACGGCCTTCGACCAATATCCGCTTGGCGTCACTTATGGCGGGAACATCTATTATCACGAAAAGGGCCAGACGGCGGACGGCGGATCAATCACGTGGTCGCGCTCAACGTCGAACTTCGTCCTGACTGAGGAACAAAACCTGATGATGGTTCGGGGCTTTTGGCCCGACCTCAAGGATCAGGTTGGCGCGGCCAACGTCACCATTGAGACCGGCGCTTATCCTCAATCAACCATGACCTCGAACGGCCCTTACATCGTCTCGGCCGGTGATGAGAAGCACGATCTGCGGGCAACGGGGCGGGCGGTTCGCCTGACCTTCTCGGGCAGTTCAACGCCAGCCTTTAACCGCGATGGCGTGTTCACGTTCGACGTCGTGAAAGCTGGTGACCGTTGAGCCCTGACGCCATGCGTGAGGGGTTCGTGGAAGCGTTGGAACTGGCAGGCGAGGGCGACACGCTCGCTGACCTGGAACAAGCCCTAGAGGGTGATTTCGCGGCTCTCTGGATAGGTGAGCGCTGCGCCCTCGTTACGACGCTCCACGAGGCGGAAATTGGCCGGGAACTGCACGTCTGGCTAGGGACGGGCGACCTTTCCGAAATGATCACCCTAGAGCCTGGAATTGCCGCTTGGGCCAGATCCAAGGGCTGCACCTTTGCGACAATCCGGGGCCGTAAGGGCTGGGGTCGCGTCTTCTCCAAACACGGATTCACGCGCGATGGCGACGAGCTAAGGAAGCTGCTGTGAGCAAGAAGTCAAAGACCACCGAGCAAAGCACGACCAACCAGTTGACGACGAGCACGCCGACGGTGGCCCCGTGGTTGGCCCAGAATTATCAGACGCTCGGCGGGCAGATCGCGGACTTCGGTAAGACCGACCCGACGAGCTACGTCGCAGGCCCCTCGACGCTTCAAACCCAAGCGTTCGGCGGCGCGAGCAATCTGGGCGGCTGGCAGTCGCTTCTGGACAAGGCGCAAACCGGCGCAACCAACGTGGCGGGTGCGGGTGCGAACCTTGCAGCCCCCACGGCCACTTACGGCGGCGCGAGCCTGCTTGATGGTGGCCTTGACCGCTACATAAACTCCGGCCTCAATGATGTGGTCAGCAGCTCGCTTGCGAATTTCGACTACGCCACCGGGCGCGAAAAGGCGGCGATGGACGCCAAAAGCGCGCTCAACAAGTCGTTCAACAACACCCGCTCGGTGTTTGGTGAGACGCAGTTTGCCGCCGATAGCGCTCGCCAACGGTCGGCAACTGAGGCCGATCTGCGGTTCAAGGCGTTTCAAGAAGCGGCGGGCCTCGCGGCTCAAGACGCACAATTCCGCCAACAAGCGGGCCTCACCAATGCCGGGGCAGTCAACCAGGGCAACCAGTTCAACGCCGGGCAGATGGACGCATCCTTGGCGCGTCAACTGCAAGCGGCGGGCCTGCTGGGTGATCTGGGCAACTCGACGGCGAACAACGACCGGGCCGACGTGGCGACGCAGCTAACGGCGGGCGGCGAGCAACAGCGCATCGACCAAGCCAAGCTCAACGCCAACCCGACGTTCCTGCAACTGCTGGCGCAGCTTAACGGGTCTATGCCGATTGGTTCGTTCACCTCGACGACCAATCAGGGGACGGGCTCGAGTAACTCGACCTCGACGACCAAAACGAGCGATCCGATGGGCGCGCTGTCTGGCCTCTTGGGTGCGGCAGGCGGGGCAATGTCCGGTTACGGCGCAATGAAGTTTGGGTGAGATCATGGCCCTTTTCGGTAAATCCACAAAAGCGCCCCTCACACCAGAGGAGCGCCAGGCCAAGGCGGATCGCTGGGCGCTGATCGGCGCGACCCTGCAAGACGTCGGTGGCGGTCTTGGCGGCGGCGACATGGGCGCTGTCGCTAGGACTCAAAAGGGCATCACGGCTCGCACTGAGAAGGCCATGTCCAAGGCCGCGACGGACAAGCTGATTCAGCAGATGCTTGACGCCAACGTCGGCTCGGCCCGCAAGCCCATGCAGACGATGGGCAATAGCACTTTCGGCGCTCCCGATCTGGTCTCGGCCCAAGGTCCGCAGGCTCCCGGCCCGCAAGGCATGGGCCCGCGCGCGCTGCTTGAGGCGCAGCGTGATGGCGTTAACGTCGGCGGCTACATGGACATCCTCAAGGCGCTTCAGCCTGAAGGGCCAACCAAGCTCGGGGCCAATGAGGTTCTTGTCGATCCGCGCACGGGTAAACCGGTCTATATCAACCGTGCCAAGAGCGAGAACGACTACACCCTGTCGCCGGGTTCGATCCGCTTTGGCCCTGATGGCAAGCCCGTGGCCAATGCTCCATTCGCTCCCCAGATCGTCACCGCGAGCCCTGAGAGCAACGTGTTCACGGTGGACAAGAACCCGTCCGGTCCCGTGTTGGGCAATTTCGACGTGGCGAGCATTGATCGGCTTATCGGTTCAACGGGTGGCCAAGTCACCAGCGGAACCCGCACGCCAGAGCGCAACGCCCAGGTTGGCGGCGTCGCCAATTCCTACCACCTGACCGGCCAAGCCCGCGACGTCCGCCCCCTGCCTGGAATGTCGATGGCGCAGTATGCCCAGACGCTTAAGGGCCAGCTTCCCGGCATGGATGTGATTGACGAGGGCGACCACGTTCACATTGAGCCCGGCACGCGCTCCAGTGGCGGCGTGCAGGTGCTTCAGCGTGGTCAGCAGAAGCCGAAAGAGCAGGCCCAGACCCTTAGCGCTCAAGAGGCGCAGGCGCTTGGCTTCCTGCCGGGAACAATCGTCCAGCGCCGCCCTGACGGCTCTCTGGATGCTGTGCAGTCGCCCAACAACCAAGCCTCGCCCCGCAAGGCCGAAACAGACCTGCGCAAGGAGTTTGAGACCAAGCCGGAGGTCAAGGACTTCAAGGCGATTGACGCGGCATATCGTCAGATCAAGGGTATCGCCAGCCAGAAGCCTACTGCACAAAACGATATGTCGCTCGTCTTCTCGTTCATGAAGATGCTGGACCCCGGATCGGTCGTTCGTGAAGGCGAGTTCGCCAGCGCTCAGAACTCGGCAGGCGTCCCGGATCAGGTCCGCAACGCCTATAACAAGGCGATGAGCGGCCAGATCCTGAACCCCAAGCAGCGCACCGAGTTCACCAACACCGCAAAGACCATCTACGGGTCGCAGCGCCAGCGCTATGAGACGGTTGCAGACAGCTTCCGGGGCTATGCCGAAGGCTACGGCGTTAACGCTGGAAACGTCGTTCCGCCTCCGGTTCAGGGCGCAAAGAAAGCCCCAACGGGCGCATGGCACATCGAAGACCCCAACAAGAAGGGCAGCTTCCCCGAGATCCGTCGCGGCGCGGATGGGGTTTGGCGCTTGAAGTCGGCTAACGGCAAAATTCTAGAGTGGGAAGACTGATGCCCTGGAAAGAAGCCAAGCCGACAGGCTCAAAGGCCACCCCTTCGATCAAACCAAACGCCGTGCAGGACATCCTCAAGTCCCTGCGTACGGGGACAATGCAGGGAATGGCGGGCCTTGCCGGTTCTGTGGCCGAAACCCGAATTGCGCCTAAAATGCTCGACACCGCTGTGAGCATGGCGGACAACGCCGAGAACCTGATCCGGGCCATTCAGGGGCAGTCGCTGAAGAAGAATACTCCGTTTCAGTCGGCCAACATGCCCGGCCTGAAAACCGCTCTGGCGGGTGCTCCTGCTACGGAGGACATGAACCGGTTTGCGCAGACTGTTGACGGCAAATATCATACTCCGCAGACGACGCCGGGCCGCTATGCTCAGTCAATCGCCCAGATGGCCCCCGCTCTTGCCGCTCCGGGTTCCTTGCCTGCCCGTGTGGCTAACACAGTCCTTCCGGGTATCGGTGGCCAAGCTGGCGCCGACATTGCCAAGAACATGGGCGGCGGGGAGACGGCGCAGAACCTTGCGCGTCTTGGTGGGTCTCTGGCAGGCGGAACGCTGGCCCAGGTACGGACGCCAAGCCTTCAGCAGCTTGGCCCGGCTCCCGTTCGCGATCCGGCAACCATGACGCCAGAACAGCGGAATGTTCAAATCCTGAAGGATGCGGGCGTGTTCATGACGCCTGGCCAAAAGGCTGGGGGTGCGCTCAAAAATGCCGAAGACTTAGCGGCCCGCGCTCCGATCCTTGGAGCTGCCATCAAGGGTGCGCGCGGTCGAAGCAATGAAAGCCTTGTGAGGTCAGTTGGCCATACGGCGCTTGAGCCATTCGGCGAGGGCGTACCGGCCAACATCCACACCGGCCACGACTCCGTGGCCTATGTCGCCCGCCGTCTTGGCAAGGCATATGACGACGCCGCAGCAATGGTCCCTGAAACCCAGCTTGGCGCGCCCTATGCTGACGCGAAGGTTTCGATCAAGCAGGCGCTGACCGAACACCCGGAATCGGTCAGCCGTCAGTTCGATGCGATTGTTGAGAACAGGTTGGCGCATCTGGAGGGCGGTCCGGTGTCTGGCCAACAGATCCGATCCGCTCAAGAGGCGCTCGGCAAAAAGGCGGCTGAACTTGGCGCACATGACGACCCGGACCAACGAGCCCTTGGCGCTGCGCTGGATGAACTGAACACGACACTAGGCGACGCCATTGGCGCGGCAAGCCCCGAAGCGGCCGATCTAATCGGCAAGGCTAACCAAGGCTGGGCGGTCTATTCCCGGATGCGCAATGCTGCATCGAAAGCTAAAGGCGGGAAGTTCACGACAGGCCAGCTTGCCACGGCTGTTCGCACGCTCGACAAGTCAGTGGGCAAGGGAAACGTCGCCAAGGGCCAAGCGGTTCTCCAAGACCTCTCTAACGCCGCCTGGGAGGTTCTGCCCGACAGCTACGGAAACCCCGGCACGGCGGATGCTCTGAGCGCCTTTGCTCTGGGTGGCGCGGCGGTCAATCCGACGACCGCACCCGTCGCAATTCCGACCGCTGGCGTGCTAGGCGCTGCGTCCATCCCCTACGCCATGATGGGCCGTAAACCGACGACTAGCCTTCCCCCGCAAGGATCTTCGGCCGATCCCCGTCAGGTGGAAGAGTTCATCCGCATGCTTCAGGCCACCAGCCTCAAGATGCCGGAGGTTCTAGCTATGCCAAACCGGCAGACCGCGCCCAGGCGGTAATAGCGAGTCCTGCGCCTAGCCAGAACACTAGCGGCACCTTCTCAAGCTGCCGAACGGTCCAAGACTTTTCAGGCTCTCGCCGCTCCCCTTCGATCACCTCAAATTCGGCGTCGATGATCGGTAGCTTCGGCGGCTGATCTTTCGGCATCCCCCCTCCTACCACACCCCCAACAATCCGACCACCCAACCCGCTAGCCGGGCCTTTCTGCGTGAGGAAAACACATGGCTGCTGTCACCGGCACTTTTACCGCAACGGGCCAGAGCGCCACGTTCGCGCCCATCGTTGCAACCCGCGACACCAACTGCGGTCAAGTCAACATCTCCGCCTCGGGAACCTTTGTCGCCACCGTTCAGATTGAGCGGTCGTTCGACAACGGCGTGAACTGGTTCGTTTGCTCCGAAGACAGCGCGGGCACTACTGCCGCCTACACAGCGCCGTTCTCGGTAACCGCTCAAGAGAGCGAGGCAGGCACGCTCTACCGCTTGAACTGCACCGCCTTCACGTCGGGCACGATCACCTACAGGCTCGGCAAATGATCAGCGGCGTCATCCACGGCGTAATCCGCCCGCCTGTCCGTGCCACCCTCTCTACGGGTGGGGGGGCGAACCCGCCTCCCGGCTTCCGTTTCCTCATCGACACTGACGGCGCGTACCTGACCGATCAGGACGGCGTATTCCTGCTGGAGGCCGTATAATGGTCACGACCCGCGCTATTTCATCGGGAGCCCAAATCCCGCCGCTCTACACCGGCCACGTCGGTTGCCGCACGCGTATAGCCGACAGCCTCAATGCTGGCATTACGTCATTCATGACGGGTCGGGCTGAGTTCGCGCGCGAAGACCTCACCAGCCTGACGCTGGTCTATGGCAACTTCTACGCGACGACTACGGGCGAGGCCTCGCCGGGTGCGGTTCGCACTATTGCCGCCGACATCGAGTATCCCGCTGGCGTCTTCACTCGGGTGACGTTCGGTGGCGCAAACTCGGTGGTTATGGCTGATGGAGCGACTCAAGTTCCATCCGACGCCATCACGGTCAATATCCCCAAGGGCGCGCAATACTGGATCAACACCTATCAGCAAAGTGCGGCTGGTATCATCTTTTACCTGTCGGTTCTGTCGAGCGATGTTCTTCTTGACCACTCTTCGCAAAATGCCGCTGATCTGACCTGCACGGCCTGGACGGGCCTTTATGGGGCAGTCGCCAATTTTGGCCCCTATGCCATCCTTGCGACAACCCGCTCACCCTGTGTGGCGACCATTGGCGATAGCCTGCTGTGCAACACGGGCGGAACGTCGGGTAAAGGGGTTTACGGCGGCCTTCTGTCCCCAGGGATAGCTCCCTTTCTACCCGTTCTAGACCTGTCGCGCGGCGGACAATGGGCGCAGCATTGGGCGGAAGGTGGCGGCGCAAAGCGGGCGACCTATCTGGACTACGCCACCCACGGCATTATCGAGCTGGGCGTCAACGATTACGCCACTCTTCGTACAGCCGCTCAAGTTATTGCAAACCGCCAGACGATCCGGGGCCTCAAGCCATCGCTCAAGTGGTTTCAGACCACGATCACGCCGCGCGCCACCTCCTCGGATAGTTGGGTGACGCTGACCAACCAGACGACCAATACATACAACGCCGTGCGCATCGCCATCAACGAGCAGGTTCGAGGAGGTATGGAAGGCTTCGTTGGATATATCGAGCTGGCCGATGCACTGGAGAGCGCTAGAAACAGCGGTATATTCAAGGCTCCACCAATGACGCCCGCTGCAATTGTGGGCGATGTCGTCCACCCTAACGACGCCGGTTATGCGCTGACCAGGCCGTATGTGAACCCCGCCGTTTTCGTTCGGTAAGGCCCCCCGCACCCGTACTCACCACGCGGGGGATCACCTAACCGGCCAGGCGGGGCGTTACGAGCGCCCCGCCTGGCCCCGCCGATGGACGACGGACCTAGCTAGGCCCGGACAACAAGCGGTGCAGTCGCCGCAGAGTCAAACTGAAAAGGACGCAGTGATGGACACTGGAGCCCTCAAGACCCGGATTTGCGGATCATGACGCCGGAGGTTTGGATCGCGCTCGCGGCGGTGGCCTTCTCGGCTGGCGCATCTCTGACCACATACGGAGCGCTGCGGCAGAAGGTGGCGGACCTTGAACGCCGCGTGAGTGCGGTTGAGGGGCACGACCGGGCGGTGATCCGTCTTGAGGTGCAGGTTGAGAACCTAATCGCCTTGGTCCGCAAGCTCGACGGCAAGCTAGACCAGAACCAACCCGCGCCGCCGTCGCGGTCAAGATCGGCACCCAGATGATCGGCCGCGTCTGGACGGCCATGCTGTCGGCCGCGCCGGTTCGCCTATGGGCTCAGATCATTGCGGCGGGGTCGTTCCTCGGCTTCATCGTGTCAATCTCGGCTTATATCCGCTTCGGCTCATGGTCGCCAGCGGTTGAGGCCAAGCGTGTCGATGCGCTGTTCTGGCTGGGAATTGCGGTGGCGTTCCTGCTGCTGTTCGCCCTGGCTGCAATCACTGAACTGAAGTTTGGCATCCGCGCCACCCGCGACGGCTTCAACGCCGACGTTGAACGAGACGACGAGCCCCCAACAACGACGGTGGAAACGACCGTCACGGTGACGGAGCAACCCAAATGACAGACGCGCGGCTCGAAAAATACAGGGCCGCTTGCGCCCTTGTCGAGACCTGTCTGAGGGAGGGCTTTACGGCGATTTGGTCGCCCGGTCCCGGAAGTCACCAAGCGACCCATGAAGCGGCGAAACGGTGGCTCAAGCCC